>Ga0209737_10002879_pt1 | contig 12023 bp, 8 predicted proteins | sample TergutCu122P3_FD_187284 | JGI IMG/M metagenome (GOLD analysis project Ga0209737, IMG submission 187284) | Cubitermes ugandensis P3 segment gut microbial communities from Kakamega Forest, Kenya - Cu122 P3 (SPAdes) (version 2) | ecosystem: Host-associated > Arthropoda: Insects > Digestive system >... | reverse complement strand
CCCCCCCCCCCTTGCCCCCCACCCCCAAGTCATCATGTCATCATACATCCTGTGACAGCTGCTGCTGTGATCAGTGGAGTGAAACATGAGATGAGCCAGTGTCACAGCAGCCAGTTTGCACATCACCCTGTCCACCGGGTACTTTAAAAGGCTTCATCGTAACTACAGATCATCCAAACACAGAGGTACTGGTGTTAGTAGCATCCTATTTATTACTATTCTGACATGTTTTGGTCCCTTTGGACCATCATCTGGGGTCACATACAAGTTTTACTGGGAGTAACACAGTTTACGGTAATTTATTAACAGTGATCATGTTTTGGTGAACATATCTTGTGTTAAAACCTTCTAAAATTGTACTTACTTAGCATACATATTCTATTTTCACTTTATTTCTGTCACAGCCAAGTACCAAGTAAACCTGATGATAAAGGAATTTCCTTCCATTAAATTCTCATTGCAATAGGCTCTTTGAAATCTTCAGTAGTTATCGTATGCAGTTATCATGTCATGTCACATTAACAAAACCTAAATCAGTGTTCCACTTATTTTAAACTTTATGAATTCCACTGCAACTTGTATAAGTGTGACAGCCAGATAGGTGATTGTCCACAGCACTGTAGTATGTACACCAAACGGGTAATGTTGAAGTTCAGTGTGGGCTACACACCATCTTAAGCAATACAGAGGATAAGTATTGCCACTAAAATTAAACACATCATTTTGAATACTTCGTACTTCTTATAACGAGGTAAAAATGTGCCGTAAGATTGAATGTGAAATTTAATTGCATTGTTATCTTTCTGCTGATGCATCTTGTATGTTACCATCCAGGGATGGCAAACCTACTTGGCAGATCAGGCCTGGAGCACTAAACATTTTAAAGAGAAAAAAGTCTTTGACACTGAGAGGCCATTTTATGTGATAACAGTTACAATCATTGAGAGGGCCATGTAAAATGAACTGGCAAGCCACAAGACCACTGGAGTCAAACCCTCGGGGGGTTTGTCCAAGGTCCTTATTGTTTAAAATTTATATAAATGACCAAAAATAAATTTTGTATTAGAATACAGAATATTTGCTGATGACACTAGTGTCATAATTTCTAGCAGAAATTTGGAAGGTGTCTGTCAAGTGTCTAACTTACTTCTGTCTCGTATGATTAAATGGTTTTCTGCTAATAAGTTAGTCCTAAATCTAGGTAAAACACCTAAAATAAAATTTGTACTGAATAATTTATTAGACCCGCCTTAAGTATTGGCTATAAAGGAAAGTGTATAGAAGATACGGTAAATATGTAATTTCTTGGTTTACAAATTGCTGACCACCTACATTAGAAGAAGCATACCTGTAAGATGATATCCAAGTTATGTGCATCATGTTACGCAGTTAGGTTGATGGACCATATCAGCAACACTGGTGCTCTCAAAGCAATTTATTTTACGTGTTTTCACTCTGGTATGGAATAAGTTATTGGTTCAACAAAAAGACAGTTTCTTTCCAAAAGAAAATTATCAGAATTAATGGTGGGTGCACGACCTAGAACTTCATTTAAAAGTCTGTTTAAACAATGTTGCCTGTTCCATGCCAATATATATTTTCATTAATATTCTTTATTGTAAATAATGACAAAAATTTTGAAATTAATCAGTACACAGTATTAATGCAAGGAGTATACACCATTTTCATAGACTAGATGCTAACCCTTTGTGTTTTCAGAAAAGTACATTCTTTGCAGCATCAGAATATTCAGCAGTTTACAACATAATCTCACAAGTCTCAAGAATAAAAAGGCATAATTTAAAGTAGTATTAATTAAGAGGATATTGACATACACACTCCTTTTACTGAGGTGTTTTTTTGGTGTAGATGTGATCCATAATGCTGTATATATTGTAAAATGTTTATAGTATTTTCACTGTAAAAATTTTGTATACATTGCATACTTTGTACATTTGTATCTTTATGACTTATTCCACATTCTGCTGTCATGTTGACTATGAATCCGTGGTATATATGTATGTATGTATGTATCTAAGGGAAGAAAATATGTCAGAATAGTAACAAACGGGCTGCTGTTAACCCTCATTCATGTATACTTTAATACTCTTTATTTACTGCATTGTAATTGAAGAATGTGTTGAATCATTAACCAGTTGAAGTTTGCTTACGTCTTTTTTTTCATCATGTGTTCCACAGGTGAAGCATGCAAGTTGTGGAACTTCCTGTGTTCTCCATTGTTCTCATGTCTCTCAGTGTGTAGACATGTCACACAGTCGTTACAGAGTGCACACATGTTGGTCTATATACATTGTGTAATTAGTTTTAGGGCAGAAGCTAGAGGTAGGTACTGGATAGGCTACTTATAGAACATGCAGGGTTGTGATGGATTTGTGATCCCTTGGTTCAGGAACCACACATTGTATCTCCCTCTACATTACAGGCTTCAGAATGTAGGTACATCATTTTGCAGGAGAACAACATGAAGAGGATTTTAACTGTACTTACAGGAGCATGTTGACAGCTGATGGCATGTTACATTATATCAGGGCTTGACAAATTCTCGGTTTTAGATCACTGTGGTGCCTACATAATTTTTCATGGCACCTAGAGTTTTTGAAGAATGTATTGTAAATTAACGACCTTGTTTGTCTGTTTGTTGGAAAGTCCCAGATATCCCAGCACTTTGTTATTAAACAGCTCCCTCATTATCACTGGCAAGCAGGGCAACTACCAAAAGCAGTTTAGCATACATGATACTATGAGAAAGGAACTCTGAGCATCTTTGCTGTGACTGGCGTAGAAAATAGAAGTACAAAGAGCTGTAGTTAAGGGGGTAGGTGGTGCTTGGTCCTGTGCATGTTGTGTTTTGTATTTTAATGCTCAACAGGGAGTTGTTGTATGAGACTTTGCATTCTGTTGTGTTTCTGTGGATCTCCAGCTCTGCATTCTGATTTTACATACTGTGGGGTGTTTTTGATTGAAACATTTGGCAGAGGTAGTATTTTGGAGGAAATTCCTCTATGTATGGAAGACACCTTGTGACTTATCAGATATAAACATGCACGTCTGTGCATGTGCGCACAATGCAAGCAGCACCAACAGTGGAAAGTTTGACTTTGTTAGTTGTTACACAATCCACAGAAGAAGAAAAAAGTATGGCTTCTAAATTTTAGAGCTGTTTCCCAGATTCAAAGAAAATTTATCATGTTCTGCATTATATTCTGACATCTCAGACTGAAATATCAAATAGACATGTAAGTGAAAACTGGATTCCTAAATACATATATTGTCACAGATTTTAGATTTTAACAAATTACCCCCACATATTGCCCAGTACATATGTCCTTGGTCTGGAGAGTTTTCAGAGACATGCTACTTGTAGTAACTTCACAGCAGTGTCAAGGTCTCATGTTGGTCATTGGTGCACAGTGAAAATGCAAGCTTTTAAAAGGGGAAGCACTGCATGTGCTGCCAAGCATTTTCTCTCAATTTCAAAACATACACAGTGACTGAAGGTGTCAGTGTACTCTATCACAGGAAGTGTTCTGTAAAGGATGTAATGATACCTGGCCATTTGGAGGCAAGTCTAGCAGCGACACTGCCATGCCAAGTGGAGCTATTTAGAAGGTTTGTGTGCTCAAGCAGCAAGTTACCTGGTCATGACTAACTGTAGCAATCTGAGAATGATAAGTGCATGTTTCAGCAGTAGTGGCAGTATGAATGTAGACAGTCACATTTCAGCCAGTCTTGTGCACAGGGTTACATGCTGTTTGAAATTTATATCAGCAGATAGCGCTAGCTTCAGGCTCTGTAATGTTGCAGAGGAGCAGAATATTTGAATACTGAGTGATAAGCTTGTTATAACCTGTGACACACTGCTGAGATGTGAGTAGTCCTACCTGAAAAGCATGTGTGGTAGGGTAAGATATGTGAGTAGTGCTGTTTAATATGCTGCCCAAACCAGGCTGTGTAGTTTTTTTGTTATATTTTTGTCATTAATTTTTTCCATTAATAATGTGCCACATGTCATAACATTTGAATGTGAAGTGATTATGATGTTTAATGTCACACATTTATTCCATTGAAGCATCATCAGTTTTTCACCACAATCCCCAAAAACCTTGATGCATTTGTCCCATATCAGCATGATTGTAAATTCCATTGCTGTAGAAATCGGGCTTAGGCAGCTTAAACTGCATTCCAGTCCATTTTGTTTGTGCAGTGAATGTTACACCATGTCTCATAGTGTGTCTTGATCCCAATTTCTACTGCATCAGAATTTTAACCGATGCTCAATTGGGGCAAATGCACCGCTGTGCTTGGGGGTATTATGCTGAAAAATAAGGATGCTGCAGTGCAATAAATGAGCTGCTCATAATGTTGTGATGTCTTCTTATTTAATATGTATGATGTTGGGAACCATACTTATTGGTCATCAATTATATAAACTGTTCTTGCATCATTGTTGGAAAGGGGCAAATCATATTGAGGTTACCCATTGTTACAGTTGCCAACTGAGGTATGTCTGAGTGGTATTGGTCACATAACATGTCATTGTACTGTTTGAGGCACCATCAGTACATGCCACTGAGGTCTGAATCCAAAGATGTCAGCAACCTGTATTTCCACTTAAAAACTTTTTTTTATTATTTTGTATAGCATATGTATGTATCTGAAAATACTGAGTACAAACCTGGTATTAAAATACAGGTAAGCACAAAGTACTGTTGATATTCAGGGACAAGTTGTATTGAGATTACAGTCATATGGGGAATGACACCTTGTAGTTTGTTAGGTTGGTACTGACTGATTTTGTCTGTCAAACTTGTAAAGATGTTGAACTTGTAATCTTGACAGTAGTTGCCAGAGACACATTGTGTGATATCTTGTAACATTAATCACATACTTAATGTATTAACTGTCTCTTGAGGAGTAAACAGTGTCCTTGAGATGCATTTGGGTAGGTTATTGCTGTCCGGGAATATCAGTATGAGTTGTATGAGCTGCCTTACTGCTTATACATACTGTTCTGTAAAGTTGCAAAGCCATATATTAAAATATATTCAAAATAAAAAGTAATTGGATATGATTGGAACTAGTCACATGCCCATATAAAAATTTATTTTGCAACTGTAGTGTATAAAGTGGGACAATCTGTCAGTGTGTTGTGGTTGGTTACCCTCTACATTGTTACAGGTAGATAACCAGCATTTCAGTGACATGTACCCCAACAATATTTAAGTACAGGAGTGTCTCATTATTCATGATTGTGCGGGACTCGTAAATCTGTGATGAACCACACAGTCCACTTGCAGTGTAAAATTCATATTTGGTTGCAAGAAGTATGAAATCCTGGTGAAAGAGTTTGGAATAGCTTCTGATAACATGCATAACACATGAAATTTTATTGGTAACTGAAGTACAAGCACTTTAGAAGCATACAGTATTTGAAATGATTGAAAGAGAGTGTTATGCCTTAGCGTGGAAGCAGTGAACCTCACTTAATGAAAGACTGAGCTGAAGGTCACCTTTGCAATAACAGGAGAGTGGGGGGAGGCTGACTTTCTAACCACATGTACTCATCCCAGCTTATTGGAACAAGTCGTGAAATCGCCTACTGACTCAGTGCAGTAGTGTAGAGGAACTGAGAAGTTGAGGTGGCACATTCTTCTGTAACATCAGTATCCATATACAACACTACGAGGTGTCACAAACCATTAGACAACATGCAAGTTTTGAGGTTCCCTTTGTCTTGTGAATGTTGCTGTGTTTGGTAGGAAGATACCATGTTTTGGAGTAACTGCCATCTGTTGCTGTCTTGAATACAATGTTAGCAAGTTCTCCATAATATATATATTTGTTTACCTGAGAGATAGCATGACATCGAGAAGACATTTAATCTTTGTAAGGCCACAATCTGAACACTTCATGCATGCGCACACAGACACACATCCATTCTGTGGATACACAATTTAGTCAAAGTGACAGTAGGAATATGTCACACAAATACAAAATGCACAGAACAGTTACAAAACAAAAATACAGTTATTTCAAAAAGTATTCAAATGCTGCAGCTAGTAACATGATAGTCATTTTTACACATTATAAATTCAAGTAGCAGGAATGTGTGTACATAAGTGTCTTTGTAATGCTACATTATATTGAGCATTCTCTTTTGTAATACCTGTGAGTCTAACATGGAAAACTGCTGAAAGTTGGGATGCACGCTTAGTATGTAATTTTGTGAAAACAAAGTTAAGCAACTTATCTGTGAAGATGGTCCTTATTGCTCACATTAATATGTGTACAGCTGAATTTGTTTGAAATTTTTCTTGATTATTTACAGTGAGGTTCAATAATGAATATATTCATACACATGGGAGAGACACGGGCCGGTTAGCATAGTCGGTGTAGTGACTGCCTACGTGCTGGACGGTCTGGGAATTGAATCCCGGTGGGGGCGAGATTGTCCGTACCTGTCCAAACCAGCCCTGAGGCCCACCCAGCCTCCTGTACAATGGGTACCAGGTCTTTCCCCAGGGTAAGGTGCGGCCTTATACTGCCGTGGTCAACAGTAGAGTAGAGCTATAGTTCTACTCTCCTAAGGGGCTTCTTGGCCTATGAAAGGGTTAAACCTACCGACCTACATGGAAGAGAGAGAATTTATAATCTTTGTGTTAATAATATTGTACCACCTATGGTTCAAAACATCATCTTTTGTAAATGCCAATTTTAAGGAATTGCCTCCAACATAAGTGGATGAACTACACCACATTTGGGCCTACATAATAACTCGTATTACATGTGTATACACACACATACATAAATACACGTGTGATTTACAGGAGGGATGTCATTAGTACCCAGGTTCCTTGGGGAATGAGTTTGTTAGTACCATTTATGACTTCTATGAAGGGGGGTTGGGGGAATTGAAAGCAGCTATGTTAAATTGTGTTGCATGTTAACAGTGGCCAATTTGAAATAATAAGTAACTTCATAGAGATGAGTCCTTGAGAAGCTAATACTTCTTGTTTAGTGAAGAAAGCCTTCACATTTTATAAAACCCAAGGGTCATAATCACCAGAGCCTGCCTTGTCTCCCTATCCTGATTCAGATGAATCCAATACACGGCCCCTCTAACTGTTTTTTAAGATCCATTTTTATATTCCACCGACGCGTAGGTTCCAAGTGTTGTAATTACTACATGTTTTCCAACATATGCACTGTGTGCCACACACCCATTTCACCTCTGCCGAGCCGTGTATGTTTTGTGTTTAAGGTTAATTATGGCATGTTTAATCACATAAGTTTATTCTCGCAATTCATGATTGGAGAGACAGCATCAGTAGGTTACTTTCTTTGCTTAGGAGGAAGAAAAATAACTAATTACGACATGAAAAGAGATTTCAGGTTATGCCACATAACCTTTCATTTCATTTCATTTCATTTTATTGAACGTTCCACAGATCCAAAGCAGTTGCAAAGTTTAGGATATAGAACATGTCCAGAGTATACATCAAATACATAAGATACATTTGTTTTTGGAATCAAACTGACTCCAAGTCATACATAAGTGTTATTGGATACAGTCAAGGAACCAAACTTTGTATAACAAGATACATAGAACAGTCATAGTTACAATAGCATTACAAACAGAGGATACTTGTCAGATACGAATGGCGGCATTTACAGTGAGTGGAAATGTGTTGAAAATATTCTTCTAGGGAATAAAAGGAATGTATGTGTAGGAATCGTTTTAAACCATTTTCAACCTATTTTATTCTACTCTTTTCTATAGATTGTGATAATGGAATTGAAAACTACGAAAACAAGGATTATACATGCGTATTGTGTGTTTATAGCCAGTGTTGCACTAATATTCTTGTGCGGTCTAAATCAGGGTTTTTTAGTTGCCGGCCTCCAGCAACTTGTTACTGCATGGTGTGTGTGTGTCAGTTCTTTTCTATGCTATTGCATCCTGTTTTATTCCAGTCTATCCTGTTCTATATGCATAAAGGATCTCATGTATATAAACAATAATAACTGGAATTCATATCCGAATATAAAATAAATACCAAACCAGTGTTAGGAGGTAATTTTAACTTTACGTTTAGGATATTAATTGAATGGATTGTATGGTGGTAGCACGGACGAGTGCAGGGAATATTTGTATGCATGAAGCAGGTCGTATATCTGTTGCATATGTCTGTGATATGTCGTTGAGGAGCATTAGTTGTGCTGGTCTCAGAAACGTTTCGCGGTGGTTTGTCCGTGCGTGCATACTCTGAATATATTAAGACAGATATTTGTGTTTTCGTACACAAATGTAGAGGTATAATCAATTTATGTGGAAAAGTTCGAACCCAATACAAACCCTCACAATGTTCATGTATTGAAGCAATGGTTGTTCATATATTTGTGTTATGTGTAATTTCGAAACCGATCGCTGTGGTGTTTTAGATCAAACGATTATCAGCAATCAGGGCTAATTTTGACAATGGCAACAAATAATGGGTCAGCTTCCGTAGAAAATAATACATCTATCAAAGAAGAACAAATTTGTGTTCAAGAGGATTTATTTGATTTGAATACTATCTTAAGTAAAGTTGACAGTGGAAGCGTGAATGAACCAGATATTCCAACCAAATCGTCGACTGAAATATTGTCCGAGTTGTTTGGGGCTTTCAATGCTGAGCCACCAAAAATCACGGAAGGTGTGGAACAGATCTGTGAAAATGGACTTGGTGTTGCAGGACGAAAGTCTGCAGAAGAAGAAACTCCTCGAAAGAAAAAGAGCAAAAGGAGCAAAAGCAAATACAAGCACAAAGATAGAAAGCACAAGAAGAAGACAAAGTCGAGCAAGAAGGGAGGAAATAATGAAGACAACAATGCTAGTGGTGGCAGGAGGAAATCCAAGCACCTAAGCGAACGCAAGAAAAAGAAGAAGTTGAAAGAAAGTAGTATGAGTGCACCAAAACTTATGCCAACAATGGATCCTGTGTCCATAAAGGTCACAAGTGATGGAGGCAATAATGTGGAGAGAACAGTGGAGTGTTCATCTGCAGAGCCAGTCAGTGACACAGCCCCTCCCCCAGCCAAAGATTCTGGCATATCAGTTACATCTGAGGAGCCTGATGTGGGATCTGTGAAGCAGACTGCTAGCTCACAAGTTGCTGAAACTGAAGCCAAAGATGGGATGCTGCCTGTTGCTGCACACCCCAAGCAGATGACAACAGGTAAGCAGCCTAGATGTATGCCTTCACCACATACAAAGTTCTGACCATTTAGACTGTATTTTAAGTCCTTTATGCAAGGAAGTGAGGCTGGTTCACTGCTGATTAGGGCGCTGGTGTTACTGGTTGCATTCATATTGTATTTGAAGTGCAGAATATGATACAGTTACCCTGCTGTGTCAAATTCCAGGCAGTGTATATGTCACAGTGCTGTGTGCTGTTTACATACAGCTGGCATAAGTTAGAGGGCTCAAGACTTGGTTTTATTCTATTTCCTTCACATGCAGGGTGTAGATAGTTGACAGTCATTGTACAGGCACCCCTTCATATATGTGAGTTCAAAAAATACGAACACAGCATGAGGCTTTGCTGAGGTCCAGACCCTAACATTATGGTTGTTGACTCCCCCTGAGACATGGAAGGTAAACTTGTCAGTACATACCACATGTGTTAGGAATTCAATGTGTTTATCTAATCATTGCAGAATGTTTGTGCTGAATGCGTAACATAGTGGACGCGCTTTGGGCCTGAGAGCCTGCACAGTCTGAATCTTTTACATATGCAATCTCAAGCATGTGTGTTGCACCTTGCACACTGTCCAGTGTGGTATTTGCAATTCATTGTTGCACCTGTGAATAGAATTTCGCGGACTGTCCAGTCCACATCCCCATCATCCATGCTTACACACTGCATCATATCTGCCAAAGGACACTTCCATTCTCCATTAATCTTTTATGCCACTCACGCATCCATGGCATACTTGGTGGTGTCTTTCAGTATTTTGCTTCAAAATTAGTTTGCATCTGAAGGTCAAATTTTATTGCAATGAATCACATCCCACATTGTGCCTTCGTCTTGAGGTGTTGAAATTTTCAGTTGTGTTGTAATAAATAGAAGTAATAAATCATATAATAAGTAAATGAATTACTAAAAAATAATAAATAAAAGTAAATTATGGAGTGGCTTTACTGTATTCAGAAATGTATTCAAAGCCTGTGCATACTCAGAACTGTGACGGGTTTATGCGGACGTTTATCTTTATTGGCTGGACTGCATAGTTACATGGTGAAGGTCATCATCAGGCCATATTATCATGTTTTAGAACTTTGTATATGTAGAATTAGTTGAAATTTATGTGCCATTTTTTGTTTGCTTTTTAATTACTTGTCTAAGTTACTGTATGAAACTACATACCCATCCACATGTGTAAACATATTGTGCAATACATAGATAAAGATGCCCCTGTGCGTGTTGTGAAGGCTTATAGGTGAAGGAACGGTGTAGCTCCACTCATTGCAGGTGGAATTGAAGCCATGTCCGCTTTACCTCCCAGGGAAATAATCCTGGTACCCACTGAATAGGAAGCTTGGTGACTGTATGAATTTGCCTAAACCCCATCAGGGTAAGAAAGACGAATGAAGATGGAATAAATAATCAAGATGCTGTCAGTAACTGAAGATTGTGGTGTCTGCTAGTAGGATGATCATGAATGATGACTCTGAAACAATGTGCAAGGAAGTGGCCATGGCCTAGTGAAAGTATGATCCCAGGAGAACTGCAAAGAGGATAGGCAATGATTTGGCCAAGACTCAAACCAGGCTTCTCCAACATAAAGGTGTAGAATGGTACTGCTATGCCAGCACATTGGATTTGTGTCACAGTGAAAAATATTAGTAATAAAATTGCAAGCTATGTCCATGTGTGTGTGTGTGGTACAGCAAAATGATGCAGTTGGTGCAGTGGTAGTCTGCAGGAAGGAATGTTTGGAAACATCTCTGACTTATCAGCCTCACAGAGATGGGTAAGTTGGCCACCTGCAAGCTGTGTTTGTAACCAGTACTGTCTGTCTGTTCCAGACACAAAGGTGGACAGTTTGGCCAGAAGTGCACTGCCTTCCTGACAATGCTTTCTGTATGTTCCAGACACAAAGGTGGACAGTTTGGCCAGAAGTGCACTGTCTTCCTGACAACGCTTTCTGCACGTTGCAAACACAAAAGTATACACGTTGATCACAAGGGAACTGTCTTTCTAATCAACACTGTCTGTAATTTCCGACACAAAGACAGCAAAGTCAGCCACAAACAAGCTGTCTCTTTAACCAATACCATCTGTATGTTCCAGACACAAAGACCGCAAAGTCGGCCACCAACAAGCTGTCTTTTTAACCAATACATCTGTATGTTCCAGACATAAAACCCAGGCCAGGGCCAGGTAAGATCGTAATCAAGAACCTGAAGTTCAGCTCTGTGTATGAGGAGACAGTGCGGCAGGTAGCAGAGCAGGCTAAGCGGAAGGCAGAACAGTATGAAGAAGGAGAGCTGTCTGAGGACAGCAGTGAAAACAAGGAGACTGTGCCAACTGAGGATGATACTGTGATGTTGAGTCCAGGTATTCATCTTGAAGTTACTTTTTTAGACATGTTTGCAAAATGATGTGAAATGTGACTTACCTGCATCACGTCATATCTCTCCACCTGTTTGCCTGCATGGAATAACTTGTCTACCACCAGGTGGCTTTCATGTATCTATGTATGTGAGATTCTTATAAAAATTTGTTGACGTATTGTGATTGTGGTTAAAATCAGACAAAAGCACTCTTTGAAGGCTTATGTGTGTTTTGATATTTGGCTGTTACTGGTTTCTGGAGTTGAGAGAGACTGTTCTTTTTGAGGTCAGAAGGGTGACTGAAGGAAGAGTTGAACATTGAGCATCCAGCCTAATGAATTGTAAGTTCTGAGATAGCGTTACAGATATTCTGACTGTAGATATCCATGGCTATGATAATTCA
>Ga0209737_10002878_pt1 | contig 12026 bp, 12 predicted proteins | sample TergutCu122P3_FD_187284 | JGI IMG/M metagenome (GOLD analysis project Ga0209737, IMG submission 187284) | Cubitermes ugandensis P3 segment gut microbial communities from Kakamega Forest, Kenya - Cu122 P3 (SPAdes) (version 2) | ecosystem: Host-associated > Arthropoda: Insects > Digestive system... | reverse complement strand
TTGGTTGTGTTCTCATGTGGAGGCTCATATGAAGGTTTGTTATGTGGCTTATGCGGTTTTGTCTTTGCTTGCGTTTAAGGTTTCCAAGTTGGGTATTTCGGTGGTTGAGGCTTTGGATTTGTTGCGGACGGGTTATCGGGTGGAGCTTTGTGATAGGAAGAGTAAGTTTGAATGGGATCTTGTTGTTGAATTGAAAAGTGAGCAACAAAAAATAAGAAACCTAGTGTATAAAAAAGACTAAAAAGTCAGGTATATACACGGTAGATTTCAAATACCGCCCAAATGTTATAATGATTAATATGGAAATAAGTCCAGTGGTGTAAACGAATGTATGAACGGTTACTTAACAAAAGCATAGTGCCTGATGAAGTAACTATACAAGAACACTTGGGACAACAAAGCTATTGTCGCCTTAACACTTTTGAGAACTGGCTAAAAAATAATTACCAACTTGTTAGGGAACTAAAATTTCCTTTTGGTAACAATTATGGCTGGAGTTATAAGTATAGCCACAAATTTGCACATTTGTGTTATGTCTTTTTCGAACAAAATGCTTTTCTGGTAATGGTTCAAATTGGCGATAAGCAGGTTCAACTTTTGAAAAATCAATTAATGTTGCTATTACCTAAAACACAGGAGTTATGGAAAAACCGTTATCCTTGTGGTGAACATGGCGGTTGGATTCATTATAGAGTTTTGACTGATGACGAATTGACAGATGTTATCAAATTACTTGCAATTCGAAAGAAGCAATCTAAAAAATGAAGTGAGTCTCTTTCGATAAGTTATGAATGGTTGATTATATTTTTCTATCACTTGTACCAAAATTTTAAACGAGCAAATTTACAGTTTACCTTGTTTTCCGAGTGACGATAAGTAAATACAAACATTGTCCTGCTAAAAAACAGTAGCTGCTGCCTCTATATTTGTTAAAGTTGTACTTTGCTGATAGTTTTTTAAGCAATTTGTTGCTGCTTGTTTCTAAACAGGATGAAATCTCCTGTAAAATGGTGATTTAAGTGTTTGTTAATTTAGCCGGTTCTATTGTTTTTATATTAAAAGTGTTGTTTGTTAGGGTAAAGATTATATCTATTAAGTAGGCCTCTATTTTTTTTATCTTCAGGGTTTAAAAGGCGTAAACTATGAATTTGACGCAGAAGATCCTTGACTTAAAAAAGGAAAAGAAGGCGATAATTCTTGCGCATAATTATCAGCGTCCAGAAGTGCAAGATATAGCTGATTATACGGGTGATAGTATTGAGCTTAGTCGTAAGGCTATGGAAGAGCGGGATGCTGAGTTGATTGTTTTTTCTGCTGTGGATTTTATGGCAGAATCTGCTGCTATTTTGAATCCGTCGAAGAAGGTTCTTTTACCTTGTACTGGTGCACGTTGTCCTATGTCTCAGATGTTGACGGTTGATGAGGTAAAGCGTGCTAAAAGTCTTTATCCTGATGCGCCTGTGGTGGTGTATGTTAACACTTTAGCTGCTACTAAAGCGTATAGTGATATTTGTTGTACATCTGCTAATGCTATTCAAGTGGTTCAGTCTTTTGATGCTGATACTATACTGTTTGGTCCTGATCGAAATTTGGGTGAGTATGTTGCTGAGATAACTGGTAAGAACATTATTCCTATTCCTGAATGGGGTTTTTGTCCAACGCATTTGTTGTTTCAGCCTGAGGATATCTTGGCTTTAAAGATGCGGCATCCTGATGCAGTTGTTATGGTTCATCCTGAATGTTGCTCTGAAACTCGTAAAGTGGCCGATTTTATAGGTAGCACTTCAAAAATGTGTAATTACGTTAAAGAATCCAGTTCTAAAAAGTTCATTGTTGGCACAGAAAATGGCATTATGCATCGTCTTAAAAAGGAGAATCCTGAAAAAATTTTTATTATATCATATGATGGCGCGATTTGTCCTAACATGAAATTAATAACGCTTGAGCGCATTTACACTTCTTTGAAGGAAGAGAAGCATCTGATAACAATTCCTGATGTAATTGCTAAAAAAGCCAGAGCTTCATTAGAGCGGATGTTTGAAGTGACGCGTTAATAGTTTAAACGTTTACTATTGTTGCTTTGAGAATTTTTACTCCTTTCCTTGTTGCTAACTCATCGCTTAAATGTTTTATTTCTGAGCTTTTTCCTTTTACTGCTATAACTTCTAAACAGTCACGATCGCCAAGATGTATGTGCATTGTTGACGAAATCAAGTCTGAATGGTGATGCTGAGCTTCTGTTAGACCACTTTCTAAGTTACGTACTTCATGGTCATAAACCATTACAATTACTCCGGTTTGATTAGTGTCTTCTTCTTTTAACCATTTACGTTCTGAAACAAACAATCGCACTGAGTCTTGTATGGCTTTACTTCGACTGTCATAACCCATAGAGTTTATGATTTCATCAAAATCTTTAAGCAAACTAGGTGGAAACGTTACACCTACACGGACAATTTTTGACATGTTAATCAATTATAAAATAACGTTTATAGGCTAAAAACTTTTAGCAACAGGTAAACTTGGTAGTAAATTGATTCTTGGTTGTAATTTGTAAATCTACAGGGGACTGTTTGGTTTTTTAGGGATAAATTTTATTTAGTGCACTTTCTTTAAATTAGAGAAAAATGTTAACGAGGAATACTAATGGTTGAATTGGATTTTGGCGGGGTTAAAGAGAATGTTGTTACCCGAGAAGAGTTTACCGTTGAACAAGCACAAAAAATTCTACAAAATGAAGTTATTGTGACTTTAGGTTATGGTATTCAGGGACGATCACAGGCACTAAATATGCGTGATCAGGGCATTAAGGTAATTGTTGGTCAAAGACCGGGTTCTAAGACTTGGGAACTAGCTATTAAGGATGGTTGGGTTCCAGGTGTGACTCTTTTTACTGTTGAGGAGGCATCTAAGCGTGGAACCATTAAAATGTTTTTGTTAACTGATGCAGGTCAGAAGGAAGAGTGGCCTCAGGTTAAACAGTCTTTGAAGAAGGGAGATGCTCTCTATGTTAGTCATGGGTTTAGCGTTGTTTTTAAGGAGCAAACAGGTGTTGTTCCTCCTGCAGATGTTGATGTTATTTTAGTTGCGCCTAAGGGTAGTGGTACTAGTGTTCGTAGGAACTTTTTAGATGGTAGTGGTATTAACAGCAGTTTTGCTATTTTTCAAAATGCTACAGGTAGGGCTGAGGAACGTGTCAAAGCTATGGGAATCGCTATTGGTAGTGGTTATCTTTTTCCAACAACTTTTGAGAAAGAAGCTGTTAGTGATTTAACTGGTGAACGTGGAACTTTAATGGGTGCTTTAGCAGGTATAATTGAGGCTCAATATACAACTTTACGTGAGCACGGACATAGCCCAAGTGAAGCATTTAACGAAACTGTTGAAGAACTAACTCAAAGTCTAATACGACTTGTCGACGAAAATGGCATGGACTGGATGTATAATAATTGTAGCGAAACTGCACGAATAGGTGCGTTACGTTGGAAAGAACGTTTCAGAAGTGCCACAAAACCTGTCTTTGAATCTCTTTATGAACTTACTGCAACAGGCGAAGAGGCTCGTATCGTTTTAGACCGTAGCAAAGAAGCAAATTATAAACAAAAACTTGCAGACGAACTAAAAGCGATGGGTGACAGCGAACTATGGCGTACGGGCACAACAGTACGATCACTGCGTCCCTCAAGGAAAAAGAAAGAATAAATCTTCTTTTCTACCATTTTACTTTTTTAATTTTTTGTTAACAGTATTGCAGTAAAGCTGAATGTGACAAATCTCTTCTGTATTGTTATCTGTTTGGGCGTTCTGTTTTTATATAAAAATGTTAATTATATTCTATAGATAAAGAAATAGTGGAAGAGACTAAACAGTATGCGAGAATTAAAATTTTATAACGGTGATGCTGTTCCCCTTGAAATGCATAAAGTGCGTATTGTACAGAAACTACATTTACTCCCAATTGATGACAGACTAAAAGCCATTAGTGAGGCGGGCAATAACACGTTTCTCCTTCAAAATAAAGACACATTTCTAGATATGCTAACAGATAGTGGCGTAAACGCTATGAGTGATCTCCAGCTTAGTGCTATGATGGTCGCTGATGACAGTTACGCTGGAAGCACTACTTTCTCTAAAATGGAAAGTAAACTACAGGAAATTTTTGGAACAAAATATGTCCTACCTGCGCACCAAGGACGTGCATGTGAACATATCCTTGCAAAAATACTTGTGAAAAACGGCGATGTAGTGCCTATGAATTACCACTTTACAACAACAAAAGCCCATATAGGTCTTCAAGGTGGTAAAAGTTTAGAAATCCATTACCCTGAAGCACTGATAGTTGAAAGCAATAACCCCTTCAAAGGTAACATGTCTCCAGAGCTTTTGAAAAAAGCAATAGCTGAATATGGCGTGGATAAAATCTCTTTTGTACGCATGGAAGCTGGAACAAATCTGATTGGTGGTCAGCCTTTCTCTCTTGCTAACTTGAAAGAAATTTATCAAATATGTAAACAACACAACATCTTATTAGTGCTTGATGCCAGCCTCTTATCAGATAACCTGTACTTTATTAAGGTACGAGAACAAGCTTACAAAAATGTGGGAATCAAAGAAATCACTCGAGAAATTGCTGACAATACTGATGTTATCTACTTCTCTGCCAGAAAACTAGGTCATGCTCGTGGCGGTGGTATTTGTACGAGTAATCACGGTTTATACATGAAAATACGTGAACTAATACCACTTTATGAGGGCTTTTTAACTTATGGTGGTATGAGTGTTCGTGAAATTGAAGCAATCACTGTTGGTTTAGACGAGACAATGGATTATGATATGATAAGTCAAGGTCCATTGTTTATTGAATACATGGTAAACGAGCTAAAACAACGTGGTGTACCTGTAGTTACACCAGCAGGCGGTTTAGGCTGTCACCTAAATGCTATGGCGTTTGTACCTCATGTTCCTCAGTCTGAATACCCTGCAGGTGCTCTAGGTGCTGCATTATTTATTGCCAGTGGCATAAGAGGCATGGAACGTGGTACCCTATCTGAAGAACGTGAAGCTGACGGTTCTGAACATTACTCAAACATGGAACTTTTACGTTTAGCCCTTCCGCGCAGAGTCTTTACTCTATCACAGATTAAATATGCAATTGATAGAATCGTATGGCTCTATGAGAACCGTAAACTTATCGGTGGATTAAAATTTGTAGAGGAACCTAAAGTTCTACGTTTCTTCATGGGCAAACTAGTTCCAATATCTGATTGGCAAGAAAAACTGGTAGCCAAGTTCAAAGCTGACTTTGGAGACAGCCTATAAAATTTAATTTAACCACAAATCTCCTAAAACCCTTAAAATAGCTACTTTTTAAAGTAGCTCTCTCTTTTTTATTTCGTTTTTATTGGTCAGAATTGTTGGGTTCAAGAATTACTTTTAACGATTCTCCAACAGTTGTCATTAGCTGATAGCCTTCTTGAGTTTCACGCAGTGGTAATCTATGAGTTATCATGTCTGCTACGTTTAATTTTTTAGTTGTAAGAATTTTTATTGCCTCTTCAATGTCATTAGGTGCTGCTCCGTAACTGGTTTGAATATTAGTTTCATTTCTCCAAAACTGGTTAATTGGTAGTGGAATTTTTACTGTTGGGTCAGGGACTGCAAACAACAATACGGTGCCGCCTCTTTCTACGCATCCAACTGCTAATGTTACTGCCGAAGGTACTCCTGTACAAACTATAACCTTGTCAGCTAAATATCCATCATTCACCACTTTGATTTTTGAAGGCAGAGTTTCATCTACATCAAAAGCGTAATCTGCGCCGAATTGCACTGCAAGTTTCATACGGTACTGATTAATGTCTACTACTACAACTTTTTTTGCACCTTTAAATTTAGCAAGTTGTGCATGTAATATACCCGATACTCCACTACCGATGATAAGCACTGTATCATTTTTTTGAATGTTAGCTAATCTTTGCCCTCTTACAACACATGCTAATGGTTCAATAAATGTGCCTTCTTCAAATAACATGTTATCTGGTAATTTGTATATGCCAAGTTGAACGTTGATTTTTGGAACTTTAATGTATTGTGAGAAACCACCGGGATAATAGTTTGTGTTATGCAAAGTTTCACATGCGGTATGATGTCCTTTTTGACAGTAAACACATGTATTGCAAGGTACATGATGAGAAACAAAGACACGGTCGCCCACTTTAACGGTGGTAACTTTTTTGCCTACTTGATCAATTATACCTGTCGCTTCGTGTCCTAACACCCGAGGTGCCTTTGGAAGGCGGTACCATTCCAAAACATCACTTCCACATATGCCGCTTGCCATAACTTTCAACAAAACTTCTTCTTCACCTATCTCTGGCATAGGAAATTCTTCAACACGTACATCCTTATTATTGTAGTAAACAGCAACAAGCATAAACTTCACCAAGCAAACCCTTATGCTTTTCCGGCTATTATATAATTATAAAAGTCTTCAGCTTCTTTAGCCGTGAAGCCATCATGAATTATAGCGCGTATAGCCCTAATTGACGCAACTGGATGAACTGTCTGCCAAATATTTCTACCTAAATTAACACCAACGGCACCTTTTTGTATACCATCATATACAAAATCAAAAACTTCTCTCTGAGTTTCTGTCTTTGGTCCACCAGCAATTACAACAGGTACTGGACATCCATCAATAATTTTTTCAAAATGCTCTTTACAATAATAAGTTTTCACTACCCGTGCCCCAATTTCAGCTGCAATACGCGCAGCAAGAGCTAAATAACGTGCTTCTCGCTTTTCTAACTCCTTTCCAACAGCACAAACTGCCATAACGGGTATTCCATAATTTTCACATTCATCAACCAGCTCAGACAAGTTGGTCAAACTCTTGTTTTCATATTTTGAACCGACAAAAACAGACATAGAAACCGCGGAAGCATTTAACCTGATAATTTCTTCAATAGACGTTACACGACTTTCATTTGCAAGATCTTCTCCTACAACTGAAACTGCGCCTGAAACCCTCATAACATAAGGTTTCTCTATTGCTGGATCAATACAATTACGTAAAACTCCTCGTGTAAGCATTAAAGCATCTGCATATTGAACAATTGACTTTATTGTCTCTGCAGGTTTTTCAAGACCACGAGTTGGACCCTGAAAATATCCATGATCAATTGGTAAAAAGAAAGCTTTTCCATCTTTTTGAATAAGCTTGTTTAATCTGTTTTGCATACCCCATTCCATAATTATTACTCCATTGAAAGAACCTTCTCGTTTTAACGGTATAAACGTTTAGTGATAAACCACATCATATTAAAAATAGCAAAACATGCCAAAAACCCATAATTCATCTAACAAGACAATTTTTTCTTCTTTTTTTCTTGTTTTTTTACCAGATTTAAGAGTGTTATTTTTATAATTGAATCACTGTATGCTTCAACAAGAAAAGTTGAGGGACCCAATTAAGTGACAGTCATAGTTGACGACGCAGGCAGTGGCGATTTACTCTTCGGTGTTGTAGTCGGTGTTTACCGCCCAGAACAAAACTACTTCAAATACGACATAATCGATGTATGTTTCTATCAGGAACTTTTTAAAGAAAAAAAGTATCTGCAAGAATCTTCACGTATCGTTTCTAAACTCGTTGCAACAGTTAACCCTGAACCAGATGAAGAAATTCACATCTGTCAAGGCTGCATTTTCGACGTAGCCGCCGAAAATTTACGAAAAGTCTATGGCGAAGACCGAGTAAAACGCATTCATGTTGACGGTGAAGCTCAACGTTTAATCGAAATTGCCTATCTTGATGAAATACGCAATTTAGGATATGAACCATTAGCAGAACGTGACGAAAAACGTGGTAAAAACTTTTTTCACATGATGCGCTGGCTAAAAGTCAATCCTCACATGCTTCGTTACGCAAAAACAGGATGGCCAAAGCTTAAAAAGTATCCGTTATTTCAAAAATTCCATGTTTCAGCACAATCTGAATCTGTACAGATTTATCAAGTAGTTTGTGATGTCTGCGGTAGTGACTGTGAGGTGCCGTTTCAACCAAAGGCTGACAAACCTGCGTACTGTCAAAGATGTTGGAAACAGCATAAACCAAACAAAATTCCAAAGAGACATAACAAAGTTAGAAACAAGAAAAAACAGTAGTTTTATTTTTTATTAAAAAAATGTTTGAATAGTAATGGTACGTGTCTATAAATTTTCTACTTTGACTGTATCATGATATAGTGGATAAATATCTTGTTTTTTAGTATAGTTTATGAAAAAGCAAAAATGTAACCGTGTTTAGACTTGATATTTGTGTGTTAAGTTTGGATAAAGCTGATTATTTGCTTTGGAGTCGTAAATATGATAAAGCGTATGGATTTTTGGCGCAACGTGAACGTGAGTTAGGCTTCAAGTTTCGTAAGAATAAAGTTATGACAAAATCTGATTTAATTGCTGTGGTTGACTGGGTTTTTCGAGAGGAGTCTGATAAGCGTACTCGTGTTGTAGAGTTGGTGAGCCGTAATAGTGATGAAATTGTGATGCGTGTTTCTAGCCAAGCCTTTAATTTACCTGAAGGTAGTGACCTCTATCGTATGAATTGTTTGTCTACTCTTGAAGGGGTTAATCCTGTTATTGTTAGTGCGATTTTAATGTTTTTTGATCCGAAAAATTATGGGTTTTTTGATGTGCGCGTTTGGAAGCCGTTACTTGGTAATGCCCCTTCAAATTTGTTTACTTCTTTAAATTATCAAACTTTGATGTTGGCTCTCAGAAAGTCTGCTAATAAACACAATTTAGATGCCCGCGTAATTGATAAAGCACTATACAGGAAAAGTTTTGATCCTTCCCGTTAAAAGAGATATTTAAAGAAAAAGAATTTTTAGATTAGTTCTATGGTTACGTGCACTTCTTCTGGTACGCGTATACGCATGATGCGTCTCATGACTCTCTCTTCAGAGTCTATGTCTATTAGACGTTTGTGTATGCGCATTTCCCATCTGTCCCATGTGGTTGTGCCTTCTCCACAGGGTGTTTTAAGAACTGGAACACGTAGGCGTTTTGTTGGCAGTGGTACTGGACCATTGATTTTTACGCCTGTTTTTGTTGCTATGCTTTTGAGTTCCTCACATACTTCTTCAAGTTTACCGTAATCGGTGCTTGTGAGGCGTATTCGTGCTTTTCTTACCATTTTCGAACGTCAATCCCGCTTTGTTGCAATCCTTAGAGTCAATAACGCACTTTAAAAAGCTATCGTAACGTAACCTGCTGTTGAAGGTTCAGATAGGCTTAAACGTGCTATTGACATTGGGTTTTGGATTTAACTCTATTCCCAATGTAGTACATAATTAAATAGCTTACTAAAAAATGCTCTGATGCTTTAACATTTTTCAGCTATAATGTTTAACGCGTAAAATTGTTGAGTTTTTGGTCGAACTTGCCTAAATTTTATGATGATTATTGATGTTTGGTGTATATGTCTGTCTATTTTACTTTTTATGTTATTGATGTTTTGGGTATGTAGCCGCTTTTCTCGGGAAAGGTTAATTAGTCTAATTATATGTAATACTTCGGCGTTTAAGAGCTCGGGTAGTATAGCTCGGTCTAGTATATGCGGCTGTCGCCCGTAGGACCCGGGTCCGAATCCCGGCCCGAGCGCCACTTTTCTATTTCTAATGTTTCTTCAAGTTTTTAACTCCTAAAAACTTGCTCTTTGTGTAAAGACATAAAATTTGGATTTATATCTAATGATGGTTTAAGCAGAACTGTTTATTTTAGTGCCTATTGAAAAGTTATTTGCTCTCTGTGTTTTGGGTTAGATGCGTTTGTTTGCAGAAAACATATCAGTGTCTATTAGTTTTTTATCAATACTTATGTCTTTTGCTGCGGGGTCTTCGTATAATGTGCGTCCAACTGATAATTGGTTAAAGGATATTTTAAAGCATACAAGTGTTAAAGATGATGGTTCTTTTGTCGCTCGTGTTAGTCAGGATAGTTTATGTGTTATTTGTAAGGGTGCTCGTAATCTTTGTGGCAAGACACGTTGTCCGATAATGGTTAAAATGCACTATTTTAACAAAAGTGTTCCTTTATTATCTAATCAAGATATTGCCGGTATGTCTCCACCTAGTGTGTTCATTGGAAGAATTGGTTATCCTAATGTTTATGTTGGTCCTCTTGTTCCTCCTGTAAGTGAGGATACTAGTATCTATGATTTGCCTGAGCAATGGTTTGGTAAGTCTATTGATGAAATTGTGGGTTTTCGTTCTTTACTTGTGCGGGGCAAGCATAGAATTAATGTAACTAATATTTTTAAGGCTGGAAAAATTCTTGATGCTACTCGTGAGTTAGCTCTATCAGATAATAGTGTGGATATGGAGTTAAACCTAACTAAGAAGCCTCAGGGGTCAATTTTTTTGGATGATGATGTGCAACCATTTGGTCCATCTGCGCCTATTCGGGACTTGCGTGTTGGTAATGCTCGTTATGAGCAACATATTGAGAAGGCTTATTATGATACTGACCTTAAATCTATTAATGCGGTGTTAGAGCTTTATGATCGTGGAGTTGTTGTTACTAAAATTCAGAAGGCTTTCAGTGTTGGAGCATTTGGTATTGAAAAAAATCGTCGTCTGGTTCCTACGCGTTGGAGTATAACTGCAGTTGATGATATTATTTCAAAAAGTCTGTGTGAACAAGTCAAGACTTTTCCAGAAATAAATGAGTACCGTGTGTATGAATCCGTTTATCTTGATAATGTATTTGAAATTTTAATGATTCCTGCTTCGTATAGTTATGAATCAATGGAAGCATGGTATCCTGGAACCGCTTGGAATCCAGCTGGCAAAAATGTTGCTATATTTTCTGATTGGGAAGGAAATACAGGACGTACTACATATGCTGCTATTGGTGGCTGTTATTACTCGGCACGGTTAGCAACTTGTGAATTGCTAGTTAAAGAGCGACGACAGGCTACTGTGGTGGTACTTCGTGAAGCACGACCAGGCTATATTATGCCTATTGGTGTTTGGCAAGTTCGGGAAAATGTAAGAAATGCCATGCGACAAAAGCCCTTCATGTTTAAAACGTTACCTGAAGCACTTCAACATATCAGCACCAGATTCGAAATTCCACTGGGCAGATGGATAAGGCAGAGCAAACTTTTAAAGCGGGCACTCTATCAGAAGAAAATGTCTGATTTTTTTTAGTTAACATAATCACTAAATACATGAATCACTTATTGATAATTATGCCAGTTACTATTCGTTACAGATTTAGTCAACATTTTGATGTTTTATCTGAGCAGGCGTATTTGTGGTGTACCGATTTTTCGCCGCAAGATTCACAACTTTTAGGCTGTATTCTTACTGAACGCCAAGTTGTTCCCATCTCTGAGGGGTTAATACTTTTAATAGATATTTTTCGTACTGCACAGGGTACAGTAGAGAAGCAGAAAATAGTTCACCTCTATCCGGACAAGTTAAGCTGGGTTCTAACACATATAACCGGTACAACAAAACATTCTCAGTTCCGTTACGAAATCTTGGCGGATAAAAATGGTTGCCACCTAAATTATGAAGCACTGCATATTGAACCTGCAAAAGACAACATATCTACTGATGAGAAGTCCCAACTTGCTGAAACACTCTGTAAGAGAGACTTAGAACTGTGGCAACTCTTAGCAATAGCAATGAAGCAAGAACTAAAATAGCTGGTAACTGGATAGTAGATTTTTGATTAAGAGTCGTTCAAAAATTGAGAGCAAGGAGAAAACTTGTTACAGTTGTTTTATTCTTCTGGTGGAATAAAGACTGCTGCTGAGACTACTGTTGTCCAGAGTCCTTTTTTGTCACCTTGTGCTGATTGTGTGCAATTTGATGTTTTTATGATTAGGCCGGTTGTTTTGAAGATTTTTTTACGTTCATCCCACGCGGTTTCTGGGTCAAATTGTATGCCCATGGTTGTTGCAAGCATAGTGGCTGCTAGGTCTTCTGCGTAGTCTCCTGCTACTTCATCGGTTT
>Ga0209737_10002877_pt1 | contig 12030 bp, 9 predicted proteins | sample TergutCu122P3_FD_187284 | JGI IMG/M metagenome (GOLD analysis project Ga0209737, IMG submission 187284) | Cubitermes ugandensis P3 segment gut microbial communities from Kakamega Forest, Kenya - Cu122 P3 (SPAdes) (version 2) | ecosystem: Host-associated > Arthropoda: Insects > Digestive system >... | reverse complement strand
TCAACTTTGGATATAGGTGTTTTGGGTTATATCGGTATAGTTTAACATAAGGAACACTCTCCCAAAGTATTGCACATTCCTCCTGGGACACCCTGTATACTTGTCTCATATCACGGTTCGTACAGATATTTCTGTCTTATCGTATATACAGACATTTCTGTGTTACATTGTGGTGTATACTAGTATTTCTGTATACAGTCACAATACATACAGATACATCTGTCTCATCACATAATATACAGACATTTGTATGGTACATTGTGGTATGCACTGTTATTTCTTTGTCACTTCACATTAAGTGCAGATATTTCTGTCACATCGTAGTATGCATGGATATTCCTGTGTCACGTCAAGTTTTCTCAGAAGCCTGCCTTTGAAATGAGACATTGTTTTTATTCCAGCAATTGAAGGATGTGGAGGGGTGCCTCCTATCAGACCACTGGAGACCTTGCACAATGCACTTTCTTTGCGGCAGCTTGATTCATTCCTGGACATTATGACATCTGCCCCACTGTTCCGAACGCCAGCGTCATCACCTCCCAAGAACCCGTCAACACCTGTCCCATCAACTGCATCAATGCCACACCCTCTGCTCCACCTGCAGTCACCCAGCAGCAGTGAGTATTTTTTTGCATCTCTGTGGAGTCATCAGCCCATTTTAAGCTACTGCCACTGACAGGAGCAAACTGCTGTCCTTAGATTCCAGTGTACCAATATTCCAAATGAGCTAGATGAGAGACCCCCCCGTACTAATTGCATATCCATGGCACGCACATAGAACATGAATGTGCCTGGTGCAGATGTTTCCACACTCACCAGTGGTACATTTTCAAAAATATATAATATTGATTGATTTCTTTACAGTATTTCATAACAGCAGTTGCTTTGAGAATTAATATGAAGACTTTATGGTGCCAGTAGTACCATTCCACTTGATGGAGGTGTTAATAAGAAGATAATGTGGTAGGAATTCTGTGGTGCTGTTGGTGCCACATTGTGCATGATGGCACATGAATAATATATTTTTGTGCTTATGACATTGCATTGTAGTCACTGTGTGTATATGAGATAATAATTTGTGATGAAGTTTACTTCCACAGCGTATTACTTTTCGTTGCGTATTTTTTTGTAACTTTGTGTCACTGATACAATTTGCTTCATAAATTTAATGTAAATGAGAGAAGTAACTACTTCAAGTACCTCTGAATTTGGGTTTACTGTTGGATGTTTGTTGTACTATGGGCAAATATTATTTTGTTAACTTTCTGGGAATTATCATGAGCTGATATGTCTTCACTTCCAGATTGCAAGCTACATGGAATAAAAGCCTTCATTTTAATTTTGGTTTTAAAGTTACTTAACTCAACAATTAATGGATGTGTGTTTATAGACACACACACACACACATACACAAACTTGTTGCCATTGCAAGGTTTTCATTGTCACCACCTGCATATGCTTCAGACTGACACATTTGTATAGAATAGGAAGGTACTTGATCTTGTTGAGAGAGGTTAGTCCTTGTCTTGATGGATGGAGAATGTAGTCCTTTCCTGCATATTATCTGTACTTATTCCATCTGTGGCACCCCATTCAATTTTCATTGGACCATTTCTGCTAGTATTTTGTATTATTGTATTTCCACTTTCTGAAGGAAGATCATTTACTTACCTGGTTCAGTCCCACACTTTTCCTTTGTGCAGTCCATTGATTGAATAAAATTGCCATGCAAAATGTTGGGTAAGTCCGTGCCATTTATTCAGAAATTGCTGTACCTCTGTGTTGCTATAATCAACAGTCTGACTAGCAAATGAATAGGACACTTATTGTTGCTTGTATAGAATACACAGTGAAGTAACAGAACATTGTACGTTGTGATTAAAGTTGTGACTGGCATTTAATGACTTCTTTTGCTGTGTTGTGATTAACATTGTCATATTCAGGAGGTTCCCTTTTTAAAAACCCACTGGGAGTAACTAGGTTTTCAATGGTTTTTCAATAGAGCATCCATTTTGTGCCACAATATTATTTTAAAGAAGGCATGAATGTTTGACTGATGTCTTATATAAGTTATGGCATCCAGAATTATTCTCTCGTGCCTCATATAAAGGAATGAAATTTTTCTGTTTTTGTGAAGAGTCCAGAAACTGGATATGACAGGAGGTATTTCGCAGGTCTAGTGTGGAGTGGGCCTCCATCATTCGTGTCCAGCAGTGGGCCATCTTCTCCAAATGGCATGTCGGATATCTTCTTATCACGTGGAGGTGGGGGAACGACAGGAACTTCAGAGAGTAGTGAGATGTCACTGTCAGCCAGTCTCATCAGTAATGATGGGTATGTAAAGTCTGTGGCCACCTTAGGGTACAAGGTTATAATTATGTTGCAGATGTGTGTATGAACATGTCATAGATAGTCACAGGTAATAGTATATTTAAGCCTTTGGCTGTCAAAGACAGCTTTAATTGATGTGTAGTGTGATGCTGAGAAGAGTAAATTTCACATAAAGTCGTTAGTTAAGAACATGCAAGCAATGGATGGCCATTTAAAACCCCAATCTTTTGCACAATCAGGGGCCTGGGGTAGCGTAGTTGTTAAGGGGCTGCGCTACTAGTCGGATGGTCCCGGGTTCGATTCCCGGTGGTGTAACTGGGGATTTTTTCCGTGGTTCCTTCCGACAAAACCATGTGCCCTGGGGTCGACACAGCCCCTGAAAATGAGTACCAGGGATTTCTCCTGGGGTAAAGGCGGCCGGTGCATATGGCTGACGACCTACCATCCTTGTAGTGCCAAAACGCCAAGATAATCCGGAGCCTTAACCTACCCGGAACCCCTTGGGGCTACCTCGGCCTGTCGCAGGACACCTTTACTTTACTCATTTTAATCTTTTGCACAGTACAGTGGGCACTTAATTCTGATGCATAAGGGTTTATGTACATATATACAATGTTCGTGGCTGAAAATGAAAGCATGGATGATTTCTTAACCCTGTTGCAGAAAATAAATCAGAACTCTGCAGAAGGTAGGTATCCATATTTGTGGGATGTGTCTGTAATGCATCCATTCATTTCTTGATGAATTCCTTAATTTCAATTATTACATTAAGATCTGTTGCTCATGCTTTGCATCACTAAACATGTGATATATTTTTTGTACATCTGTTGGATAGTTTTGAGAGGATGTGGGGTGAGAGTAAGTCAGGCAGGAGCAGTCTTATCCGTACATATGTTACAGCAGAATGCCATACACTTAAGTTCTGCTGCTCTCTTGAGCAACCTAGGTAATGTACTGAGTGTGATTCTTCTTCTAAAAATATTTTGTCTGTATGTAAAGCTGTCTTTAATAACAAAAAAAATTATTTCAGTGGCAGAAATCCTGTACAAATATAGCTCTTATTTTCCCCCAGCAACACCAGATAAACACCTATTATTTTAGCAAAACTTAGACTTTGAGACTGAGGGTACAGTTATGTTGCTTGAGTATTAAAACAGGAAAAATGTAATGTGTAAACAATAAAGAACAGAGGTAGGTATTCAGTATATGTATGTGCATGTGTGTGTGGGAAGATACTGGATCTGATGCATGTGACAGGCATAAGTTATTTCACTTTTCTCAGTGTTCAGTAGAAGAGAGTTGATGTGTGTATTTTTTTAAATGCATATTCTTGTCCAGAAACAGTTCTGACCTTCACGTGGATAATTGCAGAGTGGTAAGTAAAGCACTGAAGGGGATAGTTTCCCTATCCCAACTACTATCATTTTTGCCATTACTGTTTCAGTTCTTGGGTATATTCAATTTTTATGGGAAGGCTTTGTGACACAAAGATACATATAAAAGCTGAGAAAATAATTGTGATTTGTAACTCATATTGGCCTTGTGGTGTGCTGTTAGTGAAGTGCCAGTTTTACAGGTATGGTGAGCTGACAGCCACCCTGGCCAGCATCTTCCCAACAGTTCTTGACCAGGATCTAAGCAATGTGGGTATCCTCCTAGAAGGCAGCACTGACTTCTACCCACAGCCTCAGGAGGACGAAACAAAACAATTTCTTGTGCCTGAGAATGAAGCTCTTCTTCAGTTCTCAGCCAATGGTGGTGACAGTGGTGACATTACTCCTGTATCTGTGTCAGCTAGCTCTGAGTTTGACTTCACGTCTGCAGCCGAAGGTGCAACCCGCTATAATGAACCCTCTGCAAGCACTGATGTGGATATTAGAGTCATGGATATGAAAGGGAGTGAGCAGAACGAGGCCATGTGGGAGGAGACTGGCGGTTCAGGTGGGTCATCCCTCCTGGTCAGAAGTGTGGAGAGTCTTGGCAAGAAGGAGGCCACCAAGCTGGTTGGACAGTGGGTTTTGGAGAGCTCTGCAACATTGGCTGCAGACATGCTGGTGACAGTTGAACCTGCAGAGGAGGAAGAGAGGACTATCACCTCCTCCATGACTGCAACCTCTCCTGCTCGCAAAACCATCTTTCAGGTACTGACATTCCTACCATAACTTGTTTCAGTACATTGGCGTACAATAGACAATTGTGGGAAGAACATATGGACCCTGTTTTCATCTCTGTAGAAGTCTGAAGGTATTTATAAATTAGAATATATTGTATTGCCTGGCAGTAATATATGCAACTTCAAATTAAATTTGAATTGTACAGTTTTTGCTGAAGACTTTGCAAGCATAGGCATGTATGCTAGGTGTGCCAGACAGGAAGTTTCAAGTCATTTTTCTGTTGCATAGGTTTCAGGAGTTTTATTAGTGTGAAGAACTATTATGTGCTTAAACACTGATTCTGGTTGCACAAAATTTTCACCTAGGAATAGAATAATTTAGTACCAGAGTTTGTCCTATGTGATTAACATACATGTTACCTGTTTAATGTGTTTCTCACTTCAAAGGATTTCATACCATTTTAATATGTTTATCACACTGAAGCCTTAAACCCATTCCCCAAATACCATTTTGTTCAGTTTGTTTCAAACATACAGTAAAGAAATGATGCTCTCATTTCCCAAAGGTTAATCTCCAAGTCATTCCCTCACATGACATGACACACATGGATTACTGTGATGGGTGTTGTACGTTGCATAGATCATTGAGTGGACTGTGTTCATGAAGGTTGTCAGTGTGTGTGACCAGTTACTGTTACAAGTCTTGTAATGGATTGTTGTTATTGTATGCATGTGTCTGCTGTTGTTACCTTAATATTAAGTTTTAAAGTGTGGGTTGATGGTGAAATTTAATCTTTAATGCAGAATTTACATCAAATCATGTTCTAATAAAGTGCGTATCAATTTTAATACACAGTTACAAAATAATGTTTTCAGATGTTTTCTTGGTCAATAAGCTGAATGTGTTGAGTTTGTTTCTGAAAATGTTGTAAGAGGGTTTCATTGTACTTCAGAGATTGGCATCATTATCATGTTTGTAATTGCTGACATGCATTATTTCATGTGTAGTACATTAGGATAGCTATGTCAAGGAAGATGAGATGGGTGGAGCATGTGGCACACATCAAATAGAAGAGAAATATGTACAGAGTTTTGGTGGGAAAACCCTGAAGGAAATAGACCACTTGGAAGACATATGTAGAGATGGGAGAATAATATTAAAATGTGTCTTGAAGAAAAAGGAGGGTAGAGTGTGGACTTTATTCAACTGCTGAAGGTATGGGGCAGTTGTGGGGCCTTGTAAACACAGTAATGAACTTTTGGGTTCAATAAACTGTAGGAAATATTTTGACTAATTCAGCTACAGTTACATTCTAAAGTGAGACTGCACATGGAATTAATTATTTATTTTATATGTAATGTATAGATATATTTATGATTCATCTCCATATGAGATTTAACATGATTATTTACATACCATGAGGCCTGGGGTGCCGTAGTGGTTAAGGCACTGCGCTACTAATCGGACGGTCCCAGGATCGATTCCCGGTGGTGTCACTGTATTTTTCAGTGATATATTCCTTCCGACTGTACCATGGCCCTGCGGTCGACTCAGCCCCTAATGAAAATGAGTACCAGGAACATATCCTGGGGGTAAAGGCGGCCGGTGCGTGGGGCTGACAACCTCACCACCTTCATGTGCCGAATGTCGTGGAAATCTGGGAGCCTAAACGTTCTGGAACCCTCTGGGCCACACCAGGCCTGTTACGGGACTCCTTTAACTTTTCCTTTATTAACATACCATAAATTCAAGGCCACTGATTTTAGTGTCACTCCTGCCTTACAAGTTTGCACATTTGCCATGTTGACATTACTGATTAACCCCTCAGCATCGACCTGTGTACATGATATAGACCTCTGTTTCTTCACATGCCACCGGCCTCTGTACATTGTATAATTGGCCAGCAGCGACGGAGCACATTTAAATGCCTACCATCTCCATGGATAGAGGAGTTTGCAATTCCTGATGATGAAATTGCAAACATCTATTTAAAAAATCATTATTTACAAACTAATGATCCAATTTTTGTACAATTTTAGTAAAGAAATATTAAAACTGTATAGATGCAGTAAAATAATTGTCATTACCTCAGTAATTGAGCATCGTGTGATACAGCTCAAAGCAATCTTCCAAGCAAAGGTCCACATCACATATTTGGCAGCAGTACACTGAAGTTTTCTTTTTTCTGTGCTTTGAGCGCACACCACACCTCTGAGGGTTTCATTTTTCAGTTTTGGGTGCCACTTTTCTGAGAAAATGTCTTTCAGTCAACCGTGGAACTGTGTTGTTGGATGCCTGTTGTCCCGGTACACTCCGTGTCTCCACAGCACGCGCATATTTTGTAAACAGACCTTACACTAGCTGAATTCTATACGAGAGCTGCTGTATATTTCTTCCCAGTGTCCCAACACAATCAGTGAAATGTTCGGTCTTCAGCTTCCTTGCTAATTTTGTACTGTTGAAGAAGTTGTCAATCCACAGCATATGTCCATGACCAAACAAGGGTTCTAAAAGTTTCAGTGCTACAGCTACTGTTTTGGGGGTGTCAGGAGTAATCAGACTTGACTGTAGGACCGTGTTTTTGCGTGTATATACAAAAAAACACCACAGATATCCTGTTCTTGATTCGCATAGTTTGAAAGTTTTTATTCTGAACTTTGAAGCTTTTAGTGGTAGGTACTGCCCTATTGACAGATGCCCCTTCCAGAGTGTCAAGCTTTCATCGATGGCAATGTTTTGGTTTGGTAGATACAGAGCTTGAAACTTTATGTTCAAATGACATATCACAGGATAAGTTTTGAACAATATGAGAGGTTCTTGATATGTTGGTAAGCTCTCATTATCTGTAAAATGCAAAAATTTACAAATCAACTCAGATCTCTCTCTACTAATTACATCAGCAAATTCAGGTGTTGATATTACTCTTCTTTTCAAAAGTATGACCTGGCTGTTGGTTTCTGCACAGTGCCCATCAATAAAAACAGACCTAAAACTGTGTAAATTTCACTTTCTTTGACAGGTGTCAATGACCTCACAAGTGATCTAAATGAGAAAAGATTGCCTTGGGTGTTCTTGTATTGTTCTGCGAACCTATTAGTTTCTCTGACAATTTGTTGTATGATTTCTTTGTCAAAAAACAACTCAAAACATTTTACAATGTCACATTTTCTGCACCATTTCTGGGTCCAAAATCACAATTGAACACTTCTCTGTGTCCTGTGTAATTGTCCATAGTCTCCCACCTGAAATCTCGGTGCAATATTTCCTCTTCATCACCACTGTCATCACTTATAATTGCATCTGCTACAGCTATGTTGTCAATTTCATTATCACTACTGCTAACACTGTCACTGCTACTATCACTTAAACTTTCATCTGAATTGTACACAATTTCCAGCACGTCACTGGCTGTCAGAACTTCTGCCATTCCTTTGCCCCCAGTATCACTCCTGAGTCAACAGCTGAACGAAGCGCACTGACTGAAAACATGCAGGGCAAATACTGTATGTTGATAGCTACACCCAATGAAAGGCTGAATTATTCTCTGTTTATCTACACAAGGAACTGACACATAATATCTATGTTGACTTTCAAGCCAGCAGCAGGAATGAAGTCCACACAGCACCCGAGTTTCGACGAGGAAAATATTTCAATCTAAAGAACGCATTGTAGCATTTATGAAGGGATCATTCTCCCACAGCAGAAGAAAGCTAAAATCTCAGGCTACAAAGATACATTGTGCAGACTGTAGCTTTATTTCTTTCAGTTTGAGTAAAACAGAGAGAACTCTGAGAGTGCACAATTTGACAGTTGAAGGTGGACTTTTTTTAAATAGGAAAATTAACTCCTGAATACGTAATGTTACATTCTAAACAGACTGTTTTAACTATTATATTCTGAAAGCACAGTTCTTAAGCAATAAAGCGAAACCACTCGCAATTTGATAGCTCAAAAATTGTGCATGTGAGAGGAGATTGAATCCACCCATGCAAGGGTCTATACTACGCACGGCATCCAGCAACGTGTGTGGAATCGGAGGTCTATACCACGTATCTACAATGGCGCTAAAGACGTAGGGAATTTAAACTCCTCTGACCGTAGAGACGGCGGGAGTCTAAATGTCCTCCGTTGTTGAAGGGTTAATTATTGATTACTGATTAATTAAAAAGTACAGCTTTGTGATAGTCCCGCAGTGGCATCACATTTGATCGAGTTGTTTAAAAATTGAAGTGGGGGGGACACTTGCAGACAGCATAGTGATCTCATAAGCTTACATTTTTTTTTAAGACTGAAAATTGGATATATATATATAGTTTTTATAATGAATAATTTTGTGTTGTGACATTTTCCAGTGACACAAAGCCAAAGTTCAAGCTTTGTGTGGGTACACAATTATGGGAGGCTGAGTGTTTATATAGTCCTATCAGAACCCAAGTGATGCAGATGGAGTTCATGTGTGGAACACTGATTTACTTTAACCACCTGACATAAGTGGTCAGCCTAAAAGAATTTTGTTGAAATACTTAAATTTCTTTAAAATTTTTTAATTTTTAAGTCACATATGTGGCTGCAACATTAATCCAGGAGTGTCACAACCTAATGTTGCTGGTTATGTTACGTATACTTTATGAATATATGAGTCAGTTTTTCTCTGTAGGCGCGACATGCTCATGGCAGTGCTTGTGAAGATTGCTGTCATCTTGAATTTGATGCAGCATAGTATGGTAGATACACATTGACATTTCAGAGGAACCTTTTGCCTCCATTCTCAGGGAACTAGCCTAAAAATAGAGGCTGGACTTCCTCTGAAATTTAGTGCACTTGTTCCAGACTGCACAGAGTCACATCCCAGAAAACAGTAATGATTAGTTTCTCTGTTTGAGAGCGTCCTTGTCTATCTTGGAAAGAAAGTGTGCCATTTGGTCTGTATTTCTTAAATTGTCATCCATATCCTGTCATCACACTACAGAATCCAGTATTTATCATCGCTGAAGGTTTCTTTGTACATTGAACATGAAGGAACAAACTGCTCCCGCCAAACCCCTGTCCCTTCACATTTCATTGTCACTTGTTTTGTACCCTTACAGTTTGTCTCATTTTGCTTGATTAGATAGCTTTTATATTGTTTATTGAAGAGATGAAGTTATGAAGATCCTCATTATGTATTTTCATGATTTTCCTGTTACTTCCTTCTGCTTAGCTACATGTACTCTCAGCACCAGTGCATTCTATGATAAAGAGTAAATAACCATTTATGATTCCCCCCCTCCCAGTCCTTCAATTGAATGAAAAAGGTAACACATTAAAAAATGTAATAATTTTGATAGTTCGTTAAATCACATGTTCACATGAGGTAAATCTCATCAAATCCCATTATTAGGTACTGTAATGTTGGACTGTTAACTGAGTTACAAAAAACTGTAGTAATTAGAGTATGAACTGCTTGTACATTTTCAGTACCAAATATACAGTTAACCTTTAAGATAAAATATAAAGTAAAAATAAATGTCATGTTGTTGTTATCAAAACAGTGTGTGCCATGGACATGTGTCCATGCTGATCCTAGCGTATGATGTTGCAGGTGTTTGGGAGTCCTGTGTCCAGGTGTCAGTCCAATACAACAGCACTGAGTAGCCCAACCACAAAGCAGTGTGCCGTAATGCCCATACGAGAAGACAGCCTAGAGATGGTAGAAGGGGGAAGCACACAGAATAGACCCATCAGTGTCAGCAAGGAGTACCGGCTGTCGTCACCACTTGCCTTTGCTGCAAGAGAAGGCAAGCTTGATTCATCAAAAAGTCGGGACCACCGAAGTCCCACACCAACATCCCTCAGCCCAATGCTGTCCAGCCCTTCCACTTCCTCACCTTTGAGCAGTGCCACAGATGGACAAAAACTGCAAGAACCAAAACGTCCCCTGGTGTCCAGCTTCACAAAGGAGTACAAACTTTACACGTCTAGTATAACCAGTAGCAGAACCTTATACTCAGATTCTGGTGGAAATACAGACGGTTCCTGCAAGTCCATCAAAGACCCAGAGTCTGTGGGAAAGTTTCCAACCAGTTTCTCTTGCTTTGGAGAGAATACATCCACAGCACTTGCAGCAGGTCTGGCTGAGGAAGGCTTTGGCTCACTGAGCATGCAGAGGTTTAGTAATGAAGATGATATGAATGTGGAGGAGCTGTTTGAAGAAACAGCCCCAATCCTTACTGTTGCCAGTAGCCTCACAAATAGTTCCTCTATATCTAGGGGCTTCAACATTGTGAAAGATGAGGACAAGTAACATAAAATGAGTTAAACTCTGTCAGTCATCTCATTGTACATACTTTAGAATGCATAGTTATCCTAATTTGTACCCATTATTTATAGCTCCACTCTTCATGTTCTGTCACTGAGGTCAGCTACCCAAGTGCATTTTATGACAAGAAAGTAAGCGTGTAAGGTACACAAGATGCCAAAGACACTGACAACATATTGTTCGAAGAGCAGGCAAAATAATCCATTACATTAATGGCATGAGAAAATGAAGAAGCTCAGTTATCTTATAGTGCAAGTGTTGGCTTCTACATCCAGTATCTAAGTGGCAATAGTTAACCAGTTCTCTACACTTGTTTACCCAGATATTCACAGTGAGTATGTCTTGCCATTAAATTGTTTCGTGCATTCCAGAATTCACATCCACACAGTACACCTGTTGGATGCTGTGTGTGGTGACACATTTGGGCCCAGAAGCTTGATTTAAATGGTAACTGCACAGTCTAATGATTATACTATGAGGCATACACATACAAAGAAAACTGTGATTGCAAAAGTGAGCCTCATTTTATGATTGACTGCTAGTGTTGCCAGCTATAGCTTGTAGCCACGCAGTTCATCGTGTTATGGTAAATGTGTTGTTCCTTTATTCATAATGGAGTTCATTGACTTCTTTTTACATGCGTGCTGTGTCGTGTGGCTGTGTTCTCCTTTATGCTGTGGCATGATGTCGATCCCTTCCCTTTGAGCTATTTTACGGTACTATAAAGGACACCCTGTTATGTAAGTCCCTGATATCTGTTTCTCTGCATATATGAAAGCCAAGGTTTTTAGGAAAAATGTTGTAAAAAAAGTCCCTTTGCAGAATTACATCTGTGTACCATGAATTTTCCAACAGAAAATTATTTAATTTCAATTCACCATGTATATGGGATAAAACTGTAGGGCAACTATATGCAAAAGTTCCCTGCACTCACAGGGATCACGCATGTGGTGCACAAATTTTGTGACTTAAAACGGTGCAATCTCATGTGCATTCATCATTTTTTTCCCCCCACTTCCCCATGCAGATTTCTGAAGAGCCAGTAAGGTATGACTGCAAGAGGTGATTACAAGCTTATATTGCCACCTCCATGTCATTGATCACCAATAAACTCATGAATGTCATATTATCACCTGTAAACAGTAAATTTTTAACAAATAATTCACTGATTGTAATTTTTAAATTAATACATTAACAGTTTGTTTAGAGTTCAGGACCAAAAAGTTGGGCTCTGAATTACACAATTTTAAATAATCCACATGTTTTCAGTGTGATGTTATGTTGGCC
>Ga0209737_10002876_pt1 | contig 12031 bp, 7 predicted proteins | sample TergutCu122P3_FD_187284 | JGI IMG/M metagenome (GOLD analysis project Ga0209737, IMG submission 187284) | Cubitermes ugandensis P3 segment gut microbial communities from Kakamega Forest, Kenya - Cu122 P3 (SPAdes) (version 2) | ecosystem: Host-associated > Arthropoda: Insects > Digestive system >... | reverse complement strand
CCCCCAAACCCCCAAACCCCCAAACCCCCAAACCTTTTGCAGATTCTTTGGCATTTGCGCCACTCGCAGCGCTTGCACAGCTTCTTGTCACAGTAGTAGCTTGAGCTGCAAAGCTTTTTACCTTGCAGCTTTTGAGCCAGACGCAATCCGTTGGATCTTTTCCCTTGGCGTTAGACGTACTGTCAAACCTCCTGTTGCGCAGTATCCCGCGGCGGATGGTCGAGGTGCTCACGCCTGTCTTTCGGGCGATAACAGAAAGTGGCTTGCCTTCATCAAGGTTATGCTCGATGACGCTGCGCTGCTCAATATCCAAATGCGTATAAGACCGCTTCTCTTTCCTGGTTTTCTTGATCACTCCTTTCCTTTTCTTCGGGGAGATGGCCTTATGGGAGATATGATAGCCGTGTCAAGGTGAAAAGACGCAAAGGCCTTACTGGTAATGCCAAGGTCGCTCACTGTGGAAAACTCCCCTTCGGGGCTTTTCCACAATCGCTTTATTTCAATTCTTATATATAAAAGTGGGGGGAAGGGCAAAAGGGCTGATGGAAAACTCCCCTTCGGGGTTTTTCCACAGTCCCCAGGGGCTTTGCCCCTCTGTCGCTTCGCGCCATTCACCCCGTTCGGCTGGAAAAGATGTGAATGAAGCCACTATGAAGATGAGCGGTAACACCTGCTACAGCTATGACAGACTTATTGCACTTTTAATGGGATTATGACAGAGCTAGCGCACTGATTCTGAGCACTTCGGCTGGCAATCAAGCGCTAGAGTACTGATTCTGAGCACTTCGACTGGCAATCAAGCCCTCTTGCAGAGATTCTGAAGATTTCTGCATCAAATTTTCGAAAAGGCATGATTTCAGCAGGTTTCCGAAAATGATACTATCTTCAAACAAAATGAAGGGTTTTATAAAAGAGCAGGTAAATGGCATTGTCCACTTTATGATAAAAATAGAGAAATAAGTGAGCAAAATAGTAAACGACACAAAAATCGTGCCTTTTCGAAAAAATGATGCAGAAAATGAGAAATTTCGTGCAAAAGGTCATTTACAGTCATTTACTGCCAGTGAGGTGCTTGCGATTGGATCGAGCCGGGTTTGAGTGAAACATATGGTTGTTGAAATGTAAGGGGTCATCGAAATAATGAAATGTCTAAGATACATATGGCTATGAGCCAATGAGTTTAAGGAAATAAGGCTATGTGGCATTAGGTCGATTGAGGTATTTGTTGCTATGAAGCAATGAGCTTATAAGGCAATAAGGCTATGTGGCATTAGGTTGAGTGAGATATTTGTGGCAATGAGCCAATGAGCCAATGAGCCAATGAGCCACTTGGCACGCTGGAGGCGTTCAGGGCGAATAGCTGTTAGGTTTACAGTGATTTCTGTTGGTAGAGTCCGTTATCGGAAAAGCCCAGGCTGTGGTAGTACTCGCGCGTTCCCACTGAGCTGATGACATTCATCTGGGTGTAATCCTGTTTTCTGGCAATCTCGCAGGCAAGTTCGATGAGCTGTTTGCCCAGCCCGAGGTGCTGGGCACCTCTTCCTGTTTTGTGCAGCTTGGCCACCTTGCCGTAGACATGCACCTCCCTGATCATCGCCTCTCGCACTCCAAAGGGAAGCCCAGGCTGAAAAGCTCCGATAGGAAGCTCAGGCTGAAGCCCTCCGATGGGAAGCAAAGGCTGAATCCCTTCGATAGGAAGCAAAGGCTGAAACGCTCCGATGGGAAGCCCAGGCTGAAGCCCCTCGACCACAGCTGCCTGTGGCAGGGACAACCTCAGGAAGCCAACAATCCTGTCAGCTGGTGTCACCCATTGCAGGAAGTACTCATCGGTAACCGCGGTCTCGTACACAACAGTTTCAAGGCGCAAGTCCTCAATCGCAGTCTCACTTGTGCTTATCTCCCGATACCGTATCTCTGAAACATGCCCACCGCTCGCTCTGATCCGCTTTTCGACAATCTGCCTGAGGTTGGCCGTTTTATTCCCGGCCAGGATATCTTTCGCTGAGATATCCCTCACCATCCTCGAAATACGGATAAAAGGTGGAGTGTCGAGCAGGTTTGCGGTTAGTACGTCGAGCAGCTCCTCTTCGCTGTAGGGCTTCCAACTGGCATCCTCGTAAAATTTGCAGAGTCCGGTTCCTTCAACAAGAGCACAGGGGTAGAGCTTCACCTCGTCAGGCAGGTAAGGTTTTTCGCTGACAAAACGCCGATACTCAAGCTTGTCGTTTTCAATGGTAGACCCATAGAGGTTCACCATGAAATGCGCGTGTATCTTAAAGCCAAAAAGCCTGAGCAGCTCAAAGGATTTGTGGATTGTATCGAGGGAGATACTGCGGTTGTTCAGCCTGAGGATTTCCGGGTTTATGCTCTGAATTCCCACCTGAACCTTGGTGCATCCAAATCGCCTGAACAGACTCAGGCTCTCACAGCTGATGGCATCGGGGCGCGTCTCGATGACCAGGCCTACCACTCTGTGCCCAGCGGTCTCGTTTATGGTGTGCTCCCTGAGCAGCTCGCTGAGGCCTGACAGCTGCTCTGAAGCGATGCCTTGCCATCGCTCGTTCTTCTCATACAGCTGCTCGACTGCCTGATTGTACGTGAGCAAACCCCCATTCAGCTCCAGCTGTGTGGCTTTGATGAACTCGGCAAGCACCTCGGGGCGGTTGCTGAAGCCTCTGTCGCGATAGAATCTGCGCCTCTCCAGTGCTTTATGCTCCGCTTTGCACCCGTCATTCAAGGCCCTGAACAGCTCGGTGATAAACCAGAACTGGTAGCCAGTCGGATAATCGCTGAAGCTGCCTCCCAGAATGATCAGCTCAACCTTGTCGGTGACGTGCCCCATATGTGTAAGCGCGCGTAGCCGGGAAACAACCTGCAGGTAGGGGTCAAAGTAGTTGCGTTCAGCCCGCTGGCAGGCAGGCTCATCGCTCAGATAACTCTTGGGCATCCTCAGGTCGTTAGGGCAGTACAGGCAATTGCTCGCGCACTTCCAGGGCTTTGTTACCACGGTGATCGTGGCGACACCAGAGGCAGTACGCCGGGTCTTTATCTGGAGCACCTGAAGAAGTTGCTCCTCCAGCACCGGGCCGATATTCCATGAAGTCCAACGGTCGGGGTCTGACTCCCTGATTTTCAGATACCAGGGCATCAGCCTCTTTTTGGAAAAATGCTGTGTGGTGTCGCTGACTTTTCTGTTGTGTCTGTGGAAGATGCTCGCAAGACGCTTTGCATCAAGGCGCCCCCTTGCCCTGAGCTCATCCAATATTTCGAGAAGTATCGTTTCCATGGTGTAGATGATTCTATACGATACAATGGCACAGATGCCCTATGAATGCAGAGACAGCCAAAACACTTTGCCGTATCAACAATGATTTCTACCGAAATCACCATGCCGCCTTCTCAAAAACACGCGAACGTCCCTGGCAGGGGTGGAGGCGTTGCCTCGATGTTGTAAAGCGTGACCTGCTTGAGGAGCAACCGAGCTACGCGGGGAAGCGACAGGGTTACGCAGGGGAGCAACCGAGCTACGCAGAGGGGCGACCGAGTTACGCAGGGGAGCGATCGAGCTACGCGGGGGAGAGACAGGATGCTTCAGAAGATGGAATCAGTTATCGCAAAACTCAGCAGAGCCTTGTTGTTTTCGACATAGCCTGCGGCAATCTGCGGTTTGAGAGATTCCTGGAATCGGAACTCCCTGAAACCTCTCTCACATTTTATGCTGTCGACAACTGCGATGGCATTGTTCCCCAGATGCCGAATGTGACGTACCAGAGCCTGGACATACTGGTAGAACTGACGGAAGGACACCCTCTGATCGGCTTACTGAAGTCACCTGCCTGCGATCTATCCGTCTCCTTTGGCTTCATGCATCACATACCGTTTCAAGAACAACGAGTGGAGGTATTGTCCACACTTATCAGGCAGACGCGCCCTGGAGGACTGGTGATTGTGTCGTTCTGGCAGTTCCTCAACGACGAAGCATTGTCTGTAAAAGCGCAAATGACACACGAGCGTGCCCTGAGTGAGCTGCGGGCGCAAGGCATACTCCTCGATAATCTGGATGAAGGCGACTTTCTGCTCGGCTGGGAGAACAAGCCAGGCGCATACCGCTACTGCCACAGCTTCTCAGAAGCAGAGATCGAGAGACTCGTCGAATCAGTCGCCGACAAGGCAATTGTAGTCTCCCGATTTGCCGCAGATGGCAGGACAGGTAACCTTAATACCTACCTGATCCTGAGGGTATTGTAGTTAGGAACTAAGCTCATTAATCCTTACTATTTTTGGCAGAATAACTTCTCCCAACGACGAAAAAGGTGTCCTGTCCTGCGTGCTTACACCGCTTTCAAATCTGTTTAACCTTTTCGCTTTCTCTACTTTTCCAGCTTGTGTTGGGGAAGCGCTGATTCATTGTCTGCGCGACTTACTACAGCGAATACACTGGTATCGTATCGCTGCTTTCCTGACTGGCTTCTGTGAGACTGATGGAGGCTGGTACTTGCTGGATACTCAGCCGAGGAGCTCAGAAGAGTATCCCCCCGACTGGTTCGTGCTGACGGGTTGTGCTGCTCAAAATTTCCGTTTTTGTAGTATGTTTAGCCAAAAAAAACCGGAAAAACACCACATAAACGCAAATTTTGAGCAAGAATGGCTGATATTCAGTGGAAAAGCACCACAAAAACGCAAATTTTGAGCAGTGGAAAAACACCACAAAAACTGAAATTTTGAGCAGCAGTTTGACAGAATCCTTTACAGTTATGATTAACACAAAATATCGGGTATCAAAAGGTGGGAACGATGGGCAGGCTGAACGTTGAGCTTTATGGTTCTTTGTTGGGAAGACTTACGCAGGAGGAGCGAGGCTTTCTGTTTGAGGTCGAGCCCAGCGTTTTTGGGCGCTACCCAAATAACTCCACCATTATGAGTGTTGCTGTTCCATTAAGCCTCAACTACACCGCTCCTCAAAGGAAGCGGTATGAAAACTTTTTCGCCGAGCTTCTTCCTGAGGGTCGGTATTTCTTATGGATGAAGGAGCTGATGCCTCCAGAAAGCCGAAACACCTACGGGTTTTTATGCACATATGGCAGAGACAGCGCAGGCGCACTGACAATCTATGACCCCGATGACCCGGGCTCCTCAAGGCAGGCAACAATCGAGAGAGTTAACAGGCAGCAGGTCAGGTACCTGTTTGAGCACATGCCTCAGGAGCCGCTGGCAAATGCGCCGGTCACCGGAAAGATAATGCTTGGCGGCATGCAGGGTAAGATCGTACTGGCCAGAGAAAACAATCAGTGGCATAGAACGCACCACGGGTATCCTTCGACACACATACTCAAACCGGTGGTAGCCAAGCTTCCAACTCTGATCTATGACGAGGCGTTCTGTATGCACCTGGCTCAGCAGGTTGGGCTCACACCCAAGGCTGTTTGGGTAGAAGACTTTGACGGCATCGATGCGTTGGTTATAGAGCGTTTTGACCGCGATTCCAGCTATCCTGGCGGACGAATTCATCAGGAGGACTTCAATCAGGCTCTTGGAGCGCGCGGAGATCAGAAGTATCAGGATGCCGGAGGGAAGGTCAGCGCAAAACGTATTGCGCAGACCCTCGCCAGGTTTGGGACTGAGAAAGATGTCTCTGCTTTCGCCGCCCAACTGGTGTTTGCGGTTGCGGTGGGCAACTTGGACATGCATGCAAAAAATATCAGCATCTTCCATTATCCTGATGCGACCATTGCGCTGACACCGATATATGACGTGGTTCCGCTGCGACATCAGAACACCGATGAGAGGATGGCACTTGCGATTGGCGGAGAATATGTGCACGCGAATATCTCTCTGGCACGAATGGTCACAGAGTTGGTTTCCTGGAAAAGCGAGAGCTTTACAGACGAGTTGACAGCAAAAAGCTTCATCGAAGAAAAGCTGGTGTTATTTCTGGAAGCTTTGGAAAGCATACCGCTGCATGAAAAAGCTTTCCCGATGCTGAGGGAGACGATAACACTTTTCATCACACGCCTGCTCTCAGGAAAACCCACAGGAAAACTGGATAGCAAAATCAGATAGTAAGAAGCAGGACAGCTGCTTTTTGCATTGAAAGAGTACTATGAAAAGGCCACAGGAAAGGAGACGGGGCAGTGAGATACTACATAGTCGATGCGTTTACCGATGAATTATTCAAGGGCAACCAGGCAGGTGTCTGCCTGTTGGATGAAGCGATAGGTGTCGAACTCATGCAGTCGATTGCCGCAGAGAACAACCTATCCGAGACCGCCTTTGTGGTCAGGCAAGACGGGTACTATGACCTCAGGTGGTTTACGCCAGAGATGGAGGTCGATCTCTGTGGACACGCGACGCTGGCAAGTGCTTTTATCATTCTTGGTTTTGTTGAGAAGCATGCAGAAAGTGTGGAGTTTCATACACAGAGCGGTGTCTTAACTGTCAGAAGAACAGGCGAACTGCTTGAGATGGATTTCCCCTCCCGAAAACCGGTGCCAATTCCAATTACGCCGCTGATGGAAGAAGCTGTCGGTGTGCCAGTATTAGAGGCGGGCTTGTCGAGAGACATGCTGCTGTTAGTGGAGTCTGAGCAACAGGTACGGGAGCTGAGGCCGAATATGAGTCTCGTGTCGCAGCTCCCGGATTGCATGGCCCTGATCGTGACAGCAGCGGGGGAGAGCACCGAAAAGGGAAGCGTTGAAATCGGCGAGGGCTCCGAAATCGGCGAGGGCTCCGAAATCGGCGAGGGTTCTGAAAACGGCGAGGGTTCCGGGAAAGGCGAGGGCTCCGAAAACAGCGAGGGTTCCGAAAAAGGGGAGAGCATCGATTTTGTATCGCGGTTCTTTGCCCCAAAAGCTGGCATCGATGAGGATCCTGTCACCGGCTCCTCTCATTCCACCCTGATCCCATACTGGGCAGAAAAACTGGGCAAGGACAAAATGGTTGCACAACAGCTTTCAAAGCGGGGAGGAATTCTGTATTGCGAAAACTACGGCGAAAGGGTCAAGATTGCCGGCAAAGCTGTCCTGTACCTGGAAGGCAAGATAAGAGCTCAAGGGTAATCAGGTCTACGGTATCTGCTACAGTGGGCAGCCACATCAAAAAGTGAAGGTTGGAAAAGGTCGCATGGAAGCAAAGGTAATGGTTGGAAAAGGTAACATTCAGCCGATATTAATGGTTGGAAAAAGTCAATCATAGTGCTATCCTTTAAGCATGTGCACTGGAAAAGCGAGGATACATGCTAAAAAGAAAAGCTTACGAAGAACTCATCAAGTGGAAAAAGGCCAAGAGGAGAAAGGCCCTTCTGGTCACCGGAGCCCGCCAAATTGGCAAAACCTATATCATCCGTGAGTTTGCGAAAACACACTATGAAAACTTCGTCGAGATCAACCTGATTGAGAATAGTGCGGCGTGCGAATCCATCAGTGCTGCAAAGAGCAGCACTGACCTGTTCACGCGTATCACCGTTGAAGCAGGTGCTGAGATGATTCCAGGGAAAACCCTCATTTTTATCGATGAAGTTCAGGAGGCAAAAGAAGTTGTAACGTATATCAAATTCCTTGTGGAGCGCAACGACTATGACTACATACTCTCTGGCTCGATGCTTGGAGTAGAGCTGAAAAACATAAGGTCAGTGCCTGTGGGATATATGCAAACCATAGAAATGTTTCCCCTTGACTTTGAGGAATTCTGCTGGGCCAAGGGGCTCAATACCTCAGTCATTGACATGGTGTTTGAGCATTTCAAGAAAAGGACAACAGTTGAAGACTTCGTGCATGAGCGGCTGCTCAGTTTATTCCACCAGTATCTGATAGTCGGTGGATTGCCAGAACCGGTGGCGCGGTACTGTGATACCGACAACATACAAGAGGTGCGCTCGGTACAAAAGGAGATCATCGCTCTGTACCGGCAAGACATTACCAGGTACTGTAAGGACGAGGACGCAGTAGCGGTCAAACGAATCTTTGATCTGATTCCCAGTGAACTCAATCAGCAGAACAAGCGTTTTATCATCAAGAATATAAACGGCACAGCAAAGTTCGAGCGCAACGAGAACCGGTTCCTCTGGCTGGTTGACGCAAATGTCGCACTTGCTGCCTACAACATAGATGAGCCGCGACATCCGCTTCTGCTCTCAAAGAAGGAGAATTTCTTCAAGCTATTCCTTGCTGACGTTGGCCTGCTTACTGGGCTTTGCAATATGGATGTCGTCCGGGAAGTCCTTAATAATCGTGTTGCCGTCAACTATGGCTCGCTCTACGAGAATGTCGTTGCGCAGGAGCTTGCCGCTCATGGACACAAGCTGTTTTATTTCAACAACAAGGGTGTGGGAGAAGTTGATTTTGTAATCGAGTCTGACAATGCTGAGGTCATTCCCATTGAGGTCAAGTCGGGAAAGAACTATAAACGTCATCGGGCACTGAATAATTTGTTGGGTGTAGTGAACTATGACATACAAAACGCCTACGTGCTGCATGAAGGCAATCTCAGAATCGAGCAAAAGGCCTGCTATCTGCCAGTTTATATGGTTTTATGTTTCCATACATAACTGCTCTAACAGAAACTCCGCCAAAGATTCTTATCGAAAGCTTCCATCGTAGGGTTGAGTCGGAACGCCGCCATGCGGCTGAGCCGGAACGCCGCCATACGGCTGAGTCGGAACGCCGCCATACGGCTGAGTCGGAACGCCGTCATACGGCTGAGCCGGAAATACGTCATACGGCTGAGTCGGAACGCCGTCATACGCCTGAGCCGGAAATCCGTCATACGGCTGAGTCGGAACGCCGTCATACGGCTGAGTCGGAACGCCGTCATACGGCTGAGTCGGAACGCCGTCATACGCCTGAGCCGGAAATTCACTATAAGGCTGCGCAACAATCTCAAAGCCTTCCTCGTCCAGCAGGGGGGCACCCTCAGCTTGGGAGCGTGCGACGATCTTTTGAGCCTCAGGTATCGACTTGAGCAGGGTGACACCCATTAAAAATGATGCGACAAGCCCCATGAGCCAGGCAGGTATAAAGCTGTGGAAGACATCGAAGAGCACGCCGGAGAGTACTGCCCCGATGGCTGCGCCAAAGAGCTCGAAGGCTGTGGCGATACCAACGACTAACGCGAGGTCCTTCTTCCCGTACTCCTTGACCACCATGATGGGCGGGGTGACTGTGCCCATGCAGGTACCAAAGCCAAATGCAACCGCAGCGACTATAGGCCCCCAGCTGGTAGCCGGAAAACACAGCGCGATACAGGCAATGATGCAGGCAGTTGTGCCCAGCACGGTACCTGTCTTGAGTCCCCACCGGTCGTAAATAAAACCGAGGAGCACCTTGGCAAAGATGACCACTATCAGATAGAGCGACCAGACCCTACCTGCCCAGATGTCAGAGTGTCCTCCCGTGATGATTTCCACATCATTGAGGGTGACAGAGGTCATATTGGTAACCGAGTTGGTGATAACAGCACCGTTTACAATTCCCATACACACCAAGCCGATGATGAGTATCCAGAAACCTGAGCTCTTACGCAAGGTCTTCCAGCCTACGGAGATGTTAACCGACGTATCTGATGACTTATCTTCCTTGGCCTTGTTTTTTTTAACCCGAGTCTGCTCGGGGTCATTCAGCCCATAGGGCAGCAGCCCTTTATCGCTGGGCTGGTTATAGAAACTTGTGATGATTACCGGCAGGGCTGCAACCAGTGTAATAACCGCAAGCACCAGATATGCCGTTCTCCATCCGTATCCAACGATGGTTGCAGAGATGACAGGCGAGAGAACCGCCCCACCAAAACCCGAGCCAGAAAGCGCGATGGAGACAGCCAGACCGCGTCGGAAGGTAAACCAGTTGGTGGTGAGCACTGAGGCCAACAGGCGGGTGCCGGCTACCACGATCATTCCGGCAATCACACAAAGCGCGTAGAAATGCCAGAGTTCGGTGATGAAGGAGAAGAGCAAAAGCACTATTGCAGCGATGATGACGGTGGCACTGCCCAACAGACGCGCGCTGAGCTTGTTGACCATCGCCCTAAAAGCAAGCGAGGCGAAGACAGCAACAACCGTGCAGAGGGATACTCCCGTATTGAACTGTGCCATGGTGAAATTCAAATCTGAAATGATGTGCTTCTGGAAAAGCGGGACACCGTTTACAAACATGGTATAACAGGTGGCCATGAGGAGAAAACCGCCGAGGACTATCCACCAGCCGTAAAAGAGCTTTCGCTGTTTTGGTATGTTTGTGTCCATCGCTCGCCCCTGTCAGTCCCAGTTAGTCCCTCTGTTTGCCGCTTAACCCAGCTCGGTAACCCAGCCCAGACCGCTATTTGTTGTTCGGTGTTATTCTACGTCAAAGTCCTGCGAGCTGAAGTTCGAATAGTACCTGCCTGAGTGCGCAGTGAATCTCAGCACACAATAGTCCGGGTCGGTTACGCCCTTGGGATAATACAGGGTGTCGCCGTCACGCCAGATCATCTCCTTGCTCTGGGTGTCTTCCAGCACCTCCATGGTACCTTTCAGCATGACGCCTCGGTAAAACCGCTTATCGAAGAAGTAGATACAGGCCCTGGGGTTTTCCTGGTACTGCGACACACGCAACGACGAGGTGTTTGTTGAGAACCAGAAGTATTTGATCCCCTCACGCTTTCTGGGTGGCAGCATCGCCTTGGTATTGGGAAAACCCTCATCATCGATCGAACTGATGACCCCAGTGCCATTTTTATCGATCAGATTCCCAATGGTTTGAACTACATCTCGCATCATAATGAGCCCCTCTCAGTCTTTATAATTACGTTCCCAGCTTATCATCAATTCACTCGATAGCCTCGCGAGGATATGAAAGATGCCAGACCGTGTAAATAATTGCCCTTTCGGTCATCCAGGGCCCTTCGTAAAGCTCAGAGTGTCACCATCATACCCCTGACACACTCGAGAAAACCCTGCAATCAGTGGCAGAATAACCTGCTGGGTCTTGCTGCTCAAAATTTGCGTTTGTGCGGTGCTTTTCCACTGAATATCTGCCATTCTTGCTCAATATTTGAGTTTATGTAGTGTTTTACAGATAATTCTCTGGGTAAATGCACCACATAAGCGGAAATTTTGAGCAGACGGGAACATCGTGAGATGAATGGAGAATCAGGGCAGAATCTCAACGGTTGTTTTGCCTGTGGCTGTTGTCAGGCGAGTAACCTGATAATCGGCGAGACAATGAGCCGTCTTCTCACTGACTTACGCTTTATAAATCAGAGCTGTTTCTCAGGAAGTCCATCAGGTTCATATGTGTCACGCCGTCTCGCTTTAGAAGCAGCGGGTCAAGCGTAAACAGGTATTGGGGATAGTTATCGCGAACATGAGTGAATGGGCGATACTCGCGATCTTCAACGGTTTTATCTGCTATGGTCATCGACACTTGAATATAGGCGTAGTTATCGTATTTTCGTGCAATGAAGTCAATTTCAAGATTACCTATTCGCCCAATACTCACCGTATAACCCCGCGACCTCAGGTAGGTGTAAAGGATGTTTTCGAGAGAAGGACCATAGCTGGTACGCACATCGGTGTTACATGCAAAGTAGATGCCCGGGTCAGCCAGATAATACTTCTCTTCTCTGCGCAATGACCTGCGAGACTTGAGGTCGAAACGCTCACACTTATACAGAATCTTTGCTTCTTCAAGAAGCTTGATATATCTGGCAAGCGTCTCTCGCTTGATAGGTGCATTCTCTACGGTTTTGAAATACGTAACCAGGTTTGTAAGACTTGTAGGTGCTCCATAATTGCTGATAAGATAGGCCATAACCCTGTTAAAAGTGCTGGTATTTCTGAGCTTTTTGTGGCCTTTGATGTCTTTTTTAATGATCTGGCTCACGACACTTTCGATATAGGTTGCTTTTACCTCGATATCATCGTATTCAAGAGATTTAGGAAACCCTCCGTATTTGATATAGGCGTTGAACTCTTCTGCTACGCTGTTGATTTCTTTTCCCATGAAAGCCTTCATGTCGAGGTATTCTGCAAAGGAAAGCGTAAACAATTCAAAGGCAATGTGAC
>Ga0209737_10002875_pt1 | contig 12036 bp, 12 predicted proteins | sample TergutCu122P3_FD_187284 | JGI IMG/M metagenome (GOLD analysis project Ga0209737, IMG submission 187284) | Cubitermes ugandensis P3 segment gut microbial communities from Kakamega Forest, Kenya - Cu122 P3 (SPAdes) (version 2) | ecosystem: Host-associated > Arthropoda: Insects > Digestive system... | reverse complement strand
ATGCGATCGAGGACTCCACCGATATCTTCAGAATTTCGGGGGGGGGTTTGAACACCCCAAACCCCCCCTCTCGGTACGCCACTGGTTACTACTGCACTATGCTATAAGGATGATGGAATAGTGAACTGTGTATTGGAAGAGTAATGTCTTCTGGGATGTGGTGCCATACAGTCTGACAGAAACTTACCCTTTTGAAGGAACCTATCACCTCCATTCATGGTAAAAGAGTAAAGTTGCAGTGTTGTATACTATAATACAGTAACTTTCAAAGTCATCAAGTGACAACTTCAAATCTTACACTACTATGTGTCTGTATATACCCTGGTGTGTTCTTTAATCAACCACCCATGTACGCTAGACACTAAATTAATGCATCATGTTTCAGTCATAGTATGAATTAGTGCTATCAGCTGCACTGTCCGTATAATGTATGTCACAATGAACCCACTAGAAACTGGTTCACTATAAGCATTCTTCTCAAAGAATGCATCTCCTGCATTCATAAAGTATACATATGCTTTCATTGCTGAAATTCAATTTATACCTATTTCACACTTATTTTTGAGAAATTTCTTGAAACAAAAGATATATATTTCAACGTTCTGCACATTTTCTAGAACACTGTGGTTTCCCACATGGCAAACATCCTATTTGGAACAGTAATAGAATTAAAATCCGAAAAATCACCTCCATTCATGATATAACTTATTTCTACAACATATATGTTTAATTGCAAACAAAATTTGATTTCAGACATGCGTACAACATTTGAGGCTTACCTGCCTGACATTCGGACTGCTCGCACCGAAATTCTTTCAAATTCTTTGTATGTTTTAAGTTCTTGTGACAGACTCTCAGCAAGTGATCCCCAGTTTTGCAAACTGTAGGTTGGCTCACACCACCTGAGAGAACATATCTTTATCCTGTAGCATAGGGTGACTGAAAAAACATGATTCTTGATATCTGACCTACGGTACAGAAGCAGAACACATAGGATAATACATACATTCAAAAATTTACACAGTCAAATACAACTTGTATTCAGTATGTTCTGCCCATCTTCTCTGTGTGACATTTTATAACTCTGGAAGCAACTGTGGCCCAGTTGAGGTTCCAGCCTGCCACTTGTTAGGCAGGACTGACAAAACTCACAGAAGACCTCAGTCAGGATATTCGATGACCTGGCCAAGATGAAAGCCATGCATCCCCTGAATTCCAACTCCAGAATAATAATTGCTACCCCAAACCAAATCTATTAAATATAATCACATTCAAGGACTTCCGCCTAGTTGTAACATATGGGAGTCTACGATTATGTTCTACAAATAATGAGTAATGCCCTATGAAGATATCTTTACTTTCATGTTTGTCATAAACAATTTAATATTAATTAAGATGAATAAAGTAAAAAGTTCCTGTTAAAATTAAAAAAAATTACTGAGTTTAAAAATGCATTTGTTTTTATATCTAGTAGGAACCATTTCCTACTATCACGCACAAAGCATGAGATGCACAGATAACACAAGAACATGTTACAAAACATATCCATAGTGTCAAAATTGTGGAGTATTTGCTACCTTTTGTTTAATTGTTTTGAAACCCAAAAGACTTAGGGAAAATTGTATTCATAAAAAAATGTGTCTTCCAGGTTCCTGTACATTTGTTTCAAACATTTTTAGTTTAATTTCAGAAGTTGTGTGTATGATTTTCCTGTAATAACAAAATACAAGATATCAACAACACTACTGATGTTCCTGAATGTTTATACACATGTCCTCTACTCAATGTAGTCACCAGCACTACACACACTTTTCCCATCTACATGGTAAACCATCAATTGCAGTTCTGTATTCAGCATTGCACAGATGATGTAAAGAGGCCACAACAGCAGTGTTGATATTGTCTTCTGATTCAAATTTTTATGCAAAAGATGTTCTTTCACACGTGCCAACAGACAGTAATCACATGGGGTGAGATCTGGAGACTAGGGAGGATGTGCCAACACCTCCCAGCCCCAACGTTGCACCAGATTTTGCACATCACAATAGCGATGAGGTGTTGCATTGTCCTGGAGCAAAATGACACCATGCTCAAGCAGTTCTGGCTGTTTACAGTGAGAAGCCAGCCTCACCTTATACTGCAAAAGTGCGCAGTAATATTGGCCATTGACTGTCATACCAATTGGCATGGGATGGTCAAGTACAAGTTCATTTTGGCTGAAGAACGTGACCAGCATAACTTTTAGAACCAGCTGAGTGTGCCATTCAACTTTTTTCTCAGTAACATCTGGGCACACCATTCAGAATTCTGTCATTTCTCCATGCTGCAGATGGGTGGTGGCAAGAACACACATGGTTCTCTGGTTATCATAGAGTGCTTGTAGAATCCACTTTGCATAGACTTTTTGTTTCCCCAAGCTGTTGGTCAGGATATGGTAAACATTTGCTGGAGAGATTCTGACTTGCGTGGCAGTTGCCATACATATAATACTGTGCGTATGTTCAAGGACAGATTTCACTTGTTCCATGTTGCGTTCATCAGTTGCTGATGTTGGGGCTCCAATGAGAGGGGCATCATCTGTCTCTTCCTGGCCATTCTTAATGACATTCACCCATTGGTGAACAGTTTCATTTGAAGGAGCATGAGTCCCTAAACTTTCCTTTGACTTGTAATATGTTAGAGCACTTTTACCCAATAAAACATGAAATTTTATTAATGTTCCCAAATCCATCCACGAGAAACATCTTTGCAGGCTTTCCCAATCCACAGCTAAACAGCACCTGACATCACAAGGACAGTGCACCTTTGTGACAGCAGCAATTGTGCCATTAGTGCCACACACATGATTTGAGTTCAGTCATATGAAACACTGCACGGTGCTGCCATCAAACAAAACTTCTGAAATGACCCACGTATAACTGATAATCAATGGATCACAATCACAAAAATGCATGAAGACTTCATGTGAACCATCCAGTACTGTTGTTCCCAAAGCTTAATACAAATTCTGTACATCATATTTAACAAAAATCCATTTGTCATTTCTAAAGTTGTAATACAAAGCCAGATGAACAAGAAACAGCAGGTGTATTTTTTAACTTCCCACTGCACCCACATCAAACAAAATGTGAAAAAGAAATAATTTTTCAGTTTTCATAAAGTGCCCGAGGCAACAGCATAATTAGTTAATTTGAATTACATGCATGTTGATGTTCAAATCTGTGGCAGGCAGCTGAATTTAATTAATATTGTGAACAAGAAACGCTGGTAATGTTGCATGTGTTTGGAAGATCACTGCTGCCTGCTGAATACACAAGTTAACACATGTAAACACAACAGAACAATAACAAGGAATTTTGTTCCTTTAGTTTATTATTTTTATAGCTGTAAGACCAGCAGAAAAGTGTAATGGTCACAAAACATGCCTGTAACTTCTGTTTGCAACGTTTTTCTCTCTAACAAATATTCAGCAAGGTGTACTTGAAATGCCTGCAGAAATGCATGTAGGATTTTGTATAAAGTCCCCTTTATTTTCATCTATTTATAACCAAAACTGATGTGCTTCTACAGGTCTTAGTGAGACTTCTCAAGATCACATTTCATGATCTGGTACAAACAAACAGAGAGAGAGCAATGTGAAGCAAAACACGCATTTTTTTGCAATTTGTCAAATGTGAACAGATAAGAAATGGAACACACCAGTAGTCAAGTTACAAGAAATTACTGATCATTTTCTAAATTGTTTCCATGCTTATACAATTATATTTGCTTTTATCTAAACACCCATCATTTTTAGATTCTTTTAAGTAGAGGCATAATCATATTTCACTATCAAAATTTTATCATGGCTATGTTAATTAAGGATTTAATCAATGCCACTCAAAATTTTCTTAAGAAAAAAATTATTGGACGTCTTAACAATCAAGGATATTATTATTATTTGATATTCTGTACACCAAGGAATCTGAATTTTAAAATTTTAGGACACAAATTTGCTGTTGGGCATTTGTCATCACAGACATGAAGGTCTTTCTTACTTACTTACTCTATGGAGCACAATATTTCTTGAGAAGTTAACCTGATTTCAGCTTGTCAAGAAATCCACACATTTAATGGAACAAGAAGGTTCATTACCATGTTTACAAGAACCCACCACATGTCCCTATTCAGAGCCAGATCAATCCAATCCATTCCCTGCTGCCCCCCCAATTCCACTTCCTGAAGATCCTTCTTACTATTATCCTCCCATCTATGCCTGGCTCTTCTAAATGGTCTCTTTCCCTTAGGTTTCCCCACCAAAATCCTGTATGCACCTCTCCCCTCCCCTATACATGTTACATGCCATGCCCATCTCATTCTTCTTGGTTTGATTAATAATAATATTTTGTGAGGAGTACACATCATTAAGCTCCCCATTATGTAATTTTCTGCACTCCCCTGTTCTTTGGTCTCTCTTAAGCCCAAATATTCCCCTCAGCACCCTATTCTCACACAACCACAGCCTACATTCCTCCCTCACTGTGAGTGACCATGTTTCACACCCATATAAAACAACAGGCAAAATTATAGTTCTGTATATCTTAATCTTTATATTTTTGGATAGCAAACTGGAAGACAAAAGATGCTGCACCGAATGATAGCAAGCATTCCCTGACTTCAATCTGCTCTTAATTTCTTCCTAAACAGAATTTTGATTTGTTAAGGTGTTACCAAATATTTGAACTGTTCTACCCTTTCAAAGGATTTATTATCAAGCTTTATATTGTGACTTTGTCCTGCATTCTTATTTTGGGACATGACCATATACTTAGCTTTATTAGCATTTAATTCTACCCCAATCTATTTACTGGCAGCTACTAAAGATTCTGTGTTTTTCTATAGAGTATGTTTGCTGCTACCCAATATATTAGCATCATCAGCATATAGAAGCTGATGTGTACCATTTAATTTCAAACATCCTGGTTTACATGAACCCTCCTAGTGGCACACACTAAAACAAAGTTGAAAAACAATGCAGATAAAGCATATCCTTTTTTCAAACCAGTCTTAATACGACAAATGTTGGCCTACCCGGATGCTGCTATAGGTTCCAATCAGACACATTTTTATTAGCATTACCGGTTTCACGGGGAAACCTAACTCAATGAGTATATTACACAAGACCATACTCCTAACTGAATCATAAGCTTTCATGAAGTCCATAAATAGCTGATGCACTGCATCATTGTATTCCCATTTTTTCTGAAGTATTTGATGAATGCAGAATATGTAATCAGTAGTTGACCTGTTGCATCAAAATCCACATTGATGATCCCAGATCATTTTCTCTGCACATGGAGTTAACCTTGACAGCATCTTGTTGGATAAAATTTTGTACGTAGTTGATGAGTGATATGCCTCTGTAATTACTGCAGTGTGTTTTATCACCCTTCTTATCAATAGGTACAATCATGACTCCTTCCTCTCCTCAGGCAATTACTCCTTATTCCAAATAGAATTAATAAGTTTATGGAACTCAGATTGAATTGTTCTACACCCTGCTGCAGTGAATTGATCAATACCTGGTGATTTATGTCTTTTTAGCTTTTCAATGGCCATCTCAATCTCAAAGGCACTCGGCTCAGGCACCAGTGGTTCTGCTTTATGTATTTCTGTCTGCCTAACATCATAAACATCATATACATTCAAAAGCTAAGAGAAATGATTCCTTCACCTAGCCAAAATACTGTTGGAGTATGTAACCAAGTCATTCTTCTCATCCTTTACTATATTAGTTCTAGGGTGGTAACCCTTCTTAGAGTCAAAGATGCCCATATAGAAGTCTCTGATATTCTTGGTCTTATTGTTAGTTTCAAGTTCATCAATTTTAGCTTTCAGATATTTCTTATTTTTGTTCATGAAATGCCTACTAGCTTCACAACTTACATTTTTTAGATTATCTATAAATTACTTCAGTTTGGATCCTGTAACCATTGCATTTTAGCCTGCTTCCTTTGATCTAAAAATTTAAACATTCTCCATCAAACCGTGGGTTATGCTGCTTCAATTCCCTTTAGCTGAGGTTTCGATATTCTCTTTAATGTTCTTCCAAGCCCTATGTATATACTCATTATTATTTAAATTCTCCAGAGCTGCAAACCTGTTTGAGATCTTAATCTGATACTATTTCCTACCTCCAGCTCATTTAGCTTCCTGAGATTAAATCTTTCCACATGAAATATCTGTGGTGTTTGTTTACTTACTACCAATCATTCCCTAACATTTTGCAACAACCAGACAGTGATCAGTATTACAGTCAGCCCCAATGAAAGATTGTATAGTGAGTATACTTGAATGCCATCTCCTATTTATCAATATGTGGTCAATCTGGTTGTGAGTCTTCCCATCAGAAGAGGTCCAGGTGTATTTATGAAAGTTTTGGTGCAGGAACATCGTGCTCGTAACAACTAGATTTTTTGATGTGGCAAAATTTTACTGTTCTAACACCATGTAGACTCTCATTCCTAATTGTCAGTTTGAAAATTTCCTCTCTCCCCAGTTTAGCATTAAAATCTCCTGACATAATTTTTGTATAGTATGTAGGAAAATGATCAAAAACCTGCTCTAATTCCTCATAAAAACTGTCTTTTGAGTCATCACTTTTCTCCTCAGTTGGTGCACACGCATTCAACCATGATATTAAACCAGCAACCTCTCAGAACTATGTATGACATCCTATCACTAACATACTCCACTCTCTTAACTGCAGATAGTATTCTGTGGTGTATAAAAAATTCTGTTCCCAATTGATGATTTTCATTTTCTTTTCCACACACACACACAAAAAAAATAAATATATATATATATATAATCCACTGCTCTTATAGTGCCCCCGTTTTCCCACCTAACCTCCAGTACACACACTAAATCTAATTTATGCCTTGCTAATTCTCTGGCCACTATTATAAGTGATCCTGACCTAAACAGGCTCCTCACATTCCGTGTACCGAATCTCATGGCCCTTTTCCACCGCTTAGGATGTAAAAGGATCTGTTCAGGCCTGAGGCACTTGTATCTGTTTTGTAACAAGGCCAGTTTCAACCGTTAAGAGTTGAAAGCACCTTGCTCAACCCCCAAGCTGGAGGACCACTCCTTGTTGGCTTTCCACAACTATCTATTTGGTATATTTGCAGCTACTGTCCATATGGGAGGCCATTCTTTCATCCACAACCTGAGGATGCACCACGCCGTGGTGACATGGACCAATTTATCATGGGACATGAAGGTCTGTGTTCCGCAAAGTTCGGGAGGGGATCATGTGTGAATCTGGTATTCACCTATAGAATTTATGGACAGCACAAATGTTTCAGTCATCACTAACTCTAGGACTTTGTCTTCATGTATATCCCACATAATTAAAAGTTCTCAAAAGTTTCTTGGCATAACTCACCTGAAAAGCTGTTTTTTTGTCACAATTTCATCCATAGTTTCTGCAACAAAAGCTCGGCATGTGATATAACCTTCATTTTCCGAGATAATTCTAAATACAATTTTGCTGATAGAATATTGTACTGTATTTCCAACTGTACTATTTTCACTCGTCCATGATAATACTTTGTCTTGGTGTAACAGACATACATTATCAATCAGTGGATTTCCATCTTCTATTATACATACTGGATTTGTGATTCTTTTAATATTCCCACCAGAGTTCCAGAGCTTCTCTGGGCTATAAACATCTAGAAAGTATTTGTTGTTCTCATTCCTGAAAAGAAATCATATGAAAATGCATATAAATGATAAATATCCATTCTCATTTACATCCACTTACACACCATTATATTGTTGAATAAAGAGGGACTCTTCACCATCTAATGTACACATACAAACAAGACAAATCAAATAATGCACCACAGGCACAGGTGCAAGATAAATGGGATGCTGAAAGTAAAGTAAAAATATAAGTTAATTGAATGAACAGGAAATTCAGAGGGCAAACACCAAAAATCAAACACATTCTAAATAAAGGGATATTGTAAGGAATACAATAGAAAACCAGATATATAAAAAAATGGAATGCATGGTCCAGGCTTTGAATCTAGGTTGCAAAAAAAAAAAAAAGTAGTAAGAATAATTACAGATTCTAAGAATAAGGATTCAGGTTATTTGTGAAGAAAACTGAATGTTCCTACTTTGGAGTCTCAATATATTTTTTCATTATTATGTTTCGTTATCATGAACAGGGATCAGTACAAGTTAAACTCCAATATCCATGGCAGAAATATGAGACAAAGTTCTAATTTTCATCAGACAATATTGAATTTGACATTTTATTAGGGAGGTACTTAACCATATGAGCCTCAAGATTTACAGTAGATTACCAGCCTATACAAAGGAGATACCTCATGTTAAAAAAAAATTCTTTATTCCCACTCTTTCTATATGCTAGATGAGTATTTCAGATACAAAAATATATAAATCTGGGTTCATCATCCATAAATGACATAATTCATTGAGTGTGGAGACAGAGGTTTTCCAAAAATTTTGCTGCAGCTCTGAATTGATATAGCTACGAGTGATTGAGTGAGAAGAACTGATCATCTTCAATCTATACTCTTTGCTTTGAAGGTGGGAGACCAATGAAATACATGACTTTACAACTCAAAATGTTCTAGATTTAGATGAAAGCAAAATAATTTACCTTATTTCAAGCTTTGGAGATAACAGGATTCCATGTTCCTGACCCATCTTTTTATGTACATTGGTATTCTGTCCCCAGCACTTCATGTCTTGATTCAAACATGGGTAGGTGATGCAAACAAAGTTGTGAACAGCTTTACCACATTTGTCCAACTTGGCATGAATCTCTGCACCACCACCCACTGAGTTGTGCAGTATCAGTACTACACACTGATCTTCGTCACTAAGTGAGGGTTCATTTTCCATCCATTTCATAATTAACCCATTACTGTGGGGGGAAAAATTAGTTAAGTATGATAAATGAACATTATGAGATCAGCAAATATCAACAGAAATCACTAAGATCATGTGTGAGCAGCAGCTGTTTTTAATAAATAATGTGCCAAGTCTCACTGTCTTTCCAGTAGTCCACTTCTTGTAGATGGTCTGAATGAATCCAGCACATACCACCTAGCGCCAAGTTAAAAAAAGAGTAGAGCCATACCTCAACTCCCCATCTGTGCCTTCATTGTAGGTTATAGGGTTAACTTTACCTTTTATTATTTTGATTACAAATGCAGCCACTACAAATTCTTCATATAAAAGTATATGTGTTTTTTGTTCTTCCAAGGATCCCATAATATACTGGTGGGTTTCATTTAGAGTTATGGAATCCCAACATACAAATATGTAAATTGATCAATCAATCAGTCCTCTGAAATGGCTGTATGTACATGTACAATGATACCTTTAACACCCCCTGAGTTGGTATAGCGACTAAGATATGGGGTGGATGAAAGAGGCATGTTGGTTCAATGCCTGACATAGGCCTACAGCATCCAGACCAGTTCCAGGGCCCACCTACCCTCCTGTTTAAAGCGTACCAGGGAATCTTTCTTTGTGGTGTGAAGCTGAACACGCACGTCCTTCTAGTGCCAAGGTTAAAAATGAGTGGAGCTATACCTGTACTCCCTCATGTATGCATGGCACGCAAAAGGACTTCACTTTTTCTTACCTTTTACCCCTAACAGTTCACAGTATCCCAATGGTTACAGCTGCTCTGGATTTAACAGCAAAGAGAACAAACTACAAATGGTGTACTGCATGACACAGTAAAAAGACTATACCAAGGGATTCTTTACTCTCAAAGTGTCAAAACAGTCTCATGATACATATATAGAGGTAATTTCATTTATGCTCATAAGAAAAGTATGGTTTTCTGTCTGCTGATAAGCATAAGTCATAAACACTCAGAAGCATTATGTGCATATCGTCACCCAAATTGGATAGTAAGTGTGGCAAGTACAGATAAAAATTCATTTATGCCTCTGAGGAGAGTGTCACTTTCACTGCAACAATTTTCACAAAACTCACCATCGATTAATAAATTTTTGTGGATATCTTCTGTTAATTCTATCCAAATTGCACAAGTGTAAAAAATATGGCAAAACTTCATTTATTCCCTTAATTTAAAGTATGGCTTTCAAATGCACCAATTTTCGTGTGCTCCACAATACCATGTGATCACTTGTGCTGAATTTTACCAAAATTTGTCATAAAATAAGGAGCACACAGGTAGAAATTAATTTATACCGATAAGAAAAGTATGACTGCCATTGAGCTGATTTTCACAAAACTCAAGCTTCCTCAACAACTTTTGTAAAGAACTCAGGTACTGAATTTCACAAAAATAAGGCAAACGGTTTCGTTACTGATATTAAATCACAACGGAATGGATGTTGTCTACTTATAAGGTGTTGTTTTTTTTACTTCATAATGAATGCCTAACACAACTGTTCAAATTACTGCAGTCCACATATGTGTCAGAGTAGTTAATATACAATATACAAACTTACACACTGTTTTCTGGTTCCATCACATTCTTTCCATAATAAATGCTTGATGGAAGATGATAAGTAATGGGGTGAAATGATGCACTCCTTCTTGCTTCAATCCACAAAGAGCTGATGTTTTTCTTTAAGAGGACTGTAACAATACTCATCAGCTCATCAACTTTAGTGTTTATCAGAGTAATATTGGCTTGTGCTTGATGGCACGCTTTCACTGCAGTGAACCAGTCTGTCTGCGGACCCACGTATATGGATTTATTTGACACATGACTGAAATTTTCTGGAAATACTACCCATTCTTGCGCTAAAGAAGAGACAAGTGCATCATTTTTCAATCTGACAGTAATGTTGTGAAACATACTTCCAAAAACACAAACACAATAACACTTTCACCTGTAGAAATTCTCTGATAATTCTTTAATCTGTTATTGTTATAAGAATGCTGTTTAAAAAAGTGTGTTTTCTTAGTGCCTAATGTATGATCAATTTAAACACTGTATATAACAAGAACACACAAACATTGAGCATGCAGAAATAGTTTTCCAAACAATTCTTCAAACTCTACACCAAAGCTTGTGTAATTTTAGCTGTGCATCAACAGTGAAAATCTTGGTAGCAAATATATGAGTAATCAATCAGCTAGCATTTAGCAGAAGGAGGGTTTGTATTACTCTTTATAACTTGTATACCTGAAGAGATGAACACAGAATGAATTATTGCAGCAACATGGCACCACTTTATCATCAAATTCATTTCACCTACATGCAAACAACCATGCTGAAAAATAAAGTCTCATTATTAGAGCATGGACATGTGGGATAAAATCAACATTCTTGATCTATTTATTTTAAAGATGGTCAGATATGCTTACAGCTGTCAACATAAAATCACACTGATAGAAGGTACTACAGTATTTAACTTGGAAACTGAATTCTAATTTTTTTTTATTTTGTGAAATAATTAAATTAAAATAAAAAAAATACTTCTAAATGTTTATTTCCATATTTCCACACAAACCAATGAGAAGTATATGTTTCCGTATGCCAATATGATATGCTGTCTCACTTTGTCAGAAGATGCAGAGTGCAACAAATTCAAAATGTTGGGTTACAAGGTATCCAGTCAAGTTATGATGTCTATGATCAAAAAATTAAAATGTCTGAAGGTGTTTCAAATTTGAGAATGTACTGATAATACCAGTGTGCTAAGGGTTCACACATATTACAAGCTACACATGACCCTCCTTATAATTTTTATATTCATCTCCTTCCTTACAAATTCACTTTCAAATTTTTTTGTCATCATTTTATTGCTCCACAATATGCATTCCATAATTATAAGGTTTCATCTTCATAGAAAAATTCCCGATTTTTTTGAGGGGTGTATAAATTTCCATTATCATATCTATCAGGTAAATCATGATAATTAAACTATGAAGAGCACTAAGATGTCATGTTATTTCACTATCTTTAAATTTTATGAGCAAAGTACTCATTATGATAACATAAAAAAAAAAGTAGCTTTGTAC
>Ga0209737_10002874_pt1 | contig 12039 bp, 8 predicted proteins | sample TergutCu122P3_FD_187284 | JGI IMG/M metagenome (GOLD analysis project Ga0209737, IMG submission 187284) | Cubitermes ugandensis P3 segment gut microbial communities from Kakamega Forest, Kenya - Cu122 P3 (SPAdes) (version 2) | ecosystem: Host-associated > Arthropoda: Insects > Digestive system >... | reverse complement strand
TGATTGTTGCTCGAGATAACGACACTGTTGCCCCAACACCGGTACCACTGGCTGATGTATAGATGCCACCACCACTGGTAGTTGCGGTGTTGCCTGTGATGGTGCCGCCAGTCATGGTAAGGCTGACGCCAAGACCAGTTTGGTAAATCGCCCCACCACTGGCACCCTTGTTCAGCTCGAAAGTACCACCAGAAATGGAGATGATGGTGTTTGCAGCCGCATAGAGTCCACCACCATTACTGGTAGCAGTGTTGTTTGAAATCGTACCGCCCAACATGGTAAAGGTGGTTCCTTCGCCAGTCAGGTAGATTCCGGCACCGGTGCTGGCGTTGTTGCCGCTGATGCTTCCGCCACTCATGGTAAACGTGGCTCCGTTGGCGAGGCTCACAGCGCCGCCGGCTGCGGCACCTTTATGGCCAGTAATCAAACCACTGGCCAAGGTCAGGCTGCCCTGGCAATAAATACCGCGCTGGGTTGTGCCTGAGACTCCGGCGTTACGTGTCACCGTGATGCCGTCGATAGTCAGCGAAGCACCGGCTTCGACTTTTATCGCATCGTAATTAGCATGGGCTCGTAATGTGTGGGCACCAGCCAGCGTGATTGACTTGCCAGCAGGTATTACCAATGTGGATGAAAGCAGGATGTCATTTGCTAACGTGATGACGGTTTGCTCACCATCCTCAGCATTGGCGATTGCCACTCTGAGTTCGTTCTCATCGGTAGGCCCATCTGAGGATTCAAGTGATCCCATCGCTGCAGAAATACTTGCTCCTGCGATACCTAAGGCTGCCTCGGCACCCGCCTGAACGGCCGAGGAGGCTCCATTAAATCCATCGCCTTCATCTCCAGGCTCCTGGTTTTCTTTGTCTTTGAGTACCAGGTCTCCCTCTTCGGGTTCCTGGCCTTCATCTGTAAACTCTGGAGCCTTGTTCTCTGGGGCCTCGTTCTCTGAGACCTCGTTCTCAGAAGTCAGGTTTTCTTCCTGCTTTTGACCTTCTTCATCAAATACAGCTCCCCCAGTCTCTGGTTTCTGAGCCTCTGACGCTTGCCCTTCCGGCTCGTCAGCATGTGTTGAATCAGCCTGCAAGACCTCATTGCCACTGTTGTCGCTCTCCCCTATCTCGGCAAACACCAGGTTTGGAGCTAAGGCTACTACCAGCAAAAATGCCAGGAATACCTTCAGTACCTTCCGAGACCCTGCCTTTGAACTTTCTTGCGAGTTCATTGTGTGCCCCCTTTCTTTTTTGCGCCCGGTGCTCTCACCGGATATCGCAGTTTATGGAATGTCCGACACTGCCATAGGGCAATGGCCAGTCAGACACCGTGCTCAATAATGGTCGGCGCTCATACACACTTTTTATTTACAATGCTACTTTTTTATGGGTAACATCGCGAAATATCAGGTTAAATCTTATTAGTTCAATTGACATTCTATGGAGCGTAAACAGCTCCGTCAATCAGTCTGGAGTGCCGTTTATCCGGATAAACGGCATTGGCCTTTCTGCATGCAGCTCACACAGTACCGTCTCTCTGGCACACTTCCTCTGGTGCATTTTGACGCACTCTCTCTGTTGCACTTTGACGCACTCCCTCAAGCACCCTCTCTCACGCACCCTCTTTTACACACTCTCCTTTACGCACACACTCTGATGCACTCTGTCTCAGTGCCGCCCCTTTGAATACCCAATCTGTCGTACAATCAATACTTCTATGCTTTCGTGATAAACAACCAGGTGGTGATGGTGTGTCTGAACAGATTGATCAACTGAAAGGCATTATCGGATCAGCGAAAAACATCGTGTTCTTTGGCGGAGCAGGTGTTTCGACAGAAAGTGGTATCCCGGATTTTCGATCCGAGACCGGCCTTTATCAGGCACGTTCTGAATACGGACGCCCACCTGAGTACCTGCTTTCGTATACCTGCTTCAAGCGTGACCCTGAGCTGTTTTTCGAATACACCAGGAAAAACCTCATAAAGGCTGACGTACTGCCAAATCCGGCTCACTACGCGCTGACTGAACTGGAGCAGCGCGGGGTGCTTAAAGCGATTGTGACACAGAACGTGGACGGACTGCACCAAAAAGCAGGATCGAGAGTCGTCCATGAGCTGCATGGCTCCATGGATCGCCAGTACTGTGTCGATTGTGGTGCAACATATGACCTGGCCTACGTCCTCGATGAAAGCCACAACCAAAAACCAGATGCGGGGTTGCAACCCTCAGCGGGGCTGAAGCCCTCAGCGGGGCTGCAGTCCTCAGCGGAGTTGCAGCCCTCTGCTAGGTTTCAACCCTCAGCGGGGCTGCAGCCCTCTGCGATTCCCCGTTGTGAGGCCTGCGGCGGGATCGTAAGACCGGATGTCGTGCTTTACGAAGAAGCACTTGACAGGACGGTCATGAACGCAGCGGCTGCAGCCATTAAAACTGCCGACACCCTGATTGTTGGGGGCACTTCACTGGTGGTCTATCCGGCAGCATCCTTTGTAGATCTTTTCCGTGGGAGAAACCTGGTGATCATCAACAGGGATGAGACTGACCGCGACCAACGCGCAGCCCTTGTCATCCGCCAGTCTATCGGCGAGGTTTTATCGCAGGCGGTATTTGGAGCTGATGCCAGACTATAGACAGGGGACGACTATAAAGTCGTCTGACTTCCTCCGTCTGACTTCCTCCGTCTGACTTCCTCCGTCTGACTTCCTCCGTCTGACTTCCTCCGTCTGACTTCCTCCCCCTGACTTCCGCACCCTGACTTCCGCACCCTGACTGCTCCTGTCTATTGTCGTCTGACACCGCTGTCGCCCTGGCACCTGAGAGTACCCAAGCCCACAAGCCACCCGCTTAGCCCTCGAACTCCAAGTTCTCTCGTTTTTGACAGTAAATTGAGAATATTTCAACTAATACACGCTTTTGTCTAGTATTTCGACCTGATTTAGTGTGTTTTGCTAGACAAAAGCGTGTATTAGTTGAAGTTTTGTACAGAATGCGCAGAAAAACGAAGAGAATGGTGAAATGGGCGGAGGTCGCGGAGGTCGGAGGTTATAGAGGAGGTCATGCCCCGCATTTCCTCTCTTGTTCGGTGCCAGCCCTACGTTTGCTCCACATTTGCTCTCTTGCTCGATACCTGCCTTACGTTTGCTCCACTTCACTCGAAGTATTGTGCTAATCTGATGCCCATCTGGTTACAGCAGGCCAATTAGGACGCTGACACTGCAATGTGAAGAGAAAAGAGAGAGCAATGATCAACACATTCTGCAAAACTCCACTGTATGAAATGACGTTCGACCTCACAGCGGTTGCGCAGGGTCGAAAAGCAGCTGATATGGTTATCGAGAATGCGCGGCTCATCAACGTGTGTACGGCTGAAATCCAGGAGAACATGTCGGTTGCTATCTTTGGTGGGCGCATTGCCTATGTTGGCGCAGATGCGAATCATTGCATCGGCGATGACACCTGCACCATCGATGCGGACGGGCAGTATATCGCTCCGGGCTTTCTGGACGGACACATTCACGTGGAGTCGTCCATGCTCTCGGCCTCTCAGTACGCTCGCGCCGTAGTGCCCCATGGCACGACGGCGATTTTCTGGGACCCGCATGAGGTATGCAATGTGCTCGGCTTTGAGGGTGTCAAGCTTATGGCTGAGGATGCAGCACGCACGCCACTCAAAGCTATGATCGTCATGCCTTCCTGTGTGCCGGCTGTTCCCGGCTTTGAAGACACGGGCTCGGCTATCTATGCGGCTGATGTGGCAGAGGCGATGAAGCTTGATAACATCGTCGGCCTCGGTGAGATGATGAACTTCCCCGGAATCCTCTTTGGAGAAGAGAATGCGCACGGAGAAGTTGCAGCAACACTCAGAGCCGGAAAGACCGTCACCGGGCACTTCTCCATACCCGAGACCGACCGAGGCCTGAACGCCTATGTTGCCGCCGGCATACGGTGTTGCCATGAGTCAACCCGCTATGAGGACGCACTGGCAAAGATGCGGCTTGGGATGTATGCGCAGTTCAGGGAGGGCTCAGCCTGGCATGACCTCCACGAGCTCGCCCGCGTAATAACCGAGAGAAAGGGCACGGGCTTTGACACGCGTCTTGCCTGCCTCATTTCCGACGACACCCATCCCAATACGCTGCTTGAGCTGGGCCATCTCGACCACATCATTCGACGTGCGATTGCAGAGGGCATCGACCCCATAACGGCAATCCAGATGGTCACCATCAACACCGCCCAGTGCTACCAGCTGGATCATGAGCTCGGCTCGATAACGCCGGGCAGGTGTGCCGACATTGTGTTTATTTCCGATCTGGATAATTGCGTGGTTACGCGTACGATTATCGATGGGGAAATTGTTGCGGAGAACGGCAGGGCGCTGTTTGAGATGACAGCTTTTGAGTACCCCGAGTGGGCGACCCAGTCGATGCATGTGAAGCAGGAGATCACGAGCGAATCCTTTAAGGTTGCTGCCCCTGCTGGTATTGCTGGTGTTGCCGCTCCGGCTGGTATTGCTGGCTCTGCTGCTCCGGCTGGTATTGCTGGTGTTGCCGCTCCGGCTGGCTCCGCTGGTTTCGCTCCCCCGACAGGTTCCGCCGACTCTGCTGGCTCTGCTGGCTCTGCCGGTTCTGCTGGCTCTACTGGCTCTACTGGATCAACTGCTCCGATAGGCTCCACTGGCACGGTGCGAACTCGCGTCATAGAGGTCATCCCCGCCAAGGTGGGCACCATCGAGAGTTTCGCCGATCTGCCTGTTGTTGACGGATTTGTAGAGTCAGACCTGGAGCAGGACATCCTCAAAACCTTCGTATTCGAACGCCATCATGCAACGGGCACCTTCGCATACGGCTTTACCAAGGGCTTTGGCATCTCAAGCGGAGCTATGGCCTCCACCGTTGCCCATGATGCACATAACCTCCTGGTGCTGGGAACCAACGACGACGACATGGCGCTGGCAGCTAACACGCTGATTGAGTCTGGCGGTGGTAGCGTGGTGGTGAAGGACGGCGCGGTGATCGGGCACGTGCCGTTGCCGGTAGCAGGCCTCATGAACGCAAGCCCACTTGAAGAGGTCGCAGCCATGGTGGCCGCAGAAGAGGAGGCCTGGGAGCAGATCGGCTGCACCATGCCCTCGCCGTTTATGACCATGGCGCTCATCCCCCTCGCCTGTCTCCCCGAGCTGCGCCTTACCAACCGCGGCCTAGTAGATTGTCGCAGCTTCGAGTTTGTCGATTTGTTCCTGATCAGTTAGGGAAGTGCCGAAGTATTGCTTGTATGACAGATTGTGGATCAATTTGCTCCAGATCTGTTCGTGTGAACGGCGGCACTACTTGCAGTAATGGCGCCGTTTGCACGGGCAGAGCTGGGGCAAATTGGCCACCTCTGGGGCCCCCACAAAGTACACTGAGCCGAAGGCGAGGGACTTTGTGGGGAGAGGAGCAGCAAACGCAATGGGCGGAAGAACACAGCTTATCTGTGTTCTGTAGCTTAATGAAGTTTGCTGCGACGAGGCGTGCAATGAATACTTCGGTGCTTCCTTAGATTGTTGCCTGTCAGCCAAGACCCTTCGCTTCACTACCTATTTTGCGATGATACTGCTTCATGCTTCACTCCAGGTCTTTAAGCATCGACAGTGCCTTGCTTATCCATTGGAGTGCGCCTTCATATCGGTAGTCTGTAAATCCTGATGCCTTGAGTATCTCGGCGATCTCGGTTTCACCTACATCAAGATTAATAAGGCCGTTGAGTCCGCCACACTCGCCAGCAATCTCACAGACGTAATCCCAGTAGGTGCCTGAGTATCCAAAGGTGGTGGCGTAGCACACCGGATTGCTGACGGCCTGACGCACCATTTCCTCGGTATCCTCATAAAACAGGCTGCGACCGTTATCATACAGTGGGTAGAATGACTCACCGCCATCGGTCACCTTGATTGCCATGTTGGAGAGATGCCTGTCATCCTGCCTGGTGATGAAGTCCAGCAAAATCATCCGTGCGATATCATCTCGATACTGGGGGCGAACGGAGACAAGGTTCTGGTACTCGTTATTCGAGCGAGCCCCGTCGAATAGACGGCGAAAATGCACGAGAAACTCTTTCGAGAAGTCGTAAAGAAACGCAGAGAAAACAGAATCCGCTCCATATCGTAAGGCTGGGCAACACGGCACCCCAAGTTTCTGTGCAAGCTGGTAGACCGCCACTTCTGATTCCACATCTGTAGTCAGCGGGCTGATGCGTTGTTTGTAGATACCGTACTGCCCATCGAGTACACCGTAGCGCTTAATGTTGTAGCCTTCTGGCGTGTCGATGCTTTCACCTGTCAGGTCGATGCGCTGATGAAAGACCGAGTCAAAAACCTGCGTCATCACACTTTCAAAGCACTCGTTCTCATCAGCTGCAACCCAAAGCAGGTCTTTCGGGTGAATGCCACGGGTAATCTCGGCTATACGCAAAACGTCATAGTGCGAAAGGCCGCAGCGAAACAATATTCTTTCAATGTCGCGACGGTCGCGGTTTACCACGCGCTCAGCCAGAAACTCAGTGAACTGCTCGGGGCTCCAGGAGTCGCTGCCATGTGTATAGAGCGAGACAACAGTATTGAACTTTGGCTCGATAAAACTGACATCGTTTGTGCTGTCAATGACACCGATTACTTCATTTTCCCACTTGAGCCAGCGGGTGGCGGGCCTTATCGCAGCTTTGGCATTGCTTTTCTTCTCCCGTCCGTCACGGGGCTTTTCAGCGTCAACAGGAATCCAATACGACTTGCCGTCTTTGTAGGCTCCAGGCACCTTGCCCTCCGCGCACAGGACACGTACGCGGCGATCAGAAATCCCCCAAGCTGAAGCTGCCTGCCTGGTGGTAATAAAGTTGTCGTTCATGATGCGTCACCTCCTCTATTGTTTCGTATGGTATACCACGATGCGGAATAATAATCAAGCAGCATTATTCCGAATTGAAGCAACGGTTAGGGGAGTTTCCGTCAGACAGATGGCAGAAATAGCCATGGGAGCCTTCATTTTTCAACTAATGCACGAGATAATCAAGCAGATGGTCTGTTTTCGGGGTGATTTGCTTGATTATCTCGTGCATTAGTTGGAATATGTGTACTTGATAGTGCTTCTGTCATCTGTCTGAGTGGTAGCAACATGGAACGTGCTGCCAGAACTTGGCAGCACGTTCAATTGGTGTGGAGAAAGGGCCTCTGTGTTGTTATACTGAGCAATTCTTGTCAGCCGAGGATGGCTTTCAGGTCGGCCTCGGGGGTAGAGATTGGTGTCAGGCTGAACATGTCTACCAGCGCACCCAGGATATTCGGGGAGATGAACGCCGGGAGACTCGGGCCGATGTAGATGTTCTTGATGCCGAGCGCCAGCAGCGTGAGCAGGATGCACACGGCTTTTTGCTCGTACCAGGAGAGCACCAGGGTCAGCGGCAGGTCGTTGACGCCACATTCGAAAGCCTCGGCAAGTGCAACGGCAACCTTGATTGCGCTGTATGCGTCGTTGCATTGGCCCATGTCGAGGATGCGGGGAAGACCGCCGATCTCGCCTATGTTGAGGTCGTTGAAGCGGTACTTGCCGCAGGCCAGGGTGAGGATGATGGTGTCGCCGGGAGCCTGCTGCACAAACTCGGTGTAGTAGTTTCTGCCCGGCTTGGCACCGTCGCAGCCGCCAACCAGGAAGAAGTGCCTGATGGCACCGGCCTTTACCGCATCGATCACCATTCCGGCAACCGACAGCACGGTATTCTGCGCAAAACCCGTCATCAGTGTATCGCCGCCGTTGATGCCGGTGATGGTATGGGGCTCCGCGTATCCGCCGAGTTCAAGCGCCTTGTTGATAACAGCTGAGAAGTCCTTGTCTTCTCCAATGTGGGCAATCTCCGGGTATGACACAACTGATGTGGTGAATACCCTGTCGGCATAGCTTCGCTTTACCGGCATCAGGCAGTTGGTGGTGAACAGCACGGGAGCGGGAATTCCCTCGAACTCGCGCTGCTGATTTTGCCAGGCAGTACCAAAGTTGCCCTTCAGGTGTGGATACTTCTTCAGCTCCGGGTAACCGTGAGCCGGCAACAACTCGCTGTGTGTGTAGATGTTGATACCCTTGTCCTTGGTTTGCTCCAGGAGAAGCTTCAGGTCATACAGGTCGTGACCGGAGATGACGATGAAGGGGCCGGGCTCTACCGTGCAGCTTACGCTTGTGGGCACAGGGTTACCATAAGCGCCGGTATTAGCCGCATCCAGTATTTCCATGCACTTTAGGTTGACGTTGCCGAGCTCCATGAGAAGTCCCAGCAACTCATCTGCCGGCTTATCCTCGCCAAGCGCACGCAAGCCTTTGAAGAAAAAGCTGTTGACTTCGTGGTCGGTTTTTCCCAGGACAGCGGCATGGTATGCGTATGCTGCCATGCCCTTCATGCCAAACAGCAGCAGTGACTTCAGTGAGCGGATATCCTCATTCGTCTCCCAGAGTCGTGACAAATCATTGTCGCCACCGGAGATTTCAGATTCCGAGTCTTCGCTCTTGGACGCAATCCTGCACTTTTCCGCCTTGACGATCTCGATCAGCCGCAGTATCGCTCCATCATCGAAGCTCACATTGGTAACGGTAGCAAATAAGGCATCTACCACCACTTTGCATGTGCTCCCGGCAGCTTTGCTGCTGCCAACAGCTCCCGCAAGCCCTATGAGCTCTGCGATGAGTTGATCCTGCAGAGTGGCTGTGGCAGCCTTTTTACCGCAAACACCCCCCGTGGTGCAGGCTGTCCCTTTGGCAGTCTGCTCGCACTGAAAACAAAACATTGACATAAACCAAACCTCCTAAGTTCTATAAAACCCTACCATCAACTGATATAGTCACTGCTTGCATGGGAATGGATTTCCCACTGTTTCGCAGAGCAGTTCTCACCGCGGCTTCGATCCCGCCGCAACAGGGAACCTCTATCCGAACAACCGTTACCGACAAGATGTTATTCATGCGTAGCATGGCTGTCAGTTTTTCGGTGTAATCGACATCGTCAAGTTTTGGACAACCGATAAGCGTTATCCGATCCTTCATATAATCCAGGTGGAAATTGCCGTAGACGTAGGCGGCACAGTCGGCAGCAATCAGCAGGTTCGCCTGATGCAGAAAAGGGGCGTTGGGGGGCACAAGCTTTATCTGTATTGGCCATTGCTTGAGCTGTGATTCTGCAAATGCTGCCTGTTTGGGTGCTTGTGTGGATGCCCATGCTGCGTTTTGCTCGGGCTTGAGAGTCTTTGATTCTGCGCTCGGACAGCCGCAGGGAAGGGTTCCTGCCGACACTCCTGCCTGAGCCGCCACCTGCATCTTCTGCACATGCACCGCAACGGCAGCCTCATCAAAAGCTACAGCTTCCCGCTGCTCAAAGCTGATTGCACCTGTGGGACACGCAGGCAAGCAGTTGCCAAGTCCGTCGCAAAAATCATCACGCAGAAGTTTCGCTTTCCCATTAACAATTGCAATTGCTGCCTCATGACAGGCAATCACACACGAACCACATCCGTCACACTTTGCTTCATCGATGGCAATAATCGTTCTTATCATTTCAGCTCCCCTTCAATCCAAACCCCTTGTTTTAACTTGTATGTATTGACCAGGCACTATCAGCATAGTACAGTGTGAAAACATTGTCGGTTGGAAAAACAACGGAATGCAGAATTATGAAAAGAATCTATGAGGCAATTCACAGTAACCCCCTTCTTGAAGGGATTAATTTCAGTGATTTTGAGAGCATGCACGGCTGTCTCTCAGCACGACTGCATCGCTATGCAAAAGATGAAGTGATCCTCATGACGGGGAACACCATCGATTCAGTGGGACTCATCGTCTCTGGCAGCGTAAAGGTCTTCAAGGAGGACAGCAACGGCAATTTCACCATTCTCACCGAGCTTTCCAGGCCCGATACCTTTGGCGAGGTCTTTGCCTGTGCGGGGATAACACAAAGCCCGGTCACCATTCTGGCAACCGAGGACACAGAGGTCTTTTTCGTCAACTTCAGAAAAATCCTTCTCACCTGCACCTCTGCCTGCCCTCATCACTCCAGACTTGTTGAGAACATGCTCAAGTTGGTTGCCCAGAAAAACCTTGTGTTGAATCAAAAAATAGAGCTGTTATCCAAACGGACAACCAGGGAGAAGCTCCTGTACTTTTTTGAGCTCCACAGAGGAGCGGAGAGGGAATTCTCCATACCCTTCAACCGTGAAGAGATGGCACGATACCTTTGTGTAGACCGTAGCGCCTTGTCCAGCGAGCTCTGCAAGATGCGCGACGAGGGCCTGATCCGCTTTCAGAAAAACACCTTTTGGATAATGTACAGCTGAAAACGTCGGTGTAACAGGGCGGGTGTGACCATTAACCGTCAAGATTACGGAATAAGGTTCTTCGCCGTATGCACTATGAAGTCCTGCACATTGGTGATGATGCTTTTTGCTGAGAAGCTTCCGCGGTCACCCAGCTTGTTGGCCGTAAACTCCGAAATATCCACCAGGTAGAAATAAACCTGTCGCATTGTTCCATCAGGCAGAACCCTAAATGATGGGGTCATGTTACCTGCTGCAATCGAATGCAGCGCAGTTGCCATGCAGATGAGCGTTGTTGCCTTGCTGATATGCTCCCGCATGGCACTTTGTCCGGCATATACGTCGGCATACACTTCTGGCAGAGGGCCATCGTCTCGGATTGACCCCGTGAGCACATAGGGTATCTGGCGCTTAACGCATTGATACATAATGCCGTCACGGATGTTCTCCTGCTCGATGAAAGCAGGGATTGAACCGCACAGTCGCACGCGGTTGATGGTGTCGATATGGTTGTAGTGCCCATGCGGAGAGGTGATCTGTGTGTAGAGATCCTGCCCGAGTGCAGTCTTTTTATACGAAGCCTCGAGATCATGTACGGCAAGGGCGTTACCTGCCAGCAGGGCATGCGCGTAACCATTCTCACACAGCCGGGAAAAGGCGGTTCGACTGTCCGCATCAAAGGTGCAGGCAGGGCCGGCAACCCACACGATGTAACCGTTCTCTCTCTCATAGCGCAGGTGCTTATACAGAAAGTCGTAGTCTATGGAAAAGGCGGTTTCACGACTGCGTCCCTGACGAAAAGCAAAGCTGTCGCCTGAAATTCTTGGAGCATCACCAAAACCGTTTGCGTGAACGTAGATGCCCTCGCTTCCGTTCTCGCTGCGTCCGACAAAGACCTTGTCTCCCTTTTTCAGGCGCCGAAACTCCCTGACGACAATCTCTCCGTGCTCTAAAACAGCTACGCAGTCCATCCGGCTCTCCTGTGCCAGCAACCAGTTACCACCCACCTTGAAATACTCGGGAAAAATTGTCGTAGCATGATAATTATCGGGAGCCACACCATCTGATGGGGCTTGCACCAATGTCGCTTCTGGTGCCTTGGAGAATGTCGGAGCATTAAAATCAGGCGCCTGGTACTCTTTCAAGGAGAACTGCATAAGAAACCTCCTTACAGCTATGTATTCATTCTGGAGAAACTATTATACATTACCAACCCATATCTGGGGTGGCACTCATAGTTTGACTATAAGAAACAGCTCATTCGCTTCTCATTTTTAGTCACACCCGATGTCATCCTGAGCTAAGGAAGTGCCGAAGTATTCATTGCATGCCATCTTGCGACAATTACCATCATCCACGATCTTCAGCCGGAGGGTCAAATTTTTTGCAGCAGCCCGGGGCACCCGGTGACTGGTACTATACGCTAAGGAAGTGCCGAAGTATTGCTTGTATGACAGATTGTGGATCAATTTGCTCCAGGTCTGTTCGTGTGAACGGCGGCACTACTTGCAGTAATGGCGCCGTTTGCACGGGCAGAGCTGGAGCAAATTGGCCGCAAGATGGCGTGCAATGAATACTTCGGTGCTTCCCTAAGCTTACCAGACGATGGGGATTTCCATACCCATGTTGTGGATCAAATTCCAGAGGTAGTTGTAGTCGTTGTAGACATCTGAGGTTCTGGTATTTGAGTTGATGGTGGCCTGATCCATGTCCTTAAGCAGGCGCACA
>Ga0209737_10002873_pt1 | contig 12040 bp, 5 predicted proteins | sample TergutCu122P3_FD_187284 | JGI IMG/M metagenome (GOLD analysis project Ga0209737, IMG submission 187284) | Cubitermes ugandensis P3 segment gut microbial communities from Kakamega Forest, Kenya - Cu122 P3 (SPAdes) (version 2) | ecosystem: Host-associated > Arthropoda: Insects > Digestive system >... | reverse complement strand
GAGCTTGGGTGACAGCCAATTGTCGCAACGCAGCGAGGCTGGTGACGGTGTTGGGGTGCCTCCAAACCACGAAGGCAACGTTGGTGGTTGGGTTGACGCCCATGAAGCCACGTGTTGCGCTGTCGAAGTGGACATATTGAAACTCTTTGGGCAGGCTGGGAAGGCCCAGTGCCAATTGCGCAGTGGCATTGCGCTGAATGTCCACCGGCTCCAAATTGCTCGGGTGGCAAGCCCTCACCACTATGTCATCGTCATCCGGGTGAGGACTCAGAGGGTCGGTTGGGTCTGTCTCTCCAACGGCTCCCTCTCCTGCGAAGAAGCGGCCCTTCTTGGGGTTGGCTTCCTCGTCTTCGAAGAGGTTGGGCTCAAAGCAACCATTCTGGTTGCTGTCTTCCATCCCGTCTGGAAGGCCATCACCGTCCGTGTCAGCTCTGGTATGGTCTGTGAGTCTTCGAAAAGCCGCCGGACACTCGGTTTCTGGTGCTGCATATTGGCGGCCTTGAGGGTATTTGGCATTGCAAAAGTCCGCCTCTGCCTTGCCTGCCGGGTCCGTGTTCGGCCGCACAGGCACTATTTGGCCCTTCAGCAATATCATTCCTCTTCTCACGCCTCGCTCCAGGCCATCCCACAAGTCGTCGCCGTCGGTGTCCGGGTTGTTGGGGTCGGACTCTTTCTTGCGTGGGTCTTCCTCTGTGTCATAGTTGTCTTTGTCCAAGCGGCCGTTTTTGTTTAAGTCTTCATCGCCATCTGAAATGCCGTCACAGTCGCTGTCTTGGAACAGAGGGTTGGTTGTCCTTTGGGTAGACAAGAGGTTTTTGGGGAAATAGTCTTTGCACAGCGGGTCCGGGGAGGAAACAATCCCCACCTCGATGCCGTCCCAAATGCCATCGCCGTCGGTGTCGCGGTTGATTGGACTTGTCCCATAATTTTTCTCTTCTCTGTCGGGGATTCCGTCGCAGTCCACATCGCTGTTGGGGTCATCAAAGTTGGGCTCGCGCGCGGGCGGCGGAGGCATTTGATGAAAGGGCGGCCAAGGCTCTCCACACCCCTCTGGCGGCTCCGGGCACCCCGGTTTTGCCGGGCACTGTGGCGGCTGCGGGCACGTCTCCTCGCACCCTGGCGGCCGCGGACACCCCGGCAGCGGCGGGCACTGCGGCGGCTGGCACTTCGACTGTACCGCGCAACGCGGATCGCTCGGGTCTTTCTTGCACATCTCTTCTATGCAATGCGGGGCGTTCGGCTCTCTTTCGCACACCCCTATGCAACGCAGATTGCTCGGGTCTTTTTTGCACATCTCTTCTATGCAATGCGGATCGTCCGGATCTTTTTCGCAGGGGTCCTTAGGCGGACAGCCTAGAGAAAAAAAACACACGGACAAAAATAAAAACACATTCCTCATGAAATATCTCCTCGCAACTTTGCCCAGCCCAGCGTTGCCAAATGTCGCGCTATCCATCCATCCTCCGTTGGAAAACCTTCTTCGCCTTCGACGAGGCCACAGCCCCCTAAAAAAGGTTCTCGCTGCCTACGCATGCCATTGTAAACCATTGCAGAAAGCAATGCTCTCCCACAGACAAATGTAATTATAGCTATTCCATTGCCCTTCACAAGGGGGGCATGGCTTTGCCTGCCCCCTTCAGTTCTCAAACAAAGGTAGGTGTTGGACATTCCTCCAACTCCTCGGCCACAGGGCACCTTAATTCAAGTGGAAGTCGGGGACGCACTTGCACTGCACCCTATCGCAAACAGGCTCCTCCTCTGTGCAGACGCCACCACACCTGTTGGCGTCTTCCGGGTTGTCGGGGTTTCCTGGACATATGCAAATGTCGCTGCCAAAGTCACATTCAAACTGCGCTTCGCAATAGAGTTGCTCTGGCTCGGGGACGAAGCGAATGTCGTTCTCACAGGGCAGGCGGTCCGAAGCTTCCCAGGCGCGATAGGAGAAGGCCACGCGGCTTTCTTCGCCTGCGGGGGGGCGACAGTCCCCAAAGAAAGAAATGGTTCGATACATTCCATGATAGTCGAAGCCGTGGAGCCGGCTCCTTGGAACATTGGCGCCATTGTCTTCCTCGGGACTTGCGCGGCAGTCCCCCGCTGGGTTTTGAATGGCCACGCGCAGCGAAGCACCGATGAAGGGCTTTTGCGTCACCACACCCCGGCTGCCAATGGCCGCATCCACAATCCTTTGCATGGTGTTTGAAATTTCCGTCCCATCTCCTGTGTTGTTGCAGCTGCTGCCACTGCTGTTGCACCGTCTGGCGATGTCCGTCAAAATGCCGCCTGTTGCCTGTACAACAGCTTGGATGCGCGTATAGCGGTGAGGGTTTTGCAAGTCATTGTTATAAGCAGGCACAGAAGAATTGTCGCCGCAGTTGACGCCTGCTGGGCAATAAACGGCATTGACTCGAACCGTCTTTCCGGCCAGAACGTTGGGGACATTGCCACCCCCAGGGTAGCCGGGGGCGACGGAGGGAAGTCCCTGGAAGAAGTTGAGAAAATTTTGCCTGTCTTCCCAGGTGGATTGAGTTGCATTCGAATCACTCCAGCCCCTGGTCTGATCGTCCACGTCGCTGATAATCACCACCACGAGGTCCGCCTCTTCCCGAAGACAATGCGCCGCATTCGCACAGCTCATCGCCACCAGCGCCCTGCGTGCGGCCCCCAGCATGCCTTCGGCGCCATCGCCCGAGGTACCTATCCAACAGCCGCCGTTAAATCCATGCTGGGTGGTGTTTCCACCACAGGTTGGAGCTGGCTCCACCCAGGGAGCATAGGCGGGGTAGCCGGAGGGCGGTGTACCCTGCGTGCACCCGGAAGCGAGGCAGTGGCTGCCATTTCTCAACCAGGCCTGGAATTGTTGAATATCCTTCGTAAAGCCGCGAATAACACCTGAGTTTCTTCTTGCATTTCTGTCTTCCTGGGGGAGGTGATAGGAGGATGTCACCACGGCTACGCGCCAATCCAAGGTGCTGTCGCCTAAGGCCTTGGCCATGGCTTCACTGGCTGCAGACAGACGGTGTTGTGAAGTCCCCATGGAGCCGGAGTCATCCACGACAAAGACAAAATCCACGGGGCCATAGAAGGCCATGGCACTTTCACACTGCACCACAGTCCGGTCCAAATAGCGCGCCAGTGCAGCGCCGCCAGCCACATCGGCCAAGCCAAAAGCCTCAGAAGTCCCCAGGGTGCTGTCCAGCGCAACGGCCATCACCACCATGACTTCGCCATTGTCGCGAAGCACATATTGAGCGCGGACGTGTTGAGCAACGCCAGAGGTGCCAACAGACGGCAAACCCTCCCCTTCGCCCAAAAGTCCGTTGGCGATGACATTGACACGCGCTGCGGGGCTCATGTCGCCTGAAACTTGGAAAGTAACATTCAGCGCGTTGAAGCCCGGCCCAGCTGCGTCCCAGGAAGTGAAAGGCCCTATGGCGGGTGCCCCGGCATTGGCGATGCTGCCCACCTGCTGCCGGGCCAGGGTTTCTAATTCCGCATGGCTGTTGACGGCGCTCCTCACATGCTTCCAGGCCACGAAGGCCACCTTTCCGCTGCTATTTGTGCCCATGAGGCCTTGGGTGGTGACACCCCCGCTGGTACGCTCTATGTCAACATAGCTGTTGGCAAAATCCATTGGCAAACCCAGCGCCATGTGTGCAGCGAAATTTCGTCGAATGTCCACGGGCACCAAATTGCTTGGGTGGCAAGCGTTGCGCGTCAACGCATCAATGTCGGCTTTCAAAGGGTCTGTCTCTCCGACAGCTCCCGGCCCAGAGAAGAAGCGGCCTTCCTTGGGCTCGGCGTTTTCGTCTTCGAAGAGGTTGGGCTCAAAGCAACCATTTTTGTTGCTGTCCTCCGTTCCATCCGGAATGCCATCACCGTCGCTGTCAGGGTTCCACGGGAAGGTAATTCTGCGGAATGCTTCCGGACAGTCCTCGGCTGCATATCGGGTTTTGCCTTCGCAATGGGGCTCTTGTTTGGCTTCCACCACCACACCGTTGGGCAAGGTTGTTGTTTCGCCAAACGACATTATTTTCCCGCGGAGCCATATTTTTCCTGGCGTTATGCCCAACTCTACGCCGTCCCAGAGGCCGTCCTCGTCGGTGTCCACGCGGATGGGGCTTGTCTCTCTCTTCTTCTCCTCGGGGGCGTTTTTCTCGAAGCGGCCATTTTTGTTTTTGTCTTCGTCGCCATCCGAAATGCCATCGCAGTCGGTATCCTGGCGAAGAGGGTGTGTCCTCGTCGTCGGAGGCAGGAGGTTTCCGGGGAAATAGCCTTCGCAAAGCGGATCCCCGGAGAAGTAGCGTCCAACCTCAATGCCGTCCCAAATGCCATCGCCGTCGGTGTCGCGGTTTTGAGGGTCTGTCCCCAAAACAAGCTCCTCCCAGTCTGGAATGCCGTCACAGTCCGAGTCACGGCTCAAGTCATCCGGGTCTGTAGGGCGAAAGGGCGGCAGAGGCATTTCATCAAAGGGGCGGTCCGGCTCTCCGGGCTGCAGCGGCTCCCCCAGGTTTTCCGGCAGCTCCGGCTCTGGCTTCAGCTCCGGCTCCGGTTCCCTTGGCCCTAAGTCCGTCTTTTCCGAGCAACCCAGGACAAACAACCCCACAGACAACAACAAAAATGCAACTCTCATAAAATATTTCCTCGTCGTTTTCCCCAGCACCCCCTCGCCACAGGTTGCGCCCTTTCCCCCCGGGAAAACCTTCTTCGCCTTCAACAAGGCTACGGCCCAAGAAAGGTTTCCTCTGCCCGCTTGAACTCTGACAAAACCCACTATAGCGACGACCTTTCCCCATAAAAGCTGTGCACGGTTGTGCCTGCCACCTTGAGTACCCAAGCAACATTTCCATGCCTTTGGCCGATAGCTCGTCCCTTGAGGCCGCAAAAAGTTTCGAACTTTAAACGCCAAACTCCCCCGCGAATGCGGAGGACAAGAAGCGCTTTCCATAAACCCTGAAGGAGGATTTTTGTTCTCTGGTGGACGAAGGCGAGGCTTTCGCGATGAGCAAGCTCCAGTGGAGCTTGCTGACGGAAGGGAGGGCTGGAGGGAGCGCACTCCACTGAGCGGAAACCGAGGCTTCGTTCAGCTGAGGACAAAAAGACCCTTCAGGAAGGGGGTTGGGGCACACATGGGGGAGTGCTACCGTTGCTTCCTTCCGGACCTGGCGGGTTTCGCACGCCCATGTTGCCCCAACCTCAAAAACGTGCCCCCACCTCAAAAGCGCCAAAAACGCCTTATGCGTGGGCTGCCTTCCGCTTTGAGTGCAAGCAAAGAGGCCATGGCTTTCATATAGAGTTTGGTTTTCCCTGGCAAACTTTTTTGGCCTCCTCTTTTGCCCCCCCTGGCAACCTCAAACCGGTCTAGGGGAAGGGGGCACAAAAAAAGCCGCCCCCTAAAGAGCGGCTTTGGGAAAGCAGGGGTGGGCGACTTTTTAGAAACTCATATAGTTTCTGGGGTTGACCTTTTGGCCGTTGACAATGACTTCCAGGTGAAGGTGGGGGCCTGTCGAGTTTCCGGTGCTGCCGACAGTTCCAATCTGTTGGCCTTGAGTGACGGTTTGCCCCACTTTAACGGAAACGGATGCACAATGTGCATAGAGGGTGCGGACGCCATTGGCATGCTCAATGACGACATAATTGCCATAGCCCGTTTTGCTGTTGCCTTGGTTGTTGACAACCGTCACCACCTTGCCGTCGGCAGCGGCGCCAATGCGCGTACCCTGGGGCGCCGCCAAGTCAATGCCGTTGTGGTTAGGCCTGCTTGCAGAGCGAAACTCGGAGCTCACCCTATAGGTGCCCTTCGCCAGCGGGGTAGCGAGTTTGCCTGGGGTGCCGCCCCCGCTGCCCAGGGTTGCCCCCAGGGCCACCATTTTGTTGCGCGTATTGGGCCCATAAAGGCCGTCCGCCACAAGGCCATTGGCCTTCTGGAAGGACTTGAGGGCCGCTTCGGTGGCCGGCCCAAAAGTCCCCGGCCCCGTATTCATTTGTGCCTGCGTCATGTAGCCCAGTTTGACGAGCGCCTTTTGGAGAAGCTCCACTTCGGCTTTGTTGGTGGAGCCCCTCTGGAGGTTGGAGGAGGGCACCTTCATCCCCTCGAGGGGTTTGGCGGACGTAGGCGTGGGAGCCGGGGCCGTTCCCCCGGCTGCTTTCATGCCATCCCAAAGTCGATTCCAGTCAAAGTTATCGGCAGGGTCGACTTTGCGCCCCGGAGCCACATCTCGGTGTCCCAAAATGTTTTTTTGCGGAATGTTATATGTTTGCTGGAGATGCGCCGTCAGCTGAGAGAGCGCCGCATATTGCGCATCCGTAAAGGGCGTTTTTCCATCGCCCTTATTCACAATCTCAATGCCAATGGAGCGAGAATTGACATCCCCCGGACTGCCTGGAATGGCGCTTGTACCTGCATGCCATGCGCGCTTCTCATCCCCCACCATTTGATAGATGGTACCGTCTTTGTCGATGACGTAGTGAGCGGAGGCTTTGGCATCCGGGTTTTTGAACCAGCTTAAGGTGCCGCTGCAATTGTCCGAAGCTGTATGGTGAATAATAACAGCGTCAATGGGGGTGCCATTTCTCGAGTTATAATTGGGCGACTGGTGACTTGTCACCACCGGAGGTTTGGCAACTTTGTTTCCGGAAGACGAGGTGAGGGCTGTTGTCCCGACAGCACCCGTCGAATTGCCCGAAAAGGCATTCCACGAAGTGGCCTGGGAATTTGAGTCAAACTTGTCAGGAAGACGAAGGGTTTGCCCCGTGGTAATGAGGTTAGGGTTTTGGATGTTGTTGGCTTTCACCAAAGCATCCACGGTGGTATTGTTGGCTTTTGCAATGGCCGTCAGTGTGTCTCCGGCCCGAACAGTTATGGTATTCAATGTGCCTCCTTTTTTTTAATTCTCGGACCGGAGGTGAGAAAGTTGCTTACATGGGGGCGGGCCTCCTATTGTACCCTCTAGACAACAACTTCATTGACACACATTTTCGAAAGCGCGCATGAGAGAGCGTAGCTTGGGGGCGGTCGGCTTTGGGGGGCGGTCGTCCTCTATTCGTTGTTGGACCCTGCCTTGGAAACGTGGTTGAGAGCCTCACGGAGGGTCCCCGCTGCCGAAAAGACTTCCGTTCGGTCTTTGGTTTGAGCCACCGCTTTCCAGCTCGCTCCCGTTCCCGCCACTGTCAATTCCTGCTCGGCGTTGAGTCCCAGGCTCGAAACCGTCGAAACCTTCATCTCGACAGGGATGTTCCCCAGGAGCTCGGCCGCTTTGGCAAAATCCAAATTGAGGATGGATTCCCCTATCTCCTTGTTGAGACTCCTGTCAATACGCAGCGTCACATTGCCGGCAGTGGATCCAGCCAGAGGCCCTTCCAAGTTTTTGAAGAGATTGGTCCCAACCTTCGTTCCGAGGTTGCCCTCAAGACTCACCGTCACCGAGCTCCCGGCTTCTGTGCGGGGCCTGACAAGCACCTTCTTGAGTGTTTCCACTGGGTTTTTGGAGAAATCCTCCGGGTTGAATGACTCCAACTCAAAGCGTCGCTCTGATGTCAGCTTGCCTTGGATGCCACCATCAAACTGCAGCGGATTCAAGCCCTTGAGTGTTCCCTTGAGTTCGCCTGAGAGCTCATCTTCAACAACGAGATGGGCTTTCCCCTTCTCAAATTCAATGCGGGCGGTTCCCGTCTTCGCCAAATTGAATTCACCACCCACTTCGAACGCAGATTTGATGCTGAGCTCTCCTTTGAGTTTGCCAGCGAGTTCATTGCTCAGCGAGATGGAAGCAAAATGCTTGGACAGGAATTTGTCGTCCTCTGACACGGGCTTCTCAATGCCCAGCAGTTTTGAAGCTGCGGCTTCGGTTGCCTTCTGGCCCAGCTTCGCCAAAGCCATGTGCGGCATCATATGGGCAAGTGTGTCAACCGTGGAAACCATTGCTTGTTTCGAGAGAATTGTCGCTGCTTTGGCGGCCTCCTCGGGGGTGTCGAATTTGTACTCGAATTTTGTGCCCAGGCTGTTGAGAAGTTCTGCTTTCGCAGACTTGCCGGGCACATCCACCAATGTCGGGTTGAACCCCCCACCCAATTTTCCTCCGACAGTGACGGAATAGGTGTTGTCCCCGTTGCGCCGAATCTCCAAATCTCTTTCGCCTGCGGCTTTCCCGCTCAAGAAACTTCCGCTCGCCCCAAAGCCTATCGTGAAGGTGTCACCCTCGGAGTTCAATCCTTTAATTCTGTCCAGATAGGCTTGCTCTGCTTTGTTGCTTATCTGTTGGGCGGTGTCTTTTACAAAACCCACTGCGGCGTTTGCTGTGTCTTTTCCAAACTCCACCGTGGCGTTCCACCCGGCTTTCACGGCGTCTGCGCCCACCTCCAGCATGCGGCCTGCGCGCTCCAGGAGCGTGGGACTTTGAACCTCGCCCTTGGCAACCTCGGCTCCAGGTCCAACCAAGAGGCCTTCCTTCAAGGCATTTGCCATTTCAGTTCTGAAATCCGCCGTGGCAACCCACGCGGCTTGCACCTTGTCTTTTCCCGCCTCCAGAACGCGGCCTGGGAACTCCTTGAGCGCCTGAAGCTCGTCCCCAAGCCCCGTTGGAGCCACCACGCCTCCCTCGAAAACATCTCGGTTTCTGTTGGCCGCAATCGCCGGAAGCGCTGCACTCTGTGCACCCTGTGTGCTCTGTGTGCTTTCAACACCTGCCACGGGAGCGGGCGCCACAAGCCCCGGAATTTTCAGCTTCTGGTTCGGGTAGATGAGGTCTCTGTCGGGAATGTTGTTTTCTTGAACCAACGCATCCACGGTGGTGCCATATTGCTTGGCAATCGCCGAAAGCGTGTCCCCGGACTTCACGGTGTAGGATGAAGCCCCTGGCTCATACCTGTCAGGAATGACGAGCCGTTGGTTGGGTTGGATGAAGTCAGGGTTGCCGATGTTGTTGGCTTTAACCAAAGCGGAAACCGTGGTGTTGTTGGCTTTGGCAATGGATGAAAGCGTGTCCCCAGCTCTAACTGTGATGGATGTCATGAAGTCCTCTTATTTTTGGGCAGTTGTTTGGATGGCGGCCCATTCAATTGTCGGACAATAACTCACAGAGTTGGTTTTTTTTCACAATTTTTACATGTCGCCACTGGCTGTCACATGCCGTTTCCGCCCATGAGGGAAGGGACACCCCCTGGGGCCTGTTCAGCTCTTGGACCATGCATTGGCAATGGCCGAAGGAACGTCACGGAAGCTCGTCTTTCCTGAAAAGAGGTCCGTGTTGTCTCTGCGTTGGACGGCCACTTTCAAGTCAATGCCTGTGCCGAGGGCGCCAAGTCCTTGTTTGAAGTCAACGCCTGAGCTGGAGGCCGTCGAAACCGTCAAGCTCACCGAGGTATCCCCCAGGAGGTTGGCGGTTTTGGCCAAATCCAATTGAAGAAGGGAAGCCAGCACATGGGGGTTATAAATTTCGCCAGGCTTTCCCGTCATGCCCAGGGTAATGCTGGCGGTGTCGGCTTTGGACAGGCCCAACGCTCTGCCTTCGCCGGCTCGGTCGCTGACTCTTCCCTCAAGGCTTAAACGCAGCGACTCCCTGCCCTCCGGGCGGTTAGCCGCGAAAGTTTTCTTCAGCGCGCCCAGGGGGTCTTTGGAAAAGTCCTCCATGCCGCTCAGCTCATAGCGTTGTTCTGCCGTTATTTTGCCTTTGACGCCGCCTGACAAGCTGAAGGCTTCCAGGGCTTTGACATTTCCGTTGAATTCACCTGAAAGCTCATTCACCACCACGAGGGCGGGTTTCCCTGGGTTCAACTCAAGGCGTATGGAGGAAGTCTGCGCCATTTTGGCATCCACGTTGACGCCCTTCAGCTGGAGGCCAAGCTCTGCCTTGAGTGCACCGGCAGCCTCACGGCTAAAGGTGATGGAAGCCACCTTGTCTGCCAAAAATGCATCATCGCCTGAAACCCGCGAAGCCAGCTGATGGCCTGTACTCAGAAGGGGGCCTGCCACCGGGGCTGTCCCAACAGCGCTGGCAACCGCCTTGCTCGAAAGGATGCGGGCTGCTTTTGCAGCATCCTCGGGGCTGTCGAATTTGTATTCAATCTTTCCGCCCATGTTAAGCATGGCTTCTGCTTTCAACGTCGCGCCGGGGGTTTCTGTCAGTTTTGCACTGAGTCCTGCCCCCAGCTTTCCTCCTACAAACAGGGAGTAGCTGTTGTCCGCATTGCGCCGCATTTGCAACTCCCCTTCGCCTGAGAGTTTCACGCCTTTGAAGCTTCCGCCTCCTCCGAGCGTTGCGGTCAGCGTTCCACCGGCCGAGTCCAGCTGCTGAATTTGGGAGAGCCAGGCTTTCTCCGTGAACGCTGACACCGCTTGGACTGCGCCCTTGGCAACCTCCGCTCCGGTGCCGACGGCCTGCTTGAGTGTCTCAACCCCAGCACCAACAGCTTCCTTGGCCGCTGCAGCACCTGAAGCAATGGCACCCTTTGCACTCTCAACTCCAGCTTCAAAGCTGTCTTTAATGGCGGCAGCCCCCGTTTTGACATTGTCTATCGTCGACTTGACGCTGTCCACAGCAGACTTGACGCCCGCCTCTGCCTTCTCTGTTGCCGTCGCAACCTTCGTCCTCACACCCTTCACTGTTGTACTCACGACACCCTTCCCTATTTAAGTCACCGCCTGCTCTGTTTCATGTATCGCAAAACAGCCTACAAAAGTTGCTTGTCTCGTGTTTTTTTGAGGTGCCACCTACAAAATCAGCACTCAGAGCATGTCTTCTTGCTCTGGAATAACACATTGCGTTTTCGTTCTATTCATACCTCAGCGCATCAATGGGGTTGAGAGAGGCTGCGCGCCGCGCTGGGAAATAGCCAAAAACGACGCCAATGAGGGCGGAGAAGACGAAGGAGAGCAGGTTAATGCCGGAGTCGAACATATAGGGGACATTCATGAGGTTGGCCAAACCCATGGAGGCGCCCGTGGCCAGGACAATGCCCAAAAGGCCGCCCAGTGCAGACAGCACAACGGCCTCAATCAGGAATTGAAGCAAAACCTCGCCCTCCAGGGCGCCAATGGCCAGGCGAATGCCAATTTCTCGCGTGCGCTCTGTGACGGACACCAGCATAATGTTCATAATGCCGATGCCGCCTACCAGCAGGCTGACGGCGGCAACCGCCCCCAGGAGTGCCGTCAGAATTTTGGTTGTTGCCGTGAGTGTTTCGGCGAGTTGCCGCGTATCCATCACCCTGAAATCCGCCTCCTCATTGTCTGAAATCCTCCGCCGCTCCCTCAGCAGGGAAACCAGCTGCTCCTTCACCGCGTCTATGGATGCCCCCTGCTGTACAGAAAGCATAAACCGGCTGATGTCCTGACTTCCGGAAAGACGGCGCTGCACTGTGCGAAGCGGCATCACCACCACGTCGTCCTGGTCCTGCCCCATGGCTGCCTGCCCTTTGGGTTTGAGCAGACCAATCACCTCGCAAGAGAAATTTTTGACGCGAATTTCGCTGCCGACGGGGTTTTCGCGGCCAAACAAATGGTTGCGGACCGTCTCCCCTATGACACACACCGCCTTGCCCGCTCTCTCTTCTGCATCATTAAAAATGCGTCCCGAGTCCAAAGTCCAATTGCCGACTTTGAAATAGTCGTCGTTGCTGCCGCTGATAACGGTGAGCCAGTTTTTCGTTTGATGAATCACCGTCGCCGGCTTGTTTACCATGGGCGCAACCCCGGCAATGGCTGTAATTTGAGAACGCACGGCCTCCACATCCGCGAGTTTGAAGCTTTGCGCCCCATCAGAGCCGCCAGGCCCAAAGCGCTGTCCCGGCATCACAATCAACTGGTTGCTGCCCATGGAAGCAATTTGGTCCGTCACGGACTGCGTGGCCCCTCTTCCGAGCGTCACCAGAGTAATGACTGCAGCAATGCCGATGACAATGCCCAAAGTCGTCAGAATGGAGCGCATGAGGTTGCGTCGAATGGCACGCAATGCGAGCAAAAAGGTGTTCCACAGCATCAGGGACTCTCCTTGTTGAGACGGTCGCTCTCCACCTTGCCGTCGACAAAGCGAATGGTGCGCCTGGC
>Ga0209737_10002872_pt1 | contig 12041 bp, 6 predicted proteins | sample TergutCu122P3_FD_187284 | JGI IMG/M metagenome (GOLD analysis project Ga0209737, IMG submission 187284) | Cubitermes ugandensis P3 segment gut microbial communities from Kakamega Forest, Kenya - Cu122 P3 (SPAdes) (version 2) | ecosystem: Host-associated > Arthropoda: Insects > Digestive system >... | reverse complement strand
TGGCAAAGCCTAGTCTTGTCATACTCCTTGATGAAACCATACATCGCCGCATGGTTAGCCCCATGACCACTTTCATTACCCAGTGACCAAGAATAAATAGAAACATGATTTTTGTAATTCTGTACCATCCGTGCCGCCCGCTCCAAATATTGATTGGCAAAAGCCGGGTTGTGGGAAATAGCCCCCATCACCCCATGGGTTTCCAGATTGCATTCGCAAATTAAAAGGATTCCAAGTTCATCACACAAATCAAACCAAAGCGGAGAGCTGGGATAATGACTGGTACGCACGGAGTTGATATTCATCCGCTTCATTTGCTTGATTTCTTCTATCATATGTTCTCTAGAAACTGTCCTGCCATCGGGACAATGTTCGTGTCGGTTGACCCCACGGATAATCAGGCGCTTGCCATTAAGTAATAGAATACCATCTTTTATTTCGATTTTTTTGAACCCTATCCGGCAACTTTCAAAATCAAGCTCATTTCCGCTTCCATCAATGAGGGTAAAAACTACAACATATAGAGCGGGGTTGTCAGGTGTCCACTTGATAATATCTGGTACATCAAAAGCTATCCTTGCCGAGTTAGCACCGGCACGATAAGTACGAGTATATTCCGGCCAGGTTTCCACGATACCTTCACCATCGGTAATCACTTTACCGTTATATAAAATAGTAGCTTTTACTTGGCAGTCACCAAAATTTTCGGCACGGGAAACGATAATGTCGGCAGTGAAAAACCCTGATGTTCCATGAAGGTCAGGGATAGCCGTGATTTGATAATCCTCAATCCGTAAATTTGGCTTGGCTATCAATGAAACACTGCGGTAGATACCCGAAAGATACCAATAATCCTGGTCTTCCAGCCATGTTCCGGTTGCAAACCTCATCACTTGCAAAGCCAGCAAATTTTCACCCGGCTTTAGAAATTCGGTAATCAAGAACTCGCTTGGTAATTTAGAATCTTCCGAATAACCAACTAACTCGCCATTTATCCATAAAATATATGCCGTCTCTACTCCTTCAAAACGGATAAAGATATCTCTTTCAAAATATTCTGTCGGGACAGTGAATGTATAACGATAGCATCCAGTTGGGTTAACCTTGGGTAAATAAGGGGGATTGTATACCTTCGTTCCGTCCTTTTTAGCTTGTAATAAAAACCGCCCATCAGTTTCATTGTTCCATGGATATTCAGTATTAGTATAAATCGGTTCACCAAAACCCTGCGTTTCCCAGTTGCCGGGCACTTTAATTGTCGAAAAACCGGAAACATCATAATCAGGTAAATAAAATTCACCCGCTTCCTCCGGAGTAGAAACCAACTTGAACTGATATTCGCCATCCAGTGATAAAGTCCATTTAGACGAAGAAAGGGCTGACAATTCAGGGAAGCGCGTATTAACCCCCCAGCGCTTATGTGCTTCGGCGAAATCAGTATACGCACCCCAACGGGTATGCGTTTCGTAACGGTTAATTTGGGTAATGTTGGGGTTCTCCCAGACTTTGTGCCATTTTTCTTTACTCATAGTGGAATCCTCTTCGATTTGTGGATGGTATGTTTATAGTGTAACCGAAACGATTGAAAAATGCAAAAATTGATATATTATACTTGAAAGTATTATACTTTGTGGTATAAAAAAGGAAATAGGGTTTAGCAATTAAATTCCAAGGAGCAAAAAACATTTGATAACGTCCAAAAGTGGTATAAAAAAGCATGTTTTGGACGGAGTTAAATTAATTTTGAGGAAAAGCCAGATGCTTCATAAATAAACCATTGAATTTATAATTTTCTGCCAGGTTAATTTCCGTGTAATCTAGTAAAAGTTTGTTCATATCAACGCTTGCTTTATCAGGTGAAAGAAGCAATCGTACTGCTCCCCCAAGTGACGCATTTCCAATTGCCATTACTTTTTCCTTGAGTTCGGATGGTAGTAATCCAACAGTGATGGCACTGTCAACATTCATCGCCTGTCCAATACCTCCGGCGAGATAAACAGCATCTAAATCGGCATATTTTAATCCTTCCGAATCAAGCAATATCTCTAAACCAGAACGAACAGCTGATTTTGCCAGTTGTAAGCCGCGGATACCTTTCTGTGACAAGAAAAAGCAAGGGGACGGTTCTCCTGCTTTTGAAGTACACAAAGCAGGAGAACCGTCCCCTTGCTTTTCGTTCTGGGTAAACACATTCCCCTCCTTGGAGGGGTGCCCGAAGGGCGGGGTGGTTTGTGGTATCATCAACCCTGTCTCATCTACAACCCCAGTACGCACCATCTCCGCCAACCCATCCAACACCGCTGATGCCCCACCTATATGACCAGAACATTCAAAAGCCGACCCAGCAGCAGTGGCAGTAACAATCAATTTTCCCTTAATATACAAAGCAAGTTCACCATTAGTACCGAGGTCAATTAATAAAAACATTTTATCCCCACGCGACAACACACTTAAAAGACCAGCCAAAACATCACCACCAACAAATACAGCCAACCAAGGAATAATTTTTACCTGACTATTAAATAACGAATAGCTTTCATTCAATTTCAAAGAAGGTTTGAAAGGGAATTTCCCCAATTCTTCACACGATGCTCCTAATAATATATGTATCATTACCGTATTTCCTGCGATAACGATTTCAACTAATTTTTCACCTTCATCTTTTCCATGCTCCAACAATACTCCGATGCCGTTAGAAACAGCATCCACTATAAGCCCGCGAAGCTCTACCAATTTCCCTTTATTCGCGGCATCAATCCGAGATATAACATCCGGACCATATACGCGCTGGGGATTCATAAAACTATGCCTGGCGACGATTTCCCCGTTTATTAAGTTAACTAACGCAAGAACCACACTGGTCGTACCAATGTCAACCGCTATCCCGAAACCGGAACGCGGCTCTATATCCGATTGCTCCTCGAAAATATTCAAGATTTCATAGTTGGTGCATTTCCCACATGACAGGCAATTTCCGGTACAACTCATTTTCAATAAAACTCCTTTGTAAAACTTAACATCAATTTTTGCGTATAAAAATAGTTTAAAATAAGTGACAATAAAAGTAAAGAGTGTGCGATAATCAGCAGAATGCGCTAAAAATACGCACATTCTGCTGATTATAATAATTACCCCTTGTAATAGATAGATGAATATGATATACTATAATCAGCAGAAACAGATAAAAAAAGGCACATTCTGCTGATTATAATTAGTGGGGTAGATGAAAATGCAAATAATCGGTCGTAAAAGCGAACAAGAATTACTTACAAACTGCCTGAATTCCAACAAGCCAGAATTTCTTGCGGTTTATGGTCGTAGGCGAGTTGGGAAGACTTTTCTTATCCGTGAGTATCTAAAAGAACATATTGTCTTTTCATTATCTGGCACTGTAAATACACCAATGAAGCGCCAGCTACGCAATTTTGATGAAGTTTTGGAAGATTACTCGGGCGCGAAGTTTGAAGCCGCAAAAGATTGGTTTGATGCTTTTCGCTTATTGCGGAATTATTTAAAGGAGCTTTCGAGTAGCGGTAAAAAAGTAATATTTATTGATGAATTGCCTTGGTTATCAACTCCCAAATCCGAATTTTTGCCGGCACTCGATTATTTTTGGAATACTTTTGCCGGAGCACGTGAGGATATATTTCTGATAATCTGTGGTTCTGCGACATCATGGATTATTGAAAATATTATTAATGACCGGGGTGGGTTGCACAACCGCGTGACAAAGCAGATGTGGATAAAACCCTTTTCACTGGGGGAATGTGAAAATTTTTATAAAAGTAATGGAATTGAACTGAGCAGATATCAAATTGCCGAATTGTATATGATTTTCGGCGGTATTCCGTACTACATGAATTATGTTGGAAAGGGTTTGAGCCCGGAGCAAATAGTGGATAGTATGTTTTTTTCTGATAATGCTCCTTTGAAAAATGAATTTGAAAATCTTTATCCGGCATTATTTAAAAATTCCAGGCATCATCTACGTATTATTGAATCACTTGCCAAAACGGGGAGTGGTATGACACAAAAAGAGCTATGGGCTGATATGAAAGTTTCTGCCGGCGGAACACTTGTGAAGGCGTTAAAAGAGCTTGAGAAATGTGGTTTTATAAGGTCTTTCTGTGATTTTACATTAAAAAAGAAAGGGCAATATTATCAGGTGATTGATTTCTTTACGATTTTCTATTTAAAGCATATGAAGAAAAGGGAAACATATGAGATAAATTATTGGCAGAACCAAAGTAATAGCGGGGGAAGAAATGCGTGGAATGGTTTTGCCTTTGAGCGGGTTTGCGCAGCTCACATACCGCAAATCAAGCAAAAATTGGGTATATCCGGTGTCACAACAAAGGTATGTGCTTGGCGTAGTAAAGTTTCTACTCCGGCAAAACAAATTGACTTGATTATCAGCCGGAATGACGGAATCATTAATTTGTGCGAAATGAAATTTACAACCGAGCCTTTTACACTGGATGCAGAATATGATAATAAATTATTACAAAAAAGAGAAACCTTTCGCCAAGAAACAGCAACAAAAAAAGCACTTCATGTCACGATGGTAACATCATTTGGTCTAACACCGGGGTCTTACCTTGGAATGGTTCAATCGCAAATTACTCTGGATGACTTGTTCATTTGAATTTAATGATGACCAATCATAATCAGCAGAATGTACCAAAAAAATGAACATTCTGCTGATTTATGTTTATGCTTATTTCATCCTAAACCCAAACTCCACTACCTTATCTTTCACCTTATACTTCTCTATCAACCCCGGACCACAGCTATTTGAGCCAAGCCCAGATACCTTATAATCAATCCGCAAGTTAACTGATTTATCTTTTACCAGCTTATCAGTATGGGTAGCGACGGTCAGCATTTCCGATGTATAGTTGGACACGTAAAACTCAAACGTTGCATCGGTAGTAAAAGTCAAACCATCATTAAACGCAAGTTTTTTAGTTCCGGTATGATTACCATGCTCCTGCGGATAAACATAATTGACATACTCTTTCTCAGCAGAGCTTTCATATAATCCAACGATTGCATGACTATACATATCACAATAATTTTCACCGGGACCCATTCCGAAGTAAGAAAACTTATCATGGGCTTTGGGTAATTTGAATTCAAAACCCAAACGCGGAAGATATGTTTTCATTTCGTCAAGCTCACCTTTCAATGCGATCTTAATTTCACCGTCAGCAAAAACTTCAAAATACATTTCATAACGGAAAAATGGCTTACGTCCAAACCCGGCAAGGCTTCCGGTGGTGAAAATTTTACCGTCTTTTAACTCACAGCTATAAACCTTATTAAAAAGATTGTGAAAATTCATGCCATGCAGGGTATTATCGGTTAACCCCCAATCATTCCTTACGTTTCGGTCATTATCGGTCGGGGCGCGCCAGACGGTTAGTTTAATAACATCATCAAGTTGTTCGATACCATTTTTTATGATGCTTTCAAAATTGCCGTATTTTTTGTTAAAGACATATTTGAAATCCTGTCCGGAGAAATATAGTTTCTCGCTGTCCTCAGTATAAGTAGCATATGAACCCTTGCTTAAATGAGTGACAACTTCACAATCAACCTGATGTTGTTTTTTTGCCACTTCATAACCGTTTTTATCATATAAAAAGACATTCACGAAAACACCAAGCTCACAATTAGCAGTATATGCGAATGGTAATTCAACCACCGCTTTTCCATGCGGAGGAACATCTAAGCAGTAATCATGAGAGCTAGTCATTGTTCCATCAATACATAATTCAACCGTAAGCTTATACTCATTAAGATTAGTAAAATCAAAAAGATTCTCAACCGTCAGCTTTTTCCCATCCAACGAGCTGTCAATATTTTGATAAACATATTTAGTATTCAAGCTGCCTGCCTTAAACGAACGGTCGGAAAAAATGAGACCATCACAACAGAAATTATTATCATGCGTCCGCTCGCCAAAGTCACCGCCATATTTTTGAACGCCATCAACCAGCACAGTATGGTCTACCCATTCCCAAATACACCCGCCGATTAGCTTCGGGTACTTGCGGAAAACCTCCATATAATCATTTACATCACCGGGTCCATTCCCCATCGCATGAGAATATTCACAGATAAAAACCGGGCGTGGGTCATGATTTTGTCCTTCATGATGAAGCCCTTCAATCGAGTTGTACATATAACTGACTACATCAACCGGCGCTTTGTTTCCAACCACTGCGGCGTTTTCATAATGGGTCAATCGTGAGGGGTCACGCTTTTTCGTCCATTTAAGCATTTTTGTATGGTTGATTCCATAACCACTTTCATTACCCATCGACCACATGATGATGGAGGAAAAATTTTTGTCACGTTCGACCATCCTTTGCACCCGCTCAAGGAAAGCCGCTTCCCATTCCGGTTGCTTGCAAATCCAGTCATCACTATCCATATCATAGTTGTGCCCAGTATTCCTTGATACAAAGCCATGCGTTTCCAAATCCGCTTCATCAATGACATAAAGTCCTATTTCATCACAAATTTCAAGGAAATGCGGAGGTGGCGGATAATGCGAGGTACGGACGCAATTAATATTTAATTCCTTCATTTTAAGCAAATCAATCCGTAAATCTTCATCAGTCATGTACCATCCGCGAGTAGGGTGGGTATCATGGTGGTTAACGCCTTTTAGCAAAATTGAAATACCGTTAATAAGCAACTCGCCATCATCAGAAACGGCGATTTCCCTCAACCCGGCTTTAATCGGGATAAATTCTCCGGCCTTTTTTCCAATGACGGTATAAAGTGCTGGTTTTTCAGCATTCCAAAGTACCGGTTGGGAAAAGTCTTCCACTTTTATCCCATCAAAATAGATTTCATAATCTTCACAATTAGCGGTAATTGATTTTGTATCTACTTTTAACTCGATATCTTTTAAATGCCCCTCATTACGGGACAAAAGATAAACGTCGCGGAAAATGCCGTTAAAACGGAAAAAGTCCTGATTTTCCAAGTAACTTCCCGCACACCATTTTAGTACTTTTACGGTTAAATTGTTTGCACCAACTTTTACATATTTTGAAATATCGAATTCCGCCTGTAAATGTGAACCCTGCGAAAAACCCACATACTCACCATTTATATATAGGTAAAGGCAGGAAGATACCCCTTCGAAAATAATATAAGTCAGCCGCTTGGACCATTCATCATCAACATCAAAATCGAGCGAATATACCCCGCAGGGATTGTCATCAGGCACATAGGGGGGATCAACCGGGTGGGGATAATTCACATTGGTGTAATAGGGGTGTTCATAACCATGCAACTGCCAACAAGACGGAACCGGTATTTTATCCCAGTCCGTAATAGTGTCAGGCACATCGATATCGCGGGGGTAAAATTTGAAATTCCATTCACCGTTTAAAAGACGGTAAAAATTGGATTTATTTTTATCCCCTGCAAGGGCTTTTTCGAGACTGTCATATGGTATGTAATATGACCGCTGGGGTTCGCGGTTCTCACTGAGTTTCGTAAGGTCTTCGTATTGGCGCATAAATTTTCTCCTCGATAATACATCATTGTTGTGAGATTCCGCATAAAAGATTTGCGGAATGACGATACCCTGTCATTGCGGGCTTGACCCGCAATCTCATGTTTATTTCACGGTGATTTCCATAACCGCGCAGGCTGGAATGGTGAAGTTGAAGCCATTGTCATGTACTTTAATATCACTAAAATCTTTAATCGTGACATTATCCGGAGAATCAAAATCATTGTGGGCGTCCATCGCTCCGGTGAGGATGCGGGCACTTACTTTTTCCGGCTTATATCCATTTTCACATTCGATTAATTGGCTGTCGGTTGCAGAAAGATTGGCAAGGGTGACGGTAACAACATCATTTTCATTTACTGACGCGGAAACATGGAGGTTCGGGACCTTGACTTTTTCTCCGCCTATCTGGAAGGCTTCAACATAACTGTCAATTAAAGTCGCATCCTGATGGGCTTTGTAGAGGTCAAAGACATGGTAAGTCGGGGTTAGGATAAATTTTTCACCCTCAGTCAGAATTACGGCTTGCAAAACATTGATGGTCTGGGCAAGGTTCGCCATCGTCACGCGGCGGCTGTGAAGGTTAAAAATATTCAATGTACACGCGGCAACAATCGCGTCACGCATGGTATTTTGCTGAAAGAGGAAACCGGGATTGGTATCAGGTTCAACTTCATACCATGTACCCCATTCGTCAACAATAATATCAACTTTTACCTCGGGGTCATATCTGTCCATGATGCGGGAATGATTTTCAATTAACTCATCCATCAGCAAGGCTTTGTCAAGGGTCATGTAATATGTATCAAGATCAAAATCGGTCGCCTTACCCTTGTAAGACCAGTCAAGGGGGACGGTGTAATGATGCAGGGATAAACCATCCATGAATTTACCCGCCCGGTCCATCAACACATCAGTCCAATTATAATCAAGGCCGCTTGAACCGCAAGCAATCTTATAGATTTTGTTCGCTCCGTATGAACGCACATAGGTCTGGTAACGGCGGTATTCATCAGCATAATATTCGGGACGCATATGACCACCGCAACCCCAGTTTTCATTGCCAACGCCGAAATATTTTAACGACCATGGTTCTTTTCTGCCATTTTCAGCTCGAAGCGCCGCCATTGGTGAAACTCCGTCAAGAGTCATGTACTCAACCCATTCACTCATTTCTTGGACAGTTCCGCTGCCAAGATTGCCATTAACATATGGCTCGCAACCAAGCAGTTCGCAAAGCTCCATAAACTCATGCGTACCAAAACTGTTATCCTCTGTCACGCCACCCCAGTGGGTATTAACCATTTTTTTACGTTTTTCTTTTGGTCCGATGCCATCTTTCCAATGATATTCGTCGGCAAAACAACCACCCGGCCAACGAAGGACCGGAATATTGATTTTCTTAAGCGCTTCAATGACCGGCATATTTATTTTGCCGTCAAGAAATAAACCACCGTAAATACAGCGCCCAAGGTGCTCCGAAAAATGCCCGTAGATATTTTTGTCGATTTTACTTTTGCGGAAATTTTTGTTGATTACTAGTTTACTCATATTACCTTGACCTTTCCTGTGCTTGCAAACTTTGGGCTGCAAGCACAACAGTTGCCTCCTGAATCTATGATTCGGGTTTCCATTTATTAATAGGACAATTCCTGTTACTTCTCGCTGCCCGCAGCTCTACAAAACAGCCACATTGGACGCAGGTACCGGCATTCAGATATTCGCAGGACAAACATATATCCAATCTTTGCAAATAAAGTCCGTCCGGTGCTTTATCATCCGGTGAAATTATGCCGAGCAAATCCTTGATTTTGACGTTTAAAATCTCGTCCGTTATCAGGCAACGTTTACATTTGACCATATAGATATTAGTATAATATAAAGTGGGTGGGTTTTCAATCTTGAGTTGTTGTGAATTCATGCTATAATGAGATTGCAACCTCTCGCAAGTGAGAGGATTCAAGCCCGCAATGACATGATTTCGTCATTCCGCAAATCTTTTATGCGGAATCTCATAATCATGTAACAGGAGGATTACCCATGTTCCACGAACACAAACTAAAAAAAGAATTATGCGAAATCGGAAAAAGGGTATACAACTGCGGAATGGTCGCCGCCAATGACGGCAATTTTTCAGTAAAGCTTAATGAAAATGAATTCCTTTGCACCCCAACCGGGGTCAGTAAAGGTTTCATGACCCCCGATTATATATGTAAAATAGATGCTGAGGGAAAAGTCCTTAAAGCAAAGAAGGGTTTCAAACCATCATCAGAGATTAAAATGCACTTACGGGTTTATCGCGAACGTCCTGACGTAAACGCGGTGGTACATGCCCACCCTTTGTACGCAACCAGCTTTGCCATCGCGGGCATCCCCTTGGAACAGCCGATTATGCCGGAAGCAATAATTACCCTGGGCAGTGTGCCGATTGCCGAGTACGGCACCCCTTCAACCGATGAAATCCCCAATGCAATATCGAAATATTTGCAATCCTATGATGCAGTCTTACTGGCAAATCATGGGGCTTTGACATTTGCCGATTCATTATTATCGGCTTACCATAAAATGGAGTCGGTGGAGTTTTATGCAAGGCTTTTATATCAGTCAAAAATGCTTGGCGGACCGAAAGAACTTTCTCCGGAGCAGGTTAAGGTGCTTTATCAATTGCGCAGTTACTATGGGATGACGGGAAAGCACCCTGGCGAAAAAGCGTCACCATCAAGTGACGCTCTGCAAGAACGCTGAAGCGTTCTTGGTGTAGGAGGTTTATTTGTCAGTATATCTTGCAATTGATATCGGCGCTTCAAGCGGTCGGCACATTTTGGGAAGTATGGCGGATGGAAAATTAAGCTTGTCCGAAATCCACCGCTTTAAAAATGGCTTTGAAAAGAAGAACGGCTTTTTATGTTGGGATGTTGATGCTTTATTTGAAGAAGTATTAGTTGGCATCGCGAAATGTAAGGAGCTTGGGAAAATTCCGGTCAGCATTGGGATAAATACCTGGGGTGTTGATTTTGTTTTACTGGATAAAAATGGTGCCCGTCTTGGCGAGGCGGTCGCATACCGCGATAACCGTACCGAGGGAATGGACAAGCTGCTAGATGACATCATTAGTGAAAAGGATTTGTACTACCGTACCGGAATCCAAAAGATGTCTTTTAATTCAATCTACCAGTTTATGGCACTTAAGGAAAACCAACCGGACTTACTGGACGCCGCTGAAGATTTTTTAATGATACCTACTTATCTAAGTTATTTACTGACCGGTGAAAAAAGGCATGAGTATACTAATGCCACCACAACCGCTTTGGTAAATGCCAAAACAAAAGATTGGGATTTTGATTTAATTAAAAAAATTGGCCTTCCGGAGCGATTATTTACTAAAATTGTACTGCCGGGTATGAAAATCGGGTCATTTTTACCGGAAATAAAGGCGCGGGTCGGGTTTGATTGTGAGGTATTGTTACCTTGCACGCATGATACCGCTTGTGCCGTGGTCAGTGCACCGATTGATGAAAACAGTATCTTCCTATCCAGCGGAACTTGGAGCATTATCGGAACGGAGCTTTCTGAGCCTATTTGCACGGAAAAAAGCAGATTAAGCAATCTTTCAAATGAAGGTGGTTATAACTATCGCTTCCGCTATCTCAAAAATATCATGGGTTTATGGATTATCCAGAGTATTAAAAAAGACTATCATGATAAATACAGCTTTAATGAATTGGCTGATTATGCCGCGGAATGTCTTGATTTTCCTTCGGTTTTTGATGTCAACGGGCAACGTTTCATGGCGCCGGAAAATATGGAAGCAGAGATAAAAGCCGCTTTAAGTGAATCGGGACAAAAAATTCCGAAAAGTATTGGCGAGTTAATTTTCTGTGTATATCATAGTCTGGCATTGAGTTATGCAGAAACAATTACCGAAATCGAAGCAATAACCGGAAAAAAATATGATAAAATATGTATCGTCGGTGGTGGAAGCAAAGACAACTTCCTTAACAAACTAACGGCAAAGATATGTAACTGTAAAGTTATCACCGGCCCAGTTGAAGGAACAGCATTGGGAAATATTTTAATCCAAATAATAAGCGCCGGAGAAGTCAAGAATATTAATGAAGCACGGCAGTTGTAGGGACGGACGCAAACCCAGCTTCGCTGGCGAGCGACCGTCCGTAATTAAGGAGGAACACACATGGCACCAACCAGACTAATCGGTGAATACCCCGCAATCGGCATCCGCCCAACCATCGACGGTCGGCGCGGTTACTTAAAAGTCAGGGAATCATTAGAAGACCAAACAATGAACATGGCAAAAGCCGCAGCCAAGCTTTTTACCGACAACCTCAAATACTCCAATGGTGAACCAGTACGGGTCATTATTGCCGACACGACCATCGGACGGGTAACCGAGGCAGCAGCTTGTGCGGAAAAATTCCGTAAAGAAGGAGTCGCAGTCAGCCTGACCGTGACCCCCTGCTGGTGTTATGGAGCCGAAACGATGGAT
>Ga0209737_10002871_pt1 | contig 12042 bp, 11 predicted proteins | sample TergutCu122P3_FD_187284 | JGI IMG/M metagenome (GOLD analysis project Ga0209737, IMG submission 187284) | Cubitermes ugandensis P3 segment gut microbial communities from Kakamega Forest, Kenya - Cu122 P3 (SPAdes) (version 2) | ecosystem: Host-associated > Arthropoda: Insects > Digestive system... | reverse complement strand
ATATGTACTCCAATCACGAGTATCTATGTAAGGGTTTCCCCATCTCTCGTTTTTCACCATAAAACTAAGGTGGGAAGCCCGCAAACTTATTCTTTTGGGTAATAATTACCAGTTATGCAACACAGCATTAAAAACTCAACGATTAAATACAACTTCACTGACGACATTGTTTCATATTGAACCATCTCCACGAGCCATTAAGTTTGTTCCACAAGTTTTGCTTTTGAACTATGGTTGGAAACATCGGGAAGCAGGGAAGAAACATCCTGAAAATGAAATGAGTTTTCGGCAAACAATTCACGGTAATTCACCAAGCGATAGAGGGTTTATGGTTAACATTGATCGAAAAAATCGCAAAGTCTTGATTTCATTTGACTACACAAAGGTTTCAGGAACTCATAAAAATTGGCTTAAAAGTGTTGAAGCGCGAACAGATTTAGGCGAATTAAATCCACAACCATATTGGGGTTTTGATGATTTGGCACATAAAGCTGGCACAAAACTTTTGAACTGTTTCTATGTACAAGCTGAAGTTAAAAAAGAGGATGGAAATGAATTTTTTAAATACAGCAAAGTCATGATGCTGCAAAAGTTCAGTTTTGACGCCTTCTTGCAAGAACTTGAAAGCGGAAACATCCTTATTGATTTTGACGCGAGAACAGGACACAATCATGGTACAAAGTTTAGATTGCGACAAAACTGTTTCCAGAACTTGTACGAAGAGAATACGATAATAATAGATCTTGTCAATGTCCCGCACCCCCATAATTAAAACAAGCTTTACAAATAAATATAAATAAATAACAATGTAAGTTTAAAAGAGTAAAATAGTAATTTGATGTACATCACGTCATATGTTTCTCGATTTTAATTTTCTCTGTGCTTTTCAATAATGACATGAGCTAATGCATCAAGCGCGTCATATGCCTTCTCATCAGGTGCACCTTGGATAAGCACGGGATCAAAGCGCTCTACCTTCATAGTTGCTGTTAATTCTCCAAGAACTTCAACAGTACGTCCACCCCAACCATAACTACCAATGATACCAAGATACTTCGTTTTGGGTCGTAGCATATTTGTAACAAATGCCAATGACGCTACTAATGGATGTGGACCAAATAACATGGTTGGTGCTCCCAGAATGAGCGTACGGGCATCAACAAGTGAGGCTGCAATATCTCCAGTATTTGCTGTTGTGAGATCATACATCTGAACGCGGATATCATGTTCAATTAACACATCTGAAAGGTAGTGAACCATACGTTTAACACTCCCATGCATTGAAACATATGGAATCACGACGAGATTCTCTGTCTTGTCAGATGCCCAGGTTTGATAGAGCGAAAGAATACGTGACGCAGGTTTTATGCAGGGGCCATGACTTGGTGCAATAATCTCGATCTCTTTTGAAGCAAGTTTATCCAGGTACTCGAGGATACTTGTTCTAAATGGCATCATAAGTTCTGCAAAATAACGTTTTGAAAGCACTTCTCCTTCTGCGAGATCGGTCATAAACAGATCTGATGTTGCATAATGAGTGCCGAAAAAATCACAGCTAAACAATGTTTTATCTTCGATGCAGTAGGCAAGCATGGTATCTGGCCAGTGTACCCAGGGTGTTACCATGAACTGAAGTGTTTTGTTTCCAAGTGAAAGCTCTTCACCGTCTGCAATAACCTTACAACGTTCTGGATCAACACCGAGGTGATGAAAAAGAAGTTCCTTTCCGCTTTGAGTACAGATAATCGTTGCTGCTGGAAAGAGCTCAAGTAGCATTGGAATAGAGCCTGCATGATCTTGCTCAGTGTGCAAGGCAATGATATAATTAATATGTGAAACTTTCAGTTTGATCAGGTGGGTTATGAGCTCCTCTTCTTTTTCAGGATCGACAGCATCGATAAGAGCAGTTTTTTCGCTGCCATGGATGAAATATGAGTTATATGATGTTCCTTTTGGAAGGCTGACAAATGCATCAAACAATGTTCGACCCCAATCTTTCGAACCTATAGAATAGATATCAGGAACCAATTCTAAAATCGCCATATTAAAATATATGCAAGGATAGGTAAATACTATACGAAGTGACAGTTGCAGTGTATCTATGGTGCACGTACACTCCAATGATATAGTCTCACAAAAACAGGAGGAACTGTTTTGAGTACACGAGAGGATTCTATTGAGTTTAAAAATGCGATTGCATTTTGGAAAAAATCTCAAAATATCTCTCCTCAGGCATTAAAATCAGATATAGCACTACGGTTTGCTGCAAAATATGTAATTATTCTCTGTTCTGAAGCATGTGTAGGTATGGGCAAGGAGATATTACAGGCAGCTGGACAGCCAGAACCTAGCTCAAATGCAGCAACATATTATGGACTTCGTGATCTGGGATTAATGGATGAAGTATTTGCCAAGAGGATGGCACATCTTGCATATATGAGAAATGATCTTGCTCACCAGTATGGAGAAGCAGATGTTGAAAAACTCTCATCTGTTATGCATAGCGAACTCCGAGCAGTTGTGATGTTTCAACAACAAGTGCTGAAATGGGAGCGAATGTACAAGGTAAACACAACTATCTCCCAAATCGTTGGTGGAAAGGGATTTATAAGGGTCTTGCGGTCATTATTTTCGTAACTCGCCACGCCGCGAGGGGGCGGGAAGACCCACATCCTATCGGATGGGGTCAAAAGTATAGGTTATCGGGGATCTCGCATAAGTTATTTTTTAGATCCCTGCTTCAGTAGGGGTCTTCTCGCCCCCTCGCGGCGTGGCGAGGTTCACAATCATCTTATACCTTTCTCTCTGAATTGTAATACTATGTGCAAATTTTGTGAAGCAAGTGAAGCTGCGGTAAAAAAAGTATTTGATGAAGAGGGTGTAACTGACAAGATAACCTGTGCACAGGCTCATGCCCTCATCGAAAAATATGACATCACATTTGGAGATATTAGTGCGTATTGCGATAAATATAATGTAAAAATAAAAAACTGTCAGCTTGGATGTTTTTAACTAAAACTACTTTTTTGGAGTGTCATCCATTCACTGACCCCATCACTGGTTACAATACCCAGTAATTTTCCGTCACAGCTCACCACGAGTCCAGAGATATCATATTTTTTCATACGAAATACAGCTTCCTGAATGCTTTCATCTGGTGAGATCGTGACCACATCCCTTGTGATAATCTCATCAAAATTTGAGATATTATATGCAACTGCTTTTGCGATATCCCAGCTCGTGACGATGCCTGAAATAGTACCGCTCTCGTTTAACACCGGCAGATGAGATGCAGTATTCTGCACCATGACCTGTGACGCCTCTGATATGGTGCAGCGTTCATTGATAAATGCGACATGATGCATCATAATATCTGATACTCGTTTTGGAGCAAGGAAACTTGAAATGAGATAATCCAATTGGCCAGCTTCAAGCAGAAAGGCATCATGACCATATCGGGATGTAATTTCTGAGTATTCAGCATGGGTTCCACTCATTCGGATTGCGGCTACGATCTCTTGTACTTGGGAAGGGGGATACAGCCAATCAGAGCTAATTCCAATCGCAAGTGTGCGTGCGATAATTGGTGCAAGCCCTTCAACTAAAGAGCCATGTTTTGTGAGATCAAAGAGATCCACGGCTTTTGTAATATAAAGATATGAATTTGGATCAAATCTCTCACAAAATCGATTTCCTTGATAGTCAAGATAACTCTCCACTTGAAAATCTGCATTCAATGCATATGGTTCTTGTTCCTTATTTTTGACTGCCCTGCCAAATTTCTCTTCCATGGCATGATCACTAAGGTAGGTAATATGCCCGATCATCCTAGCTATGGAAAGACCTTTATCAGGCCGTTCTTTTCCATAATATTCTCCATCATTCCAGTTTGAATCACCCTGAATCGCTCGTCTGCCTATCGCATTGAATGCGATCTGTTGGGGTGTAGATCGTGCTGTTGTTGCGAGCACAATAAGCTTTTTAACCATCTCTGGATAACGAATAGCCCAGTCGAGCGCCTGCATTCCCCCCATAGAACCGCCAACGACTGCACACAGTTGATACACCTTGAGATGGCAAAGCAACAGGTGCTGTGCCCGAACCATATCGCCTATCGTGATAACAGGAAATGTTGCTGCGTACTCCCGCTCAGTCTTTGGATTAATGGAGGCAGGACCTGTAGTACCTACACACCCACCAAGCACGTTTGAACAAATAATGCAATATTGTTCGGTATCTAGTGCTTTATGGGGGCCAATGATAATATCCCACCACCCAGGCTTTTTTGCATCATCATAATACCCGGCAGCATGAGCATCGCCAGTAAGAGCATGACAAACCAAAATGACGTTTGTTTTGTCCTTATTCATCTTCCCATATACTTCATACGCGATGTCAATCTCTGGGAGTATTTGTCCTGATTCGAGTTTAAATGGCTCACTTACATGATATATGCCAGTTTCTGTTATCCACGGTGATCGCACACTCATTCTTGTCACTTGATTACCTGATCTTTTCAAGTGCCTGCGTCAGATCCTTGATTAAGTCGTTTACGTCTTCGATACCAACAGATATTCTCACAAAATTGTCAAATACCCCACAATCATTACGATCTTTGGATGAAAGTTGCTGATGGGTCGTGGATGCTGGATGCACAATAAGGCTTTTTGCATCTCCGATATTTGCGAGATGGCAGAATATGCGGGTACCTTCAACTAATTGTTTGCAGGCATTATATCCTCCGTGGAGCCTGATTCCAACAATTCCTCCATACCCTGATATACCAGCAGTACCTAGATATTTTTTTGCCATTTCATGAGAGGGATGGGACGATAATCCAGGGTAAGAAACTGATTCAATGGCAGGATGTTCTTCAAGAAAACGTGCAAGTGCAAGCGCGTTTGAGCAGTGTTTTTCCATTCGAAGGGGGAGGGTTTCACAGCCAGTTGCTATCATGAATGAATTGAAGGGGGCGATACACGCGCCCATGTCTCGCAGGATATGTACACGAGCTTTTGCAATAAATGCAGCATTTCCAAACTCTTTTGGATAGATAAGTCCTTGATATCCAGGATCTGGATCACAGATCTCTGGGAATTTGCCATTTGTCCATGGAGCAGTACCAGCATCAACAATAATGCCACCCATTGAATTTCCGTGTCCGCCAATATATTTCGTTGCTGAGTGTACCACAATATCAGCTCCAAACTGGAACGGCGCAACAATCCCGATTCCAACTGTGTTATCGACAATGAGTGGAATTCCCGCCTGATGTGCAATCTCTGATATGCGTGAAAAATCAGGAATATCAAGTGATGGATTACCTATTGATTCAACATAGATAGCTTTTGTGCGTTCATTGATCGCATGTTTAAAAGCATCTGGGTTGTTAGTGTCAACAAATACTGTTGTTCTTCCACATTTTGGGAGGGTATACTGGAAGAGCTCGTATGTACCTCCATACAGGGTACTTGCAGAGATTATTTCGTCACCCGGTCTTGTGAATGTGAGAATTGCCGCAGTAATTGCTGCCATTCCTGAACTAAATGCAACAGCACCCACCCCTCCTTCAATGGCATTGATACGCTCTTCAAGAGCTGCTGTTGTTGGGTTTGTTATTCTGGTATATATATTTCCAGGATCTTTTAAAGCAAAACGAGCTGCTGCATCATCTGCACTTGGAAAAAGATACGCATTGGTCTGGTAGATCGGAAGCGCACATGCTCCAGTTATATTATCTGGATTGAATCCTGCATGAAGCGCTTTTGTATGGAGACCAAGTTTTGTTGTATCTATAGGTCGTGAGGGAATTTTTTGTTCTTTTTCTGATGTGGTCATGTATGCCTCGTTGTTTTTTTGGTATTATTTTCGATCTGCTTTTTTAGTAGAATCTACAAGAGTATATCTGTTTAGGAGCGTAATTATATCTCCCTTCTCCTGAGAAACATGACAGTAGTAATACCTATATTCGTGATCATATCTGTAATTGAATTGTATAATACCTGTAGCAGATGATAGTATGTTAGATATAAAATTTGTCCGTTCTAATCCCGATATTGTTCGCCATGATCTGATGCGAAGAGCTGATCCTGAGAAGATACAATGGCTTGATGAGCTGCTTTTGTGCGATGAGCGATCTCGCAAAATGCAGGTTGAAGTAAATGAGCTCCGAAGACGAAGAAACGCGATTTCTGGAGATATTAATGCAGCACGAAAACAAGGGTTGGATACAAAGGAGCTCATCGATGAAGCATCTTCTCTTCCTGCTCGTATCAAATCCGCTGAGACAGAGCTGGATGAATTATCAGAAAAAGTGATGTTTTACCGTATGCGCCTTCCAAATATTTTACATGAGTCTGTGCCAGATGGACCTGACGAGAGCGGAAATGTTGAAGTTCGGCGCGTTGGAACTCAAAAAACATTTTCATTCGAGCTAAAGGCACATGGTCAGCTTGCGGTGGATCGTGATCTAGCTGATTTTAAGCGTGCTGCAAAAATATCTGGTGCTGGATTTTATTTCCTGAAGGGAAACCTAGCTCGTCTCGATATGGCACTTCAGCAGTATGCACTTGATTTGCTTCAGGATAGAGGATACACCATCATTACACCTCCATATATGTTGAATCGAGGTGCATATGAGTCTGTTACGGATCTTGCTGATTTTGAGAGTGTTATGTACAAGATCGAGGATGACGATATATATCTTATTGCGACAAGTGAGCATCCTCTCGCTGCTATGTACCAGGACGAGATTCTTGAGGAGAAAGAACTGCCCATCAAACTCGCGGGTATATCTCCGTGTTTTCGCCGTGAGATTGGATCTCGCGGTGTTGATACAAAAGGGTTGTTTCGTGTGCATCAGTTCACGAAGGTTGAACAATTTGTTTTCTCGCGTCCTCAGGACTCATGGGAGCTGCATGAAGAGCTGCTTGCAAATGCTGAAGCAATTTTTCAAGGACTTGAACTCCCATATCACGTGATTAATATCTGCACTGGTGATATTGGAACTGTTGCTGCCAAAAAATACGATATTGAAGTCTGGATGCCACGTGAAGAGGCGTATCGAGAGGTTGTTTCCTGTTCGAACTGTACCACATACCAATCGGTGCGTCTTAATATTCGCATGCGCGAAGCCGATGATTTCGATTCAAAGCAGTTTGTACATACCTTAAACTCAACTGCTGTTGCAACATCACGAGTCCTTCGTGCAATACTTGAAAATAATCAGGAAGAAGATGGAAGGGTGAAGATCCCAACAGTCTTGCGACCGTATATGCGGGACCTTGAGTATCTGTAGCTGTTTGCGTTCTAGCAACATTTTATATCCCTATGATGAGATGTTAATTGTAAGAAAAACCAAGTTCAATTTTTCGTGCAAAGGTCGATCATATTTTAGGCGACTATTGATCATTTAAAAGTCACGTCTACCTTATTATGACCTATTACACGATATGAGAAGAGTTCTTGCATATCTCAAAAACGACCGTTTATGAGCTTCCTCTTTTCAATATTTTTCCTCGTCGTATTATTTAGTTTTCTGCAATCAGAGTTTTATTTAGATCTCATAATGACCTATCTCATAAACGGTCGTTTATGAGCTGCCCATTTCACGGACAATTCAATGACAAAAGGAAATTTTGATACAAATATTCATTCCATTAACTCGAATGAAACACAAGATCTAATGTCTATCCTGAAATACATTGGCCTGGCATTGGCTCTATTTTTCCCATCATGTTATATGATATCAATGGTAGGCTATTTTTTCGGTGTGAGCATACTTCAGTTCTCTTTTATCTGTGCTCTCCTGATCTCTTTTACGTTTCTGTTTTATAAATTGCCTTGGAAGATCGCAGTTTTAACTTCTTTGATTGTCGTTGCTCTGTTTATCGGAGCAGGGTCATTTTCTGGAAATTTTTATGATCAGGGGTGGGATAGTACTTATTTTCATCAAATTCAAATAATGTCATTAAACAACGGATTAAATCCCGTTGATTATGAAATCGGTATTTTAGTTCCTGAAATTGAAGCATTAGACATTCCTGATGAGTTTACACACCAAATGGTATATAACAACCCCATCACTCGGACATATGCAAAATCATTATATGTTATTTGGGCTGCTTATTCATCAGTGTTTGGAGATCTTGAAGAAGCAAAAGGCATTTCATTTATTTTCCTGTTCATAGTATTTGCCCTTTTTTCTAACCTTTACACAAAATGTTTTGTATCTCTGTCAAAAATTGAAGTTCTCATTTTTGGTATTCTAACGGCTTTATCCCCAGTTGTTATTGCACTCTCTCTCTCATTTTATATGGACTATGTATTATATGCATCATTATGCATTGTTATTGCATTGTTTTCACTTTATATCGTAGAAAATAAGAAGGAGTACTTGTATCTCGGATTATTATTTTCAATATTTTTCATAAATATCAAACATTCTGCAATTCTATTTTTTTGCATCTTTATTGCATTTTATGTTTTGTACATTCTCTTGTATAAACGTGAAAATTTCTCGTCTCTCATCAAAGTATTGATCTTATTTTCTATTGTAGCTCTTGTTTTTAGCTGGTGCCCATACGTACAGAATACTCTTGAATACGGTCATCCAGGTGGGAATATTCAGAATGCGTATAATAGTCTGGCAGCAAATACAAATGTATGGAGCGGTTCAGGTGAGGGAATACCAGTAGACTGGATGGGTAAATCAAATTTTGAAAAATTCATACATTCAGCTTTTTCAGGTCCTGGTGGAGATGTAAAATATCCATTTGTCTTTCAGAGGGTTGAAGACTTCATAGGTTACGATTCACCAAGTCATTTTGGAGGTTGGGGCCCTCTTTTCAGTGAAATTTTAGTATTATCTTTTGCCTTATTTTTATATTCAATTTTCCAGATAATTAGAACAAAGAAAACTGTGCCTTTGTTCCCATATTATTTATTTATAATTTTATCATTAGTTGCTACATTTCAAATATTTGATTTGTCATGGTACTCTCGTTACGTACCTCAGGCATGGCTATTACCATTATTAATGATTTTACCTTACGCTACAACGCATAGTCGAATTATAGATTATGGTAGATATTTTGTTCTCATCTTATGCATCATCAATTCAGCAGTTGTTGGTGGCATACATTTGAACAGTCAGGGAGATTTTTCACAGAATTACGCAACTAGTCTCGACATAATATATGAAAGTGGAAATACTGCTTTTATTACTGCTCAATCTTCGTATGAGACTCCAATTTTTTTGTATTCGTACCTATACAAACTAACTGAACAGGGCAGCACGGTTATTTTCACTGATGAGGTGAGTGATCAACATAGAAGTGTGTGGAAAAAAAGTACTGATGGAAAGAATACTGATTATGAAGTTTGGATAATACCTGAAACACCGAATTTTGAAACGTCTGAGAGATCAAGAAGTTTTGTTAGAGATATTCTGACCATGAACATCTATTTTGAAAAACTCAGGAACGACCCAAGGACACTGATGCATGGTTGGCATTCGAAAGCCTATGGTGGTTCTTGGATGAGTGATGAATCATTTATGTTCATAGAAAACAAGAAAAATGCATCACAGTTGTCGTTCTCAGCAAACAGTTACAAACAACCACAGACGCTTCTGGTTTACCAAGATGATGAATTGTTACTGTCTACGACCGTTACTCCAGACCGAGCTACATACTCTGCCCAAATAAATGGAAATGAAGGGGTGTATCTTCACATGGTAACACCAGATGGGTGCGTACATGTTCAAGATGGAGAAGGCGAGTGTCTAAGCATTTATGTTACTAATGTGAGATTGACATGAAATCAATCGTGGTCATACCCGCCTACAATGAAGCACTAACGATTGCAAGCCTCGTGTTTCTTTCGCTGAAACATGTCACAGAAGTAATCGTTGTTGATGACGGTTCGCTGGATAACACATCTGAGCTTGCCAGATCAGCTGGTGCACACGTATACACCCTTTCACAAAACGCAGGCAAAGCAGCAGCTCTTATGAAAGGGCTTGATGAGGCTATTGCTCACCATCCTGATGTTATCATTATGCTAGATGGTGACGGGCAGCATAACCCTGACGAGATTCCAACATTAATGAAACCAATTTTGGACGATAGTGCAGATTTCGTGATTGGGTCAAGATTTCTTGAAAGCGGAACACGCGTTCCACGACACCGAAGAGTAGGGCAAGTAATACTTGATCAGACGATTAACAATCAGAAAATGAAATTTTCAGATACGCAGTCAGGGTATCGTGCATTTGGGCCGTGTGCATATTCACATCTCCTTACTATCAGATCACATGGATACAATATCGAGCTTGACATGATAGATGTCATGCAAAAAGCAGACCTGAGAATTATGGAAGTTCCAATCCATGTTAGATACGATGGACTCCCAAATATACATAAGAAAAATCCGATTCTACATGGCTTGGATGTTGTCACCTTTGTATTTGGATCTATTGGATATTCTCGGCCATTGCTTTGCTTTGGTTTACCGGGTCTTGTTTCTCTCTGTATTGGAATTCTACTCGGTTTTGTAACATTGGAAATATATAATGTAACAAAAATATTTGCAATAGGGTATGCACTGTTAACAGTTTTGCTTATTATCAGTGGTTTATTACTTGGAATGACTGCACTTATTTTGAATGCATTCGATGTCATCGTCAAAAAGGGCATGTATGCGGGTTAAAGATGATTCAGATGTACCAAATCAAAGAATGAGCGTAGCAAGGCATAATGATCTCAACTAGTGAAATAGGAAAACCATGCTAATACAAAAATCACTCATAATAGTTGCAATTTGGATAATACTCAGTGCTTTAGGTCAAATTGTAATAAAAAAAGGAGTTTCGATTACCTACCCACCATTTCTTGTAACTTCGCTTGCAGATATCCTCCAGCTCATCGTAACGTATCGCTACCTCGTATTAGGCTGCATAATATATGCTCTCTCAATGGTTGTTTATTTCATTGTATTATCGAAATATGACATCCATTTTGCAGTGTCAATAGGTGGAGGGCTGGTAATTGTGCTTATTTCACTACTTGCTGTTTTTCTACTTGGAGAAAAAATATCTCCTCTTACGTGGGCAGGGATTTTTCTTGTAGTAGCAGGAATATGCCTTATTGGAATAGGTAAGCCGGCAATATGAATAGTGGAAATGAACGGGGAAGCACAGTGAGAAATTCATGAAGCTAAGTAGAGAGAGTATGATAAAGATCAACCTTATTCTTGATCAGTTCATTCCACCAATATTACGGGATGCATATTGGTTTATGTTGCTCCCAATGAAATTATGCTTTTCTGAAAAATATCAGATAGCTATGACATTTCAAGAAAAATTGCCCTTCATGAATTCTGCAGAATATCTCACATGTTATGAAGAAATGGCGCCGTATTCTTTTTCTAAAAAAGGTGACTTAAACAAAGAATGTACAAAAATGATTTTGCGTAATCTTGTAGGAGATAGTGTTCTTGATGTAGGATGTGGGAGTGGGTTTTTAATGGACGCAATTTCAAAACAAAAACCTAATATCAATATTATTGGCATGGATGTTCTCATTTCTGACAGCTTACATACTGAAGAAAACGATAAATTGAAATATATATCAGGAAATGCTGAGGAAATTCCTCTTCCGGACAAGTCTGCAGACACTGTTATATGCACACACGTATTGGAACATGTAATAGATCTTCAAAAAGCGATTTCAGAACTTAGGCGTGTTGCGAAGAAAAGAATTATCATTGTTGTTCCATCGCAACGTCCATATCGTTATATATTTAGCCTCCATCTACGCTTTTTTCCCTATGTGCATTCATTTTTGTTAGAGATGATGCCCATGCCAGAAGGACATCTTTTCTGTGAAAAGATTGGGGGAGACATCTACTATCAAGAAGATGTATGATGTAATATATTAAACCTAGATTTTCACGGTATTAATTGATACCTAATCAGGAATGAGTATTAGTTGTGAAAATTGGATTCTTATTGCCATCCATTGATGCATATTGTCTAATAGA
>Ga0209737_10002869_pt1 | contig 12044 bp, 7 predicted proteins | sample TergutCu122P3_FD_187284 | JGI IMG/M metagenome (GOLD analysis project Ga0209737, IMG submission 187284) | Cubitermes ugandensis P3 segment gut microbial communities from Kakamega Forest, Kenya - Cu122 P3 (SPAdes) (version 2) | ecosystem: Host-associated > Arthropoda: Insects > Digestive system >... | reverse complement strand
ATATGTACTCCAATTACGATTATCTATGTACGGGTCACCCCATCTTTCGTTCTTTACCATAGAATTAGGTGGGGCACCCAAGGCTTTTATTATTTCGGCTAAAAGTAGCCATTTATGCAACACAGCAGCAAGAACCAAATTTTTTTTAAATAGTCATCGTGTAGAGTACAGTATATTATTGTCGTTCGTTTTTATTTTTTTCCGAAGTTACTGTACGTATGGTAAGTAATAGACCTCCTCGGAAATTATCTACCTCCACAATATTAGCCATTTTGACGAATATTTCTCACTCGTTCTTTGCTTACATTTAATTTCCGAGGAGGTCAAATATCGAAAAAATATGTGCATATGACTACGAAGTCTCCTTCATCCAAAAAAATTTCTAAATCATATCAGATTTTGATTTTTGCTTAAAAATGATGGGTTATTAAATGCCACAAAGTGTATGTTAAGAAATTCATCTGACGAAACTATTTCATTTATATGCTCGTCGTGAGTATAATAATTTAAGATTGATTTGCTCTTTGTCGCAATTCTCACATCTGTTTCTGTAACTCCCATAGTTTGGCTACTGACTATGGGAGTTACAGAAACGGACGTTTATGAGCTATGAAATTTGAAGAACGAAATAAAAATTAAAACGAAAAATGCTGTGTAATGTGTGGATAAAAATATGCCTAAATTCTGCTTGAATTTTCGTTATTTGCCTACCTGTATTCTACCTACTGGCGGGCAGGAATAATAAGGGTAGAAATTGTTAAAAACCAAAAAAGGCATATGACAACGAAGTCTCCTCATCCAAAAAAAATTTCTAAATCATATCAAATTTTGATTTTTACTTTCATATGCAGTCTTGTACTTATCACCTTCTTTTTTGTGTCTTTGGGTATAAACGAAGTCGAAGCAATTGAAGCACAATACTTTGCAAGAATTGACTATACCGGGGAGGCAATAAAAAATGCAATCGAGGCAACAAACAACGCCATGTATGCATATGAATCGCAATATGATGAGATATTAGTGGGAATTCTACATGACTTCAACGAGAAGTTTACTCTTGCTCATGGAGATCCGGATCTGATTGATCTGGACACATTAAAACAAGAATATGAAATAATTAATCCACTGGGAGTACATTTGTACATCCTTGACAGCACAAACACCATTATCGCGAGTACACATGCAGTAGAGGTTGGATATGATTTCTCTAACGTTCCAAACTTCGCAGACGAACTTTCTCGCATATATCACGAAAATAGGTTAGTTCTTGACGCCACAGCGCCTAACCAACATTCTAATGAGATACACAAGTATGGATATATCGCATCTGAGAATCATGAGTATCTATTAGAAGTTGGAATAGCGATGCCAGACATTTCCACCCCAGCTAAGTCTCAGTATGAAGGGTTAGATCCAAATATTATCACGACTCCAAATACTGTGTTTTTATTTTCAAAAAGCGCAGTTCTTTTGAATGATCCAGAGAAAGGACTTGTAAAACTGGGAACTGACGACCAGGTACTAACCGACTGGCCTTTGAGGATGGACTATATTTCAAGAGCATTTGCAGAAAAAAGGAGTTTTTCGATACATATTCCCGAAGAAAATAGACGTGTTGATTACTATTTTATTCCATATCCAGGTGAGGATGCCCCTTCTCGCTCATTCGTTAGTCAGGTCCTTGAAGTGTCAACAGATCTCACTCCTTTTCATCAGGCTATCTTCCAAAGGACTTTTATCATCATCGTCATTACGATCATCTGTGTTGTATTATTTATCGGTATGGGTTTTGTCATCACCCGGCTTGTTGTTCATCCAATTAATCAGATAATTGACGACATAGAGATAATTGCAAATGGAGATTATGATCACAAAATTCAGCAGACAAAAGGCCCTGAGTTTGATCGTCTTGAAACAAGTATCATGAAGCTGATATCTACATTAAAAGATGAGATAAAAGCGAATGTGGAGCAGGGTGCCATTTTAGCCCAGAAAAACAGTATATTCTCTGCATTACTGGAAGTATCTACTCATGGTGTCATCGCCGTTGACTCTGATTGGCGTGTTATTGCATTTAATAAAGTCTTCTGTGAAATGTGGGATATTTCAGAGGATGTAGTCCATCTTGGTGCTGATGGATGGGACGTTCTCAGACATTTAAAGGAGCAGATGATAAATCCTGAGCTCTATATGTCTTATGTCCACCGGACTTTTGATGACAAGGCCATGTGTTGGGAGGGTCAGATCACTATGTCAGATGGACGGACCTTACATTGTACTTCCTCTCCAATTATCTGGTTGGGTGCTGCACAGTATGGTCACATCTGGGAATTCAGTGATATCACTGAGATTGCACGTCAGAACCTCTTATCAGCTGTACTCCAAGAACATCTTGTAGGTGGTTTTTACATTTATGATGAAAACAAAAAAATCTTGGCGTTTAATCAGAAATTCATCGATCAATGGGGCCTTTCAAGAGAGGAGCTAGAGAAAAATCCCACTTTTGACTCTCTTGCATCAGGTTTTGCATTATATCGTGATAGTGATGTGCAGCGTGCAATTGTTGAGGAAATCATAAATGATAAAATCCACTCTTTTCATGATGAGGCCGTTTTAGTTGATGGTACTATACTGGCACGACACAGCACTCCTCTTATTGACAAAAATGGTGTATATCATGGCAGATTGCGGGAGTTCATCGACATCACTGAGAATGTCCGGAGAGAACAGGCTTTAGTCGCCTCACGAGAAATTTTAGAACGGAAAAATGCTTTGCTCCACGCCTTGCTGGAGTCATCCACTTATGGTATCCTCTCTGTTGACCTTGATTGGCGTATTGTCGCGTTTAATAAAGTCTTCTGTGAAATGTGGGACCTGTCAGAGGATATGATCTATTTTGATGCTGATGGATGGGAAGTATTAGGGCATGTAATGAAGCAGATGGTGGATCCTGAGACATTTATTTCTAATTGTCGCATGCTTTTTAGTATGCCAGATATGTTTTGGAATAATCATCTTCATCTGGCCAGTGGAAAGGTCTTGAACAGTTTTTCAGCTCCAATTACTGGGCTCGATGGCACATATGATGGAAGAATCTGGGAAGTAATCGATATTACTGATGATTTGTTGAAACAGCAAGAACTTGAACAAGCACATGCTGAACTTGTTCAGAAAGATAGTCAACTCACTCTAGCACTTGAAGGCTCTGGAGGGGGACTCTGGATATGGGATACCACTACTGAATTGTTCACTCTTACTCCTGAGTTTGCATTTCACTATCAATCGTTATATGAGGTGCAGGTAATTGATTCATTTATCTCAGCAATTCACCCTGACGATCAAGAACAGTTCTTGAACACTTTTCTTGCGACAAAAAATAATTCCTCCACTGGCATTGAATGTGAATTTCGGTTGCAATCTAACGATGGCATATGGTACTGGATACTGTGTCGTGGCATTGTTTCTAATGTAAATGATGATGGCATTTCAATGGCAATTACCGGAACATTCATTGATATTACAGAACGGAAAAAAGAGGAAAAGGCTTTGCGTGAGTTAAACAGAAAAATGCATATCTTGTCTCAGTTCACTCGCCATGATATCATGAACCAGCTCAATAACATGACCATTTCTTCTGAACTCCTTTCTGATGAAGTTCTTGATGTGCTTTCTGATGACGCTTCTCATGTTCACATCAAAGAACTATTTGATTATATGGAACAGAGTTTGGCTGCAGTAATGGGGCAGATTGAATTTTCAAAAGATTATGTAGAACTTGGGAGTCAGGGAGTAGGATGGCAGGATGTGAATGCGTGCATTGAAAAAAGCAGGCTCATATTGGTTCGCCCACCAGTTACGTTAATGACAGATAATCTTCCGATGATATTTGCAGATCCGCTCCTGGAAAAAGTGGTGTACAATCTCATTGAGAACTCAATAAGACATGGGGAGCGTGTCACTGAGATGAAAATAACATTTTCAGTTGGGGATGACAATAATGGATTACTCATATTCGAGGATAATGGAGTTGGCGTCCCCGATGAGCATAAAGTGAGAATATTTGACAGAACATTTGGCAAAAATACAGGGCTTGGATTGTTCCTCATTCGTGAGATTCTCAGCCTGACTGATATAACAATTCATGAATGTGGAACATTTGGGCACGGTGTTCGATTTGAGATTACGATTCCCTCTGGCTATTGGAAATGGGACTAATAACCCACCTCCGGTGGGTAGGCAGGTTGTATTCACTTGTTTATTGCAACGCGGTGAGTGTTGATCTGTGATTTTTCCTGAGTCCAGATCAGTTGCGCTTTCGAATGCACGAATGATGATATATAATATATCGATTTTTTTGAAGAAGTTTTATGTTTCTGTTTCCCGTGTGAATTTGTTGAATGCATGTGTGTAACCTCATGATTCATATACGGCCAAATTACCGTTTTTTTGTTTACCCTAACTTATGCGGGTTCTTTTGCGCAAAATATGGATTACTATCCCAACCGTTATATAGTCACATTTTCAAACAAAAGAGTTGTCAGGGAAATTGTGTTATGTATATCAGGTAAGAGGATTCGGGGGGGTTACTCTACAGTGAGCAGGTGTTATGATGTTATGGTGTTATGGTTTTCCTGCTATTCACAGTTCCCTGATATGAATATGTAATCTTCATTTTTTGTCTTTCGCAGTTACATCTTTGTCTTCACCGCTTTTTGACTTTTCTCTTTTCAGGTCTGAAACAAACAAAATCAGATTGCATAAAAATAAAAACCGGAGAAAGGATATTATCTTTTGTTTAAAACATAGTACTTATGACACTTGCTTCAAGATTATATGGGGATCACTATCACCTCCGATACTCTGTTATCATATGCATATTCATATTGAGTCTCTGTGCTGTCGTATCAGCAGCTGGAAACAGCATTGGAATCCCGGTATTCAATGATCCAACAAACATAGGTGTTCCAACCCTTTCACTTGCCAGCAATGCATCATCCTCTTATCAGACTGAGTATCTCGGCTTGAGACTTGGATCCTTCACTGCGCCATCTACTGCTGCAATGGGAGGCGAGATCTCAGGCGAGGTATATGTCATCAATATAGGGATAGTTCCTGCGTATTACGTTCAGATTGACTTTTATCTCTCACCTGATGAGAAGATAACTGATGACGATATTTGGGTACAACGAAAGACAACAGCTCTTCACCCTGCTGGCCTTGAAAGTCCTCTTCCCTATCAATTTTCAGTTCCTTCAGGACTCGTAGAGCGTGAGTATTATGTTGGTGCGATCATCCGCTCCTATGTATCTGGTGTTTTCGTTGTACAGGATACAATTGTTGCACCTCATGCAACTACTATCTCAAGAAGCACTCGCCCTGTATCTGATAATCTGAAACCAGATCTCGCAATAACTGCTTTATCTTACCCTGCTGGCAATTATTCTCCGGGTGTTCCTCTTGAAATTTTCTATACTATTGAGAATACTGGAGGTATTTCGAGTGCTTTTTTTGTTGCTTTTTATCTGTCAAAAGATGAAGTAATAACAACAAGTGATCAATTGCTTTGGACTGATACGTATACACGGGGATATGAGCGTATGAATCAGACGACCACAAGTCTTGACCGAATTCCAAGATCAATTATCCCCGGAACATATTATCTCGGAGCCATTGTAGATTATCAACATCAGACAGCAGATGGAAATCGTGAAAATAACAGTATCTCTTCTCCAGTTCCGATAGTTATTGAGTCTGCTGTTCCGATAGATCAGGATGCATTTAATCGGAGGGTGGAATCATACATCGCAGAAAAAACAAATATATATCGAAGCTATGTTGGATCCGCCGCTCTTACGCATACCAGTGCATTGTCATATCTTGCAAGGATGCATGCAGCTGATATGGCTGAACGAGGTTATTTCAGCCATTATACCCCAGAAAGAATGAACCCTACTGATAGGGCTCATGCTCTTGGTTTTTCAACAGAAAAGATGAGACAACCTGGTGTTGTGTCTGATGGTGTTGCTGAAAACATCGTAAAGATCCATGATGGACAGGTGGTAGGTTCTGGGTACTCTGGATTTGTTGATGGAACCAATCCTGAGGCTATTGCAACTGTGATGATGCTTGAATGGATCTCAAGCCCCAGTCATCATGCAACGCTGATAGATGGACGATTTGAGTCCTTTGGTATTGGTGTTGTGAAGCAAGGATCAACATACTACGGTGTTGCCTCAGCAGGGGTCTTCGCGCCACCTCGCCACGCCGCGAGTAGGCGAGATGACCCACATCCTATCGGATGGGGTCAAAAGTATAGGTTATCGGGGATCTCACATAAGTTATTTTTTAGATCCCTGCTTCAGCAGGGGTCTTCGCGCCACCTCGCCACGCCGCGAGTAGGCGAGATGACCCACATCCTATCGGATGGGGTCAAAAGTATAGGTTATCGGGGATCTCACATAAGTTATTTTTTAGATCCCTGCTTCAGCAGGGGTCTTCGCGCCAACTCGCGGCGTGGCGAGGTGGCGAGGCTAAGACTAATTCCAGATATGAATCTCCTATTTTCTCTCCGGTAACACCGATTCGTTCTGCAAAGGATGCAATACGGTTTGCAGGATCCGTTGTGTCTTCTCCCTCTTCACAGATGAGTTCGATTTCCACGAATGTTCCAAGACCGCAAACATCATCAAGCGCGATTGAAAAATCCTCAAATGTATAGTAATCACGCTCTTTCTTGATTTCTGCAACCGGGATAAAACTGAGATGGGTTAGAATGTCGTGTGCTATTTCTTTTGATTCAATTGATAGATTGTACTCTTTTCGAACTTTCGCTCCATGGATTATTTCTTTTTTCCCTTTGTATGTGAGTGTTGTTCCATTTGATGTTGTTCGAAGACGAAGAGCTTCATCAGTCTTTCCAAAATCACGGTGAGGTGCATTGTAATACATATCCTCCTCTGTGAGGTGTTCGCTGTATGAAGCTCCGATCTGCTCGAGTTCATGACGAATTGGAGTGAGATCTGGAACTTTTACTTTCATTTCAATCTCTAACATAATGTCACTTCATTTATCTGTGTGGCATCCTACTTTAATAAGGATACAATGGCAATTGAGATTGGCGATATAATTACCATCAGCTATGTCGAGCGTTGTGATGGAACGGTCTTTGCAACAAATATCGAACAAGTTGCAAGGGATAATAATCTCTATAATGAAAAAGACAAATACACTCCGATTATTATCAGTGTAGGGCGTGATTTCCTTGCAAAAGGTCTGCAAGACGAACTTGTTGGAAAAGAGGTTGGTGCAAAAGGAACAGTAGCTGTTCCTGCTGAGAAAGCATATGGAGAACGAACCCGCGAGAAAGTTCACTCAATAGATAAGAAAGAGTTTGCAAAGGATGTCACAGTCGGCAGTTATATTCGCCACCCAGAGTATGGAAGTGGATTCGTCGTCAACAAGATCGGACAGCGATTTGTTGTTGATTTCAATGATGCACTTGCAGGCAGAGATCTTGAGTATGATTATGAGATTCACGAGATAATCACCGATCCATCTGAGCAATTATCTCGCATGCTGACCCGTCTGGTTACGGGTGAGTACGATGTTTCATTTGAGAATGGAAAAGGTATTGTCAGGGTGAAAGTACCTCTGGTGCAGATGGAACAGTGGAATCAGATGAAAATTGCTCTCGTATGGGAAGTGCTTGGAAGACTTCGATCACTTGAGACTCTTGAGTTTCGTGAAGAGTATGAGAATCTCTTCAATATGAAACCAGTTGAAGCTGATGTTTCATCCGATGACGCTGCTCAAACTGAGTCAACACAGGAAGAGTAATCGTTCCTTATCCTTTTTTTCTTACTATCTATTCATGAATTACCTGTAGGGATATTATTTCGGCTATAACACATCTGATGTTTTAAATCCTTTCTAGTAGTCCATCCTGTGACAAATTAAATAATTGTTGGATATAAACGCCTCAGCTTGATTCTCGCATCTTTTGTTGTAAACTGCCAATTCACTTTCCCTCCTTGTTCGTTCCGCTGCTTCGTCCAAGTTTGAACATTTCTCTTAAAACTTTCAAAATCTGGCAACGGTTTGTCAAGCGCCTGACGGGACATAATTCCAATTTCAATTTCCGCCATATTCAGCCAACTTGCGTGTTTTGGAGTATAACCTAAACTCCTGTTCATCTTTGCACATACAATTTAATATTTATTTATATTTGTACATGTTCTTCAACCTTTCTTCATCAATTTCAAATGCTTTTAGTATCGTTCGTTGTGTTTTCGTCACTGGGTTCATGAGTCTCTTCCCCCCTTCAAAAGTCACCACCTTTATTTTATCCATTTCTGAAAATGTCGCTCCTTTACTCCTAATGTTCTTTATTTTGGCATTATGAATCACCTTATTCATGACAGAAATGACAATCAGTGAAATAAATGCACAAAACATTTTTCCCTCAGTGGTGGAACTGTTGTGGGTGTGCATTCGTTTCTGTTCACCATGATTCTTTAATTCATCAAATCCTTTCTCTATGGTGTCTTTTCTCCGATATAGAGCAAGTATTTCAGAGTTTTGAAGGTTCATGTTGGTGAGCAGGCAAAAAAATCCGTGGTTTCTTGATGCCTGATCTATCTTATCATAATTACGAGAGTATGTGAATGTTCCGTCTTTATTTCTTTTGATAACGAAGAATGTAGAATATTTTTTAAATTCTCGTTGTGTAATCTGTTGCTTCTGCCCAAGTGTCTCATCCTGTGATTCTACTGTACGATAGATATCTTGGTGCTGATGGTCCGCCTTATCTGGATCGTAATAGATATGCATGGTTGCTCTCACCCCGTAAAAACGCCCGTGCACGCTACGACCATATGTGTTATGACTTATGTGATTACGCATCGATACAATACCATTGCGTACTTCATCTATTGCGGCGCGAGGTGCCTTGTGTCGAGGATCAGCAGTTATTATGTAGCGATAATTGGAGGAGTGCATGAAATTCAAGTTTGCTGTACTGCAGAACCCCATATCCATCACAAAGCCGATGTCTTCAATTCCTAAATCGGCATTGTAAGCCATCATGTATGGAAGATGGGATTTATCCACGATGGACCCCGGATAGGTCACATAAAACACCGGCATCCCACTCTCTTCGCATATGTAACATCCTAGATTAATTTGGGGGAGTTTGTCTCTATCTCTGTTATAACCCCACTCAGCCTCTGCAATGCCTGTAGCGTAGCTGGAAAACGAAGTCACATCATAAGCAAGGTATTTGGGCTGGCACTTTTGGGATCCAATCCATTGTTTAAAGAAACACATCCGGCCAGCATGCGTAATTGATGAAAATAATGATGAAGCCTTCTGTGATGTCAGAGATGTCTCATGTAAAGCGGAAGTTTCACACCAGTCTGCAACATGCTCAAATACATTACCTTTGCATGCCATGTAGGTGCCTGCAGTTACAATTGCATCAGCTTTGGATGCACCAAATGATTCGGCTAATACATCGAGTACACTGAGATCGGTGAGCAAACATCCTACCAGAAATGCAGCACCTATTGAATGAACACTGTCGATACATGGAAGGGTTTCTACCTCATGGCCCGCGAAATGGACATAATAATTATCGTTTGGGATCAGCATACCACTTTCAGGATCAAGTTTACCAATGAGCTGACGGGTATTTGTGGGCTGACCTTTACCTCCTGATAAAAGCCTTCATTCTGTTGCTTGCTGTTGAGGACGGTCTTTGTTGTCGTGACATACAAAAGAGGTTTGACAGAGATAATATCAACGTAATGTTTAAAGAGATAGGATACACGCTGCCAATGGTATCGTTTTGCGTTCTGTGATTTACTCTGAAAACGGTGACTCTGATGCAGGGGTTGGATTTTGATGTAACTCTGGGAACTGTGCCTTTGCTACCGCTTGAGCTTGGAGTGGCACTTAGATTCCAATTTCGTGACCCCAGAAATATGATCACACCCGAGGTGAATAGTTACTCTACTTTAAATACTATTAAATATTAACAAATAATTGTAAAGAATGGAGTTACTCTCAATGCAATAATACTGCAAGGAGAAGTGTCCGTTATCACATAGCTTAACTATGAATGGTCGTTTAATTGAGCCGTGTCAATTCATGAATCATGTTGACTATCAAGGTAGAATAAATCGAGGAATCAAAAATGAATTCGCCATCAAAGAAAAATATATTTGAGTTCAAGAACATTAGAACAAAACTGACGGTCATTGTCGTCACCATTCTTATCATCGCTGGTGCGGTCTTGACTGGCGTTGCAGCCATTATGGCAACAAATGCACTGATTGCGGCTACAACTAATACGCTTGAAGCTGTTGGGACTGCTACTGATGATAGACTCGGACTTATGATACAGGAAGGAAAAGGTATCGTGACAACTGTTTCCAGAGATCAGACAGTAATAGAATTTCTAACAAAATACCAAGAAGGAGCTGATACAACAGTTTATCTGGAAGAGATGGCGTACAATCTTAAGAACATTGAAGAGGCTTTTTCAATCGTCGCAGTTAACATTCTTAATAATGATGGAATTATCATCGCTTCGAGTAATCCATCCATCGTTGGCAGGGATGATTCTCAGCGTAGCTACTTCCTGGAACGACAAAGAGAAGCCTTCATTTCTACACCAATGCGTGGTACAGGAAACGCTCCCATGTTGCCATTTGGACGGCTTGTGCATGGCGCTGACGGAAAGCAGCTAGGCATGGTTGGGTTTGGAATCACATTTGAGTCATTTGAAGACCGTGTTTTCTCAACGCCTGGTCTCAGTGAAACTGCTACGAATTTCATAATCGATCAGAATGGTATGATAATATCTGCTGTTAGACGAGGTGACTATACTCCTTTCGTTAGTGCGAAATATGATGCAAGCTTCTTCCCTCCCGGTGAAATGGTAACGGTGGGCCGTGGATTCTTCGGATTTATGAATTATATCGCGAAAACTCCGGTTACTGGAACAAACTGGACAATTATCACGACAGAGAGGCTCGAAGAAGTAGATCGTCCGGTCCAGGAACTCATGACGATGATGATTGTTGCCTTGTGTATTGTCATTTTTGCAGGAGCGGTTGCGACTGCATTCATCGCAACTGGATTCGCCCGTCCAATTCAGACCTTGACAGATAATGCAAAAGAACTGGCTCTTGGTGATGCGAATGTTGCCATAACTCACCACAGTATTGATGAGATCGGTCAACTTGCAGATTCGTTTAGGGCTATAGCAGAGAACGCGAAACAGAAATCGAGCTATATGGAAAAAATTGCATCAGGAGATGTTTCAAGTTTTGAGGTTGCTGCTGCTTCTGATAGAGATGTGCAAGGACACGCCCTCATTGAGATGAAGAGGGTCTTATTTAATGTAGTTAAACAACTTGAAGGGCTTGGAGAGCAAGCTGGTGAAGGTAATCTGGGTTACCGCGCTGAGACTCATTACGTCCATGATGCCAAGACCCATCAATTCCAGGGTGTGTACCGTGAACTGATCGAGGCCATTAATCATGCACTTGATCTGATTGGCCGCCCAATCCAAGAGAGTATGCGGCTTGCGAACACGTACAGCAGTGGCGATTATTCAGAACGCTTTGATCCTAGTGTCGCGGTTAAAGGTGATTTTGTACCATTTAAAGCTGCATTGAACCAGGTTGGAATCAATTCATCAGATGTATTGCTCAAGATCAGAGCCCAAGTTGATGAAATTAGTGAGGGTACATCTCAGTCATCTTCAAGTGTAGAGGATATTGCAAGTGCTGTTGCTACCCTTGCAGAGAGTTCGTCCCGTGTGAGTTCACTTACCGATCGCAATGAGGCAGGACTTGATCAGTCGCTCACTGCAATGAGTGATCTTGCACATACGGTTGGAGAGGTGGCACAACGCACGACTTCCGTTTCTGAACTTTCAGGTCAGTCATCTGATCTTGCACATGATGGTGTGAAACGCGCAGAGGCTGCAGGGAAAGGAATGGAAGAGATAATGCAATCGTTTGAAAAGATATCTACAT
>Ga0209737_10002868_pt1 | contig 12047 bp, 2 predicted proteins | sample TergutCu122P3_FD_187284 | JGI IMG/M metagenome (GOLD analysis project Ga0209737, IMG submission 187284) | Cubitermes ugandensis P3 segment gut microbial communities from Kakamega Forest, Kenya - Cu122 P3 (SPAdes) (version 2) | ecosystem: Host-associated > Arthropoda: Insects > Digestive system >... | reverse complement strand
TATAATACTCTTGAGCTCCTGATGATGGGCATAGTGGTGCCCGAAACATGTTGAGCAAGCAATAAGATCTGCAATAAAAACCTCTGTTGCATCTAGTAGGAATTTTATTTCCACATACCATACAGTACGTTGTAAGATAGGATTATCTGTGAAGTACGCTTGCTGCATAGTATCTGCATGGTTAGAGCTGAACTGTACTTGCACTCTACTTTAACATGGAAAAAGTTCAATACACTTGTTTAAAATTGTTTGGAATGTAATGGGCTAACCATGTGTGTTAGGTAGGGCTTTTTGAAGACAGCTTTGGAACAGAGTCCATCATGAGAAGCTGATATGTCCTCAGCTAGGCAAACAATTCTGTACACTATATGCATTACGTAACATATACATTACTCCTACTATTAACAGAATGTAAGCATTTTGTTCAGGTGACTAAAAGGGAATGCTTTTATGTTGTAATGCAGGTGGGTTTGGGGGGAAGGGAGGTGGGGATTTGACTTCATATTGGAAGTTAAAGCAGTCCACAAGGTTTGTAATACAGAGAGTAACTTTGTGTCTCTGAGTATAGGAAAATACATGGCTGACTTGCTTGTGGGTCGTAGCCCATATGCAGTTCCTCCGTATCGGAACTAATAAATTGTGAGACACATTCAGGCGTGTGGTGAGCCAGCAGCATTACAGCTGGTGCACAGTGTCTGTGAGTATCATACTCAATTCTAATGTTGTCATCTCAGCGTTATGATCTGTGTTCGATTGAGTCCATGCCAAGATGATTGTTTCAGTGGGTACTGGGGTCTTTCCTCCAGGAATAAAGTAGCCAGCGCATGAAGCTAACCACTCACGACTGTAGTGCGGAGGTCAAGAATGAGTGGAGCTGTACCTCTGTTCCCCCTGTATGATTTCATGGAATGCTTAGGGAAAACTTTAGTTGTACCAAGATGTCTGTGGATGAAGCACAGGAATTCTAGATGATGAATTAAGGATGCCGGGTCTTGAAAACAGCCTCTTCAAGGCCAAGCATTGTGATTTGTGTTGTAAAAGTGTTTAAAAAATGAAAATGCTTATAAACAGTGGGTTGTGTGTCAACAATTGAAAGTGAACAATGGGACCCTTAAATAGAATGCAAGTAAATGACTAGTACGTAGCAGATTTACTTGCTTCCCTTGCACATCTAGCCTTTCCAACACAGCACAAATAACTTTTTAACCATACATGTGAGTAACTTAGCTGCTCGGGTTAAGTGTAAATACAAAAATAAACTTTGGTACGTGCATATAGGGAGCTGAGAATAATATTAACACTCCCGTGATAATAAACATTTTTGTCTGTTGTTTCATAAACATTTCAATGGATTGCAAATAGGACTTGGTTTTGACAGCATTTCCATAAGATAACATTTTTGTAACATATATTGTCCCAATATTTTGATGCTCTGTTCTGCTGTTTATTTTAGGTTTTGATCGGGAAGGTTCAGAGCCAAGGGACTTGTATGAAGCAGATGAGAACTCAGCAGATCTCTCAAACAGCAAATCTTCTGATTATGATGATCAGACTGCTGGTACCACCAGTAGTGGCCACTTGAATATGAAGTTTTTCAGTTGTCACATTTGCTGTAAAGTATTTCCAAGACGTAGTTCACTAAAACGCCATCAGCGTACTCACATGGACAGAAAATTGTTTTCATGTCCGTTGTGTCAGAAGGGCTTCAACCGGAAAGAGCATCTTTCTCGTCACATGATTTCTCATTCTGGAGGAAGACCATATAATTGTGACATCTGTTACAAACCATTCACACGGAAGGAACATCTGGCCAGACATCGACTTTGCCACTTAAATGCCTTACGTTATTCCCTTGGTGACAGTACTAGCACTTCAGATATCTCCATCCAAAGGAACAGTGGTGATATGCCTGCAACAGAGCTCTCTGGTAGTCCTAGCACTCCATCAAATTCCACCATTGCACAGGATGATGACTCTTCCTCCAACATGGCCAGGCCCTTTGTTTGTGATTTGTGTGGGCAGGGGTTTGCCAGGAAGGAACATCTGTTGCGACATCAGCTTCGAACCCATCGCACCACCCCAGAAATTCGGGATGAACTCAAACCTTATAACTGCAATATTTGCTCCAAAAACTTTACCCGCAAAGAACATCTTGTTCGTCACCAAAAGATACATATGAGAGAGTTTTTGTTTGGGTCTGCCAGAGGAGTGATTCCTGGTACTGATGTGTCAGTATCACCAGTATTAACTAATCGTGCTACATCTAGTGGGGGTACAGTAATAAAAGCAGAACCACTTGAGGGACTGATCCCACATTCAAATCTGCCAGGACTGAGTATATCTGCTGTTCCCCTTAAAGCTGAGCCTTCATCCTCATCGGATGATACAAAAATCAAGCCTGCAGATGCAGATGAGAATCAGACGGTAATGAATGGTCAGGATGATGACATGTCTTTGCAGTCTTCCTTGCAGGACAGTGTTGATCAAACATTACCCTCAACATCAGCAGAAGCTAATCCTGGTGGTGGTGAAGTTGTGAACAAACCTCATCGTTGTCAGTTCTGTACAGATAAAACTTTCACTCGACGTAGTCATTTAGTGAGGCATTTTAAAAGGTTCCACGCTGACAAACCGTTGAGCCTTGTCCTGTCTAATAGGCGTAGAATTTCTGCACAGGAGAGACAAGAATTTGAAAGATACATGCTCAACAATGGGCAGTACTGGTGTGTAATTTGTGGAAAGACATTTGGGCGTCGGTATCACCTTGAACGTCACATGAAACACCATGGCCCTAATGAAGTTGCATGTCCTTTCCGTTGTTCAGCTTGCAACAGTTCTTTTACCTGCCATGAACATTTTCAGTCTCATAAATGTCAAGGTAGTAATGATCTTACTTCACAAGTAAGGCAGGAAGAGTTGAGTTCTAAAACAGATGGGGAAGGTATATCTGCAGAAACAGAAGACACCAAGGATATGGTGAAAAAGATGCCTGCAAAACGTGACAAGCGGAAAAGAAGCAAGTGTAATTATGAATGTGTAACTTGTGGCAAAAGCTTCTCTAAAAAGAAACTATTGAATAGGCATACTGAATCACATGTGGATCTGACAGAGGACAATAGTCAACCACTGTATTAATGTATGCTTATTTAAGAGTAGAGGAACTATAGGAGCAAAGTAATGTGGAATTAAGTGAGGACAGTAAACAGTCGGATGTTCCTTAGGCATGCACACTGATGTACGTTTAATTTCTCTTATTTTTGTGTGTGGGTCTTTTGTTGTAATGTTTTATTTCTCTGGCTTCCCACCTTCTCTTATTATGATGACTTTTTTTTTTAAAGTAACCCAAATGCTGAAAATGCACTTCCATTTTGAAAACGTAATTAATGACATGAATTTCAGTTTATAGTACAGATTAATATTAGATTTAACCTGTAAGCTTGCAGACGTGGTGGTGCAGTTGCCTCTTTCTGGCTGTGTCAGCCAGTGGTTGAACAGCGTCTCCCTTTCACTTATTTCTGAACCTTGCTACAGTGAAACAGTCCAGCCCTTCTCTTGCGTCTTGTTTTCTATTCATTGTGAAAGTAGAATTTTTAACAGTGGTTCCTACAAGTTGCTGTTCTCATTCCTTGTTTGTGATTTGTCTTACTACTGTTTCTTCAGAAAAGTCGCCATTGATTATAAACTGAACAAATCTGTGAATTGATTCTAACCACATTTTTCAGTTACATTGACAAAAGTAAAAATCTGATGGTCTTGGTATAATATTCTGGTCTTCCATGCAGAAAGTTTGGGTGCAAGACCAACCAGATTCACTGTAAATGTTTCTGCATGCTTTTCCCTCCTCTTGCCTCTTCAACCAGAGTAAAATATTAATTTATTTAGAGAATATCAGGCTGTGACCATGGTTCGAATTTATTAAGTAGCAGATTGCCATCATCATGTCCTGACTGTGAAAAGCTGGAAATCCTGCCCAGGTACTCCTTTCTAGAATGTGTATTCATACCTTGACCATATTCAGGCTGCTTTGAGGCCATATCTGGAGGCATAAGCCACAAACACAATAGATCATATATACTAGTAATTGAATATAAATCATTGTTTATAGGCAATGACAGAAGTTTGCTGTGTTTCGTACAGTAGTATGTTTAATTTCTTGTTATTGTTCGAGGCATTTCTCACCTGCATGATTGATTTTAGTAAGACAGACGTGTAAAAAGCATGTTGTGACCATTGTCATGATTGTAAATTATTTTTTGTTATTCAGTTCACACACCAGTTCAAATTATTGCATAATTTGATTTTGAGAAATTTTGCTGGTCTCTTTCACATGAAAACAAGGGTTCATTTCTGGAGCTAGGAACAACCTACCAGCAGAAGAAGAACTACATTACTGTGAAATCCAGTTCATTTGAAATATTATGTTGGTTATCAGTCTGGTGATGAGTGTATTCATTAGTAAATTCCAATGAAGAAAGGTAAATAGGGCAGTAGAGATCTTCCCACTTCTTTGGATCAGTGTGTGATACACTACTGTGTATTTTGTTCCTTCACATAGTTTTGAATGTGACATAATTTGTAAAAACATTAATGACTGGTTAACACAAAAATCTAAGCAGCAGGATGTATCATATAGAAGGCACTTTGAATGTTGTGGTTTGAATTGCCCAAATTTTCAGTCCCACTTGATTTGTGACCTTTTATTGCAATCATAATCCAGCTGCTGAACTGTATTTTATTGCCAGGCTATATCAGCAGTGTTAACACTCTGACATCTTGCATCACTCTTCATGCAGAACAATTCATATGTTGATGGGCAGCACAGTGTTGCCAGTGTTAAAATTTGATATGAATCGGGGTCAGTGCATTTTAGTTCAGTCTACTGCAGTTAGACATCTTTACAAGCACGCATTTTTTATTGGAAAAACGTGCATCTTGTTTTTACAATCGACGCTGCATGTTTAGACTCTGGTGGGTCATCATTGGGTTCTTCACGTAAAAATGTCAGAGGAGGAGTTTATGTGATTTTACAATTTTCTTTTTCCGGTATGAGATCTTATATCGTACATTGGAATTTTTTCTGGTATGAGATCTTATACTGTACATTGGAATGGTATTTGATAGTGAATACAGTGAAAGGTCACAGATCACTTGGACTGAAAATTCGAATAACTCAACCTGACCACTGTGCACTTCATCTTGCAGCATGCTCTATAAATAGAAGTTGCTTGAGTACAGATTTGGCCAACAAGACCTTGTTCCCCTACTTATGGTTTTTCACAAAAAATATTGTGTAGACAGTGTGTAGAATTAAATTGAAAATCATACCATTTTACCACAAATGGTGTCAGTGTGAATTTATGGCTTCAGAAAATCTGTGCTTAGTAACCATTCGTGTACTTGTTGCACACCACACACCATATACCAACTGTAATACTGTGCAATGGCAGTGCCTGGAATAACATGAGAAAGCCGGTATTCTGAGAGTTCCCTTATCCGCTCAGTTGAAACCAAGTTTCGCGACTAACACAATGAGTTGGGTCCTGTGTGTCTTTTATGCAGTATCATGAAGATACTGGTTCTCAAAATTTAAGTCTTGCTTTGTGATCTGAGGCACATATTTTGTGAACCATAGTTGTCTTAAATGGATGTGGTATGCATGTGTCTTCTGGAACCTGTTGCTTGAAAACTTGGTGTATTAATTTTTTATATTGTGTGAATTTACGTGACACTTTTGGTGGGAGCTGTGTTCGACATATGTATCATGTGACTGCACGATGACTTGTACAGAAGAAGGAAATGTAGCCAGTGTGTGGCTGTTTTAACATAACTGAGCCGACAGGAATTGACAATCATAAGTCGTGGTTTAAAGTAATGTTCTTATACAGAGTAACTACTTGATTATTCATTTGTATAAATTAATTAATTTTGAGAAAAGTATGTTTCACATTAATGAATAAGCTTGTGTATATATAAAACAGATGAACAGTAGCTGCCTTATATTGAAATTACATGTCTGCATAGGGTTGTGGATTAAAAACACACAATCCAAGTGGAAATACAGAACTCTCACATTTAGACTGTAGGAAGTATGTTCATCTTTGTCTTTGTGGCTTATGCCTGCCAGATTAATAGTGGTACCATAGTACAGAAGAAAACTATTACTATTGGAGCCAAAATAATTGGAATTTGCAGGATTTTACATTCCTTTTTAGCAGTGATTGGCATATTGCTCTGAGGGTGTGTAGTTACTACCCCTGTGGTTAACATATACTCCCTTCTCTGTGGTAAAAGCCACTTAATGGTTACTTCATGAACTTTGCTGTAGTTTTGAAAGTTGGATTACATACTTTTTAATATGGAGCAACCTGGAGTTCTCAGCTTTCAAGATGCTTTTATTGGTATGTGAGTGTAATTTGTAACTAACTTTCTAAACCTCTGCCTGAAGCTTCACTATTTCTAGTAGAACTAGAATCTTCCAGATTTGTTAAATAGTTTTGTCATTTCAAACCAAGTTTCTTTAATTTGTCTTCATAATTCTGTGAAAATGCTTTGTTTTATTCATAGCTTTCACTTACAAACATATGTAACCATTTAGGATATAGTTGTAAAATATTTTTTAACGTGTCTTAGGCTGGGTTGTTTTATTTAATTCACAGTTTCTGCTGACAGTTTTACGTGGTGGGTCATGGTAATAATTATGGTGAGACTTAACCTAGAAGCTGCTGTAATGTTAGAAGCTATGTAGTAGTGGCCATCGCGCAAACGTATAGCTGTTCTTACAAGAGGGACCTAGAATGAGTTGTGAATCACACTGTTGCATATTTTGAATTAAGGACTGTATGTATTATCAGATTCCATGGTTTCTCCTGAAATTTGATCTTGAGACTTGAAAGGCATTTCTCAAATTCTTCTCTTATAGTATAATATTTCTCTTAAGCACATTACAGGTGCTTTTCTTTATTGAGTGTTTTATTTTTCCCTAGATTTCCTGAGTGTGCTCAGTGCTAGGTGTGTCTTTCCAGACAGCTTTATATCTGCTTGGAGGACAAGTCCGTCACAGGACAGAATATTAGGTGGATTATGATAATGAGTTGCGTAACGGTCAGTGATGAACTGTCTGCACTGTTACACATGTCGTGGGCGTCTTACTTTTTCTTAACCACCCTTAAATCATACGGTTGCTGACAGAACACTCTATCATGCAGCACTGCTTGTTTTAGGAGATGGATATCAGTTGTGTTTTTAATCTAATTGCATTCATTCCTGCAGCTGAACTAATGCCAAATGGTGCGGAAGTTTGTAAATGTAACTCTTGTGATCCGCAGACTGTGTGTTTGTGTATTGACATCGCGGTGATATACTACTACCGTTATGTGCAGTTTACTTTAGATTTCAACTGAGTCTTCAGTCAGATAAAGTTATGCAATAATGTAATCAGATATGTATGTATGTAAAATATTTTGAAACAGTCAGTACAGTGATTTATGGATTGGTTCTTGTATAAGTACATGTTTTAGAATTTACCGTGGAGAAATTAAAAGTTGAAAATGCCTGGTTTATAAAGCATGTAAAAAATATAAACTGTGTAAAGAGTTTGGGTCATTTTACGAATACTGTCTGTGGGGGTATGATGGTGTGTAGTTTACCACAATTTCAGAACAAATGACTGTCTCCACCTTCAGGGTAACTGCTAAACTACATGGCATCACATGCAGGATGACTGATTTCTTAGTAATTGTCATGAGGACCTAAATCTCACTCGGTAGTTTTCCCTTAGGACTGCAAGTAACATGGGATGTACGTGCTGTACAGGTAATCTTAACCACACAAACTTCATGGGGTCTGTTTTTTTTAATATTTTGTGGTTTCACGTGTGTACCGCGAGTTTGTACTGTTGATGTGTATGATGTACAATTTCATAATGCATTTTGCTTTATTTTTGTTCTGTCAGAGAGAATTGGATGAAATGTAGACAGTTGCTTCTGTTTTGTATTCACACAGTTTCCCTTTCGTCCCACAGAATCCTCTCGAGGCTTTACATGTTAAAGATCCTTAGAAGTATTCTAGCTGAATGTGATGGCCAACCTCCATCTTCCCATGCAACTCAGTAACAACATAATGTCACAAAACTGGGATGTAGATACTAAAATTGGCATTTGGAGTGCTATTGTTGGTGTTACACTTTCAGCTTCCATGTTTACAAAATGTATGTGCCCAATTGAGTGAGAAACTCCCTAGAGGTGACTGACATTTCTTGTATCTTGAGTATTAGATACCTGTACATGGGGATTGGCTTGGTCATTTTGTGTGAGTAATTATAAGAAGAACATATACAAATTTGAAGAAGAGTGTCTGCCTAGTTGCTATAAAGTGCAGATGTAATTATGGACATAATAATAAACTTTATGTTTTCCATCCCGAAGTGTTAAGCAAAGCAATATAGGGACTAAATGTAACAGTCTAACACAACAGTTTATTGGTATATCTATAATCATAGATACATAGGCTACATGTTTTGACTCCTGTCGAGTCATCTTCAGGCCCTCAAAGAATTGCTAATTGGATCTGTATTCTTTGAGGGCCTGAAGATGACTCGATAGGAGTCGAAACATGTAGCCCATGTATCTATGATTGTAGATATACCAATAAACTGTTGTGTTAGACTGTTACGTTTAGTCCCTATATTACAATAAAGCTGGGTTAGTTTTTATTAAACCAAAAAAATTACTAGGAATCTGCTCATTTCTTTCATCATCATAGAAAACGAGTGCATGGGGTAGATTATAACCAATAAGATGTGACAGAAAGATGTTTTGTGTTTGAGTGGCACTAGATATGGGCCTAAGTACATGCATAATACTATAAATCTGCAAAAGACTAAGTGTTTTAACTCCAGATTTGCTTCAGAAGTCACAGTAACATAGTCCTGTGTTCTTGCACATGGTTGTGTTTAAATTTATCTGGGAGGTGAAATTGTACGTATGTTTTATGTATAAGGCACATTCTTGTTTCCATCTTTAATCCAGATGCCTGACCTCTTTGATGCAAAGGGACAGTTGCAGAATCATTAACTGTGTGGAGAGCAGCGAGATGGCTTTAAAGCAGCAAATCCTGTTAACTGACTAGAACCCACAGTATAAAATATTTTGTAATTTTTTATTGGGTAGTGCATTTATTTTCAGCAAGAGTTTGTTATCAGGTCTCTAATTTCAGTAATTTATGAAGGTTTTGGGTGTGTACTTTATTTTAGTGTTTTGATTTCTTCTTTATGAAAACACCTCTGTACAGTCACAAGTTACTTTGATTGAGGAGTTGGTTTGAAATTTATTTTTTACTGTGTCATGGAGGGACAAATAAAATTGTGCCCTTGAAGACTGAATAATATTGAAGCTTGACTTCTGTTTCATTTCTTTTTGTGTAATATTATCAAGTTAATCTGGAAAAGAATGGGAAGAAAATGAATATGAATTTGTCATAATTACATTTGGTTCTGAGAAATATCAAATAAAAGGTTAACTTCTGTTTCGTGGTTTATATTAGTCCAAAGTGGATTTGTTTATCTCATCCATCCATAGCATTACAGTGTACAATGAAAATATAAATACGTTACTATGCCCATATTAGAGTAAGAATTTTATTTTGGTATGGCTGTAGCTCCCATAAAGTATTGCATGCTGTGGGTTGTGTATGTGTATGCCCCAGTACCAGGGACTGAAATAGAAGAACCAGCCTTGATATAAGAAGGAAGGTTAAATTTTTAATTGAATTTTACAGCATCTTTGTGTAAGAAGGATAAAAAGTATTGTCATTAATTTTCAGTCCATTGGTTGGGCTACCACTCGTCAAGTCCATTGCTCAAGGCTTGGTTCGTATTCTGTAGTGTTACGTTTGCTTACCCATAACGCTGTTTGATTTCCATACAAACCCATTGCCATATATTTACATAGAGTTGGCATGACCTATAATGTTCACCAAGTGGGCTGATTTGACAGAGTTATGACTGGCCAATTTTGGAGGTGCAGGATTTGAATCCCAGCTGGGGACTTTGTATTCTAAGGGTTTTTTTTTTGTCCCTCAAGGATATCATAAAAACAGCAAAGACTTTATTTCCATTTTGCTGTATAATTCTTAATGATCCTGTTGTGTTTGTATTTAACATCTTGTTCAGTCAGTGGTGTTTTATGGTAACTAAAGATCCAAGAATTAATGTTAATGGAAATGCTGCAGTTTTGTGCGCATTGTCATGTTTCATTGTGTTACTATTAAAAAGAGTATGTCTACGTTGTCATTCAGTTCAGAGGGTCGACTAATATTTTCCACTTCCAAGGCCCTCAGAAAATTTTTTCTTGTCTTTTTTTTTTTTAAGGGTACTGAAATGTTCACTAACAAATTCTTTTAGAATGGAATAAAATTGCAGGTAAAGTTGTAACACTGAGGATGATTCACACACACATAAGTACATCTCACGTATTTGTAGAAATCCTCTTTCATATTTACATTCATATGTTATCTTTATGATCATTTGTGAAAGGGTGTTAATTTTGGCAGTTATGTAAAGTACACAGTTGGCATTATGGCTTAATCTTATCAACATTTGTTCTGAGGTTCTCTGCAGAATGGGGGAATTGAGTATGTTATTTTGTGTCTGTAAGTTGCATTTATGGAAAACTGTAAAATCCGTATCATTTGAAAATATACCACTGAGTGAGTGATTTTAGTGTACACCTCTGTGGCAATATCATGAAAGTCATTTGTTATTTAGATGAACAGTTGCAACTTTTGTTATGGAATTATCTATAATGAAAATGTTTTCTGATTGTGATAGTAGCCTGTATAAAGATGAATCTTATTATCTGTGATTATTGTGGTTTATCGCATGTTAATGTTGAGTTGTTTGAATGTTGGAGTGTGTGCGCCTGATGTTTGTGAGCCCAGGGTTGAGTAACTAGAAGCAGACATTTTCAGATGGAGAATGTCTTATTAAATTACTTGCTGTTATTAGTTTTGCATCTGGATTATACAGTATGTGGTTTTGAATTTATTTATTGATTGTTAGTATTCAGACGTGCTGTATGTTAGCTGTGTCGAATTATTTCTCATTCAGTAACAACATTCATGTACAGTATTTAATTTGTAAGAAATCACTACTATTAATTTGCTAGTGGAACTTGAATTATGCCACTTGTGTTTTCAGAGGTATCACAATGTCCAGTTTCTAAATGTGTACTTTGAAATCTTGGTTAAACTGGTCATAAGGCTTGAAGTAATGGACCAGATTTCCTTTTACAATCTCTTGGATTGTGCAAGATTTTATGCAAGTGGTAAGAAGAATTTAGCAGGTGTTTGTATGTTTTGTTGTGTGTAGTAGTATTGGTCACAAACTTGTGAATCTGCTGTTTGATAAAAATGTGGTCCAAGCATGGCTTTGGGAGACAGGATGTTGCATATAAATTTGAGGCATTTTTTTATATGTATAAATTTACATTTCTGGGTTGTATTGGTAGGCAGGAGGAATCTTCAGGAGACTGGTGTATACAGTGAACTCTTGGTTGTTGTGGTAATGCAGGGAAGAAGCAGCACATATAATAAAAGATAGTGGATACACCAAAAATTCAGAAATACTGCTGTCAATGCTGCAGTCTCACCCCATGAAAGTCAGTTGATAATTGGTTTGAAAAATACTTAAAATGTTCATTCTTCTGGGTATTTTTGGAAAGTCCCAGAACTGTACTGCACTTCACTCTGCAACAGGCTTATGTCAACGTGTAGAAAAGCATGAAAATAAACAGGAGTTGAAGCACTTGAATGTAATCTGTAAAAAAAGTCACTCCAGAATCTGCTTTTGGCTGATTCATCACCATTTAATTTTTCTTCTTGTGCGGTACTCACTTGAATACCATTTCATATCTTGGATTATTCTAATCAGCCTGAGTGAACATTAAAATCTGTATTCCTGATGCAAAGGAATAAAAAATTTACGTACGTAGTGCAGACTGTTCTGGAAATGTATCCCTTGTGCTGTTTGCTAATGAAACCATCGTAATGTA
>Ga0209737_10002867_pt1 | contig 12047 bp, 42 predicted proteins | sample TergutCu122P3_FD_187284 | JGI IMG/M metagenome (GOLD analysis project Ga0209737, IMG submission 187284) | Cubitermes ugandensis P3 segment gut microbial communities from Kakamega Forest, Kenya - Cu122 P3 (SPAdes) (version 2) | ecosystem: Host-associated > Arthropoda: Insects > Digestive system... | reverse complement strand
CAACGGCGACAAGTATGACGGTGATTGGAGAGAGGATATGCCAGAAGGTCAAGGTAGATTTAGAGAAAGAACTGTAGGTACAATGAATTATGCAACGGGAGACAAGTATGAGGGAATGTGGAAACAAGGCAAGAGACATGGAAACGGTAAATATCTTTTATACTTTTAGGGCGATTAGAAACAACTAATGGTAACATATACACAGGGGAGTGGATTAATGATAAAAGAAATGGCAAAGGTATTAATAGAAAATTTATTATAGGTGTAAGTAATTATGCAAATGGAGATAAATACGATGGAGAATGGGTAGACGACGTAAGAGATGGACAAGGTACTTTTTATTAAAGAGTTATAGGATTAATGCAATATAAGAACAATGATAAGTATAATGGGAGATGGAAAGAAGATAAGAAAGAAGGGAGAGGTATAGTTTGTAATAAAGATAGGTGTATGCGATTATGCTGATGGTAATAAGTATGATGGTGAATGGAAAGATAATAAGAGAAGTTCACAAGGTAATTATCAATATATACGTTTAGGTGTCCTTTATTATATCAATGGAGATAGATATGATGGAGATTGGAAAGAAGATAAAAGAGAGGGGAATGGTATATTGCATAGTAAGTAATATAGGTGTTCTTTTTTGTGCAGATAAAGGCAAGTATGATGGAGAGTGGGTTGAGGATAAGAAAGAGGGAAGAGGTGTATTTAATTATAGTAATGGAGAAATTTATGACGGTGATTGGAGTGATGATAAGAAGAATGGTCAAGGTAATTAGTATTAGTGAAGTGTAGGAACTTATAAATATCTTAACGACGATGTTTATAAGGGTGGATGGGTAAACGATAAAAGACATGGAACAGGTTAGTTTTCAAAATGATTATTAGGTTCTCTTACTTACAATAATGGTGACAAGTATGAAGGTAAATGGAGGAACGATCTCAGAGATGATGAAGGTATCTTATACTCTAATTCCTAGGGACTCTTCTCACAGTTAATGGAGATAAATTGACTACAATATGGAAGAAGGATAAAGCAAGTGGCAAAGGTACATTAAAGTAAGAATATGCTAGGAATAATAAACTATCAGAATCAAGATATATACAAAGGAGACTTAGAGGATGCAAAGAGAAGTGGATATGGTACTTCTATTCATTACTTTAGGTGAATGCAATTATGCTAATGACGATAAGTATAAGGGAGAATGGAGAAACGATATGAAACATGGTAAAGGTAATTAATGCAGCTAAAATTAGGAGTGCTAGATTGTGCGGATGGTGATAATTATGATGGTGAATGGAGGAATGACAAGAAAAATGGTAAAGGTAAACTAAGTCATTGTGATAAGAAAATTTATGAAGGAGATTGGAAAGAAGATAAGAAGTGTGGTAAAGGTAAATTCTTTATTAAATTATTTAGGAGTGTACTATGCTCCTAATGGGAATGAGTATAAGGGAGAGTGGTTTAATGATGAGCTTATAGAAGAAGGTAAGGATTAATGTAAAGGAATAGCTAGTGTGCGTTATCCTGATAAAGGAGAGTATGTAGGACAAGTAGAAGACTTTAAGAGGAATGGGAAAGGTAATGTTCAGTTAAGAGTATAGGTGTGATGCAGTATCCTAATGAAGATAAATATGAAGGCGAATGGAAAGATGACGAAAGAGATGGGAAAGGTACATTCAAGATTGAATGGTAGGTGTGTTGATATCACCAAATGAAGAGAAGTATCAAGGAGACTGGCAAAAGGACAAAAAACAAGGACATGGTAATACTATAACATTAACAATAGGTATCTATAATTATCCAAACGGTGAAAAGTATGATGGTGAATGGATTAAGGATCAAAGATGCGGTAAAGGTACATTTTTACTTTAACATCTTAAGGAGTTCATTATTATCTCAATGGAGATAAATACGATGGAGAGTGGATAGAAGATAAGAGAGATGGAAAAGGTTAGGTTTTGCTTTATATTTATAGGAATCCTTTATTATAATAATGGTGATAAGTACGACGGCGAGTGGCATAATGATCAAAGGACTGGAAAAGGTAAGAGTTCTTAATAGTTTGTAGGGGTGCTTTCAAAGAGTAATGGTGATTTGTATGAAGGCCAATGGAAGTATGATAGAATCAATGGAAGAGGCATTTATAACTATGCAAACGGTGAAAAGTATGATGGCGAGTGGCAAAACAACATCAGAAACGGAAAAGGCACATTAAAGGAGTAACAAGTAGGTGAGTTGAAGTATATCAATGGTGATTTATATAAGGGAGACTGGGTAGATGACAAGATAAATGGAACGGGTAAGTTTGTCTTAAAAGCATTTAGGAACAATAGAGCATCGCAATGGAGATAAGTATACAGGTCATTGGGTTGATGGGAGGAAAGAAGGCGAAGGTATTTGCAAGTATGGAAATGGTAATGAATACACAGGATATTGGATTGACAACAAGCGTGACGGAAAAGGAACAATAGAGTATGCAAATGGCAATGTATATACAGGTGATTGGAAGAATGACAAGAGAAAAGGCAAAGGCACATTTAAATATGCAAAAGGTGGAGAGTACAATGGTGATTGGGATAACGATAAGAGGAATGGATATGGTAGTGTTAAGTCTTAAGGTTAGGTATACAAGATTATAGTGATAAAGAGAGATATGAAGGTGATTGGATAGATGATAAGAGACATGGTCATGGTACTTTGTTCTCTAATGTGATGTAGGTATAATGACCTATCCTAATGGTGAAGTATATGATGGTCAATGGGTTGATGATAAACGTGAAGGAAAAGGTAACTTCATTGTTAACATACAAGGAGTCATTAATAGTGAGGATGGGACGAAGTATGAAGGAGAATGGAAGAATGATAAGAAACAAGAAGTTGAGGTGCAAGAAGTACCTGATGAGAAATACCAAGGAGAACTTAAGAATGGTAAGAAATCAGGCAAGGGTAATATTAAACTCTAAGAGAATAGGAATAATGATTTATCCTAATGAAGATAAATATGAGGGTGAATGGGAAGACAACGAAAGAAATGGGACAGGTAAATTATATGCTAAAGGAAGGTACAATGGAGTATAATAATGGTGATAAATATGTTGGTGATTGGAAGAACGATGAAAGAGAAGGAACAGGTGTACTTACATATGCTAATGGTGATAAGTATGAGGGAGACTGGAAAAAAGATATGAAGGATGGAAAAGGTTTTTTATTAAAAAATTGTAGGCGTGATGAGTTATTCTAATGGAGACAAGTATGATGGCGACTGGAAAGAAGACAAACGAGAAGGAGAAGGTAAGTTAGAGATTAAATTTTACTAGGAGTGTTTGAATACACAGCTGGAGGTAGATTCGATGGTGAATGGAATAATGATAAACAAGGAAACAAAGGTTTCAATCTTCTTTAATTTCTTTAGGAGTTTACCTCTATCCCAATGGGGATATATATACTGGTGACTGGGCAGATGAGAAACGTGACGGTAAAGGTACAGCTTTAAGTTTAATAATGTAGGAGTAATAAAATACGCTGATGGGAATAAATATGAAGGCGATTGGAAAGACGATATGAGAAAAGGCCAAGGTGTGTTGGAGTTTATTAATGGGGATAAGTATGAGGGAGATTGGGAGAATGACAAGAGAAATGGAAAAGGTAGAGAGTTTGAATAAGCATTAGGTGAGTTAAAGTATGCTAATAAAGATCACTACAATGGTGACTGGAAAGAAGATTTAAAGGATGGACAAGGTAATTTATTAAGGTTCAAAGTTAGGCATCATGAAGTACAAGAATGGTGATATCTATACTGGAGAGTGGAAGAATGATATGAAAGATGGCAATGGTAAATGTTTCAAAGAAATCATAGGAGTTTGTGAGTATGCAAATAAGGACAAGTATGATGGGGAATGGAAGAATGATAAACCAGATGGTCAAGGTAAATACAAATACAAGAATGGTGATGAATATATTGGAGAAATGAAAAATAACAAAAAAGAAGGCAAAGGTATTAGATTCCTTTAATCATATAGGAAAACTCACAGACAAGGATGGAGGAGTATATGAGGGAGAATGGAAAGATGATCTAAAGAGTGGACAAGGTGTTTTATTAAGCTAAAGAATAGGTGTAATGATATATCCCAATGGTGACAGATATGAAGGTAGATGGGCTGATAATAAACAAAATGGTGGAGGTAACTGAGAGAGTAAAAGATATAGGAACAATGAGTTATAAAGATGGAGATAAATATATTGGTGAATGGAAAAATGGAAAAAAGGAGGGTACAGGTAGATATTAGTTCTTATATTTAGGAGCAATGGAATATGTCGATCGAGGAAAGTATGAAGGTGACTGGAAAGACAATATGAAGAATGGCAAAGGTTTGTATACTAAATAACACTTAGGTGAAGAGATTTATCCTAATGGAGATGAATACAAAGGTGGCTGGAAGAACAACAAGAAGAGTGGAAATGGTAACTCACTCAATAACTGGAGTAGGAGTGATGCATTATAGGAATGGCGATGAGTATAATGGAGACTGGCGGAATGACAAGAAGGACGGTAAAGGAACTCTCAAACAGCAAAACGGAGACGAATATACTGGATATTGGAGGGATGATAATAGAGACGGAAATGGAATCTGCATTTATAAGAATAAGGAGAAATATGACGGAGATTGGAAAGATGACAAAAAGATAGGACATGGTACATACATTCTTTAAGTATATAGGTGCCTACTATTACCACAATGGTGATGTCTATGAAGGAGAAATGTTTGATACAAGAAATGGTAAAGGTACACTCACTTGTGCTAACGGCGATAAATATGAAGGAGAATGGAAAAACGATAAGAAAGAAGGCAAAGGTACTGTAACACTTAAAGTAATTAGGAAAAGAAGAGAAGGCTAATGGTGATAAATACGATGGAGATTGGAAGGAAGACTCAAAGAATGGGAAAGGTAAGTTATAATTTCATAGATAGGAAAATTGGAGTACGAAAACGATGACATATATGAAGGAGAATTTAAGGATGATAAGAGAGAAGGCTATGGTATGTGTTTGTAATAAAGAAATAGGAGTGTGCAAATATGCGAATGGAGACAAGTATGAAGGAGAGTGGAAAAATGATATGAGAGACGGTAAAGGTACAGTTTAATAAGAATGTGTAGGAGTGCTTAAATATGAGTATGGTGAAGTATATGATGGTGATTGGAAAGAAGACTCAAGGGTTGGTAAAGGTAATCTAGACATTCATTTGTTAGGAAGTTACATATATAACAATGGTGATATATATGATGGTGAATGGTTAAACGACAAGAAACACGGCAAAGGTATGAAATAAAAGTGAGAGAGTAGGAAGTTTGAAGTATCCAAATGAAAGCAAGTTTGAAGGAGACTTTGAAGAAGATAAGAAAAGAGGTAAAGGAACACTATATTATGCTAATGGAGATAAGTACACTGGAGAGCTTAAAGACGATAAGAGGGATGGAAAAGGTAACTTTCATTAAAATCTTTAAGGAGTATTACACTATGCTAATGGAGATATATATGAAGGAAATTGGAAGGAAGATATGAAAGATGGAGAAGGTAAACAATTATATAATCATTTAGGAGTATTAAGTTATATTAATGGTGATAAGTATAATGGACAGTGGAAAGAAAACTTAAAGAATGGGAAAGGTATTTCTTAGAGTAAAGGATAGGCGAGTTTGATTATGCTAATGGAGGAAAGTATAAAGGCGAATGGTTAGATGATAAGAAAAATGGTAAAGGTAATTTCTACTCTAACAATACAGGAACACTTATTAATTCTAATGGTGAAGAATATGAAGGAGAGTGGAAAGACGATAAGAAAGAGGGACAAGGTAAATTACCAATTGATTTTAGGCGTTAATAAATTTGTTAATAAAGATAAGTATGACGGAGAGTGGAAAGATAATAAGCAAGAAGGTGAAGGTACAATGGAATACAATAACGGAGATAAGTATGAAGGAGACTGGATATGTAACGAAAGAAGTGGGAAAGGTAAGAGAATTAGTAAAGTGAAATAGGAAAAATGGATTATAATGATAACGGAAGTTATGATGGAGAGTGGAAGAAAGATAAAAGGAACGGATATGGTAAGAATTTAAATAGAAGTATTAGGTGTACTTAAGTTTCCTAATGGTGACAAATACGAAGGAAAGTTTGCCGATGATCAAGTAACTGGAGAAGGTTTTTTTAATTCTTTATCTGCATTAGGTGTTCTTGAGTTTGCTAATGGGGAAAGATATGAAGGTAGATTCAAGGATGGGAAACTAAATGGGAATGGTATTTAACACAAGTAATTATAGGAACTTATAATTACAATAATGGAGACATATACAATGGACAGTGGAAAGATGGAAACAAAGAAGGAAAAGGTGAAATGCTGTATAACAATGGAGGAAAGTATAAGGGAGATTGGAAGAATAATCATAAAAATGGGAATGGTACTGTATGAAGTTAAAAATTAGGCGAGGAGATTTATGAAGATGGAAAGTATGTAGGTGAGTGGAAGAACGATAAGAAACACGGCAAAGGTAAGAATTAACTAATAAAATAGGAGTCTTCACTTATTCAAATGGCGATATATACGAAGGAGATTGGGTTAATGATAAAAGACAAGGAAAAGGTTTAGCATTTAATTTAAACATTAGGAAAACTTAATACAGAAAATGGAGATGTATATGAGGGTGATTGGAAAGAAGATAAGAAACAAGGAAATGGTATTTGTCTTTAATAACTCTAAGGTAACTGTAAGTACAATAATGGAGATCAGTATGATGGAGCATGGGTAGAAGATAATAAAGAAGGAAAAGGTAAGTGTTGGGTTTAAATTTTAAAGGAACATTGTATGGGGATGATGGATCGAAGTATAGTGGTGATTGGGAAGCTAATCAAAGACATGGAGATGGTATAAATTGTTTATTATTGTAGGAATTCAATATTATAATGATGAAACCAAATACAATGGTGAATGGCAACACAACAAAAAGAAAGGAAAAGGTAAGAAGGAGTAAGAGAGTATAGGAACATTTTATTATGCGAATGGTGATAAATATGAAGGAGAATGGGATGAAGACAAGAGAGATGGAATAGGAACATACTATTATGCTAACGGTGACAAGTATGAAGGTGATTGGGTGAATAATCATAAAGGGAAGAATGGTAAAGTGTTTGTAGATGTGTAGGAGAACATATTTATGCAAATGGCGACAGGTATATAGGAGATTGGGAGGATAATAAAAAGAGTGGAAGAGGTAGTGTAAAATGTGACTGTAGGTGTGATGAAATATGCGAATGGTGATAAATACGATGGTGATTGGATTAATGACAGAAAAGATGGCTACGGTATTAAGTCTAGAATAAGTGTAGGAACATTAGAGTCAGCAAAGGACAAGTATGTAGGGCACTGGAAAGAAGACAAAAAAGAAGGAAAAGGTAAATGCATTAAATGAATCGTAGGAGTACTAGAAAGTAATAATGGAGACAGGTATGATGGAGATTGGAGTAATGATAAAAGAAACGGGCAAGGTGATTCATAGTTTAATTTTTAGGAATACAGGAATATGCAGATGGTGGTAAGTATAATGGCAATTGGGTGAATAACAAAAAAGAGGGAGAAGGTATAGTGAAAACTTAAGAGTAGGAACATATGTAGACAGTAATGGTAACCAGTATAAAGGACAGTGGAAGAATAATAAGAAGAATGGCTATGGTTCTTATTCAAATTAATTTAATAGGTGAATATACACAACCTGATGGTGAGTCATATAAAGGTGAATGGAGAGATGATAAGCATCATGGTAAAGGTAAAAGTAAGAATTAATTTGAGTAGGAGTTATGGAGTACGCTAATAATGAAAAATACGATGGAAAATGGAAAGAAGGCAAAAAAGACGGCGAAGGTTTTCTCTTTTTACTAAAGCAATAGGAGTGTTTGAATACGCAAATGGTGATCATTATGAAGGAGATTGGAGTGGAGATAAGAAGAATGGCAAAGGTGTAATGAAACACAAAGATGGAACTAAATATGATGGAGAATGGAAAGATGATTTAAAGGAAGGTGAAGGTAACTTTAAACTCTCAACACTTAGGAGTTCTTATATATCCCAATGGTGAAGAATATCAAGGTTCATTCTCTCAGGACATGAAGGAAGGGAAAGGTAAAGTGTGCATTAAATAAGTTAGGTTCGATAAAGTATCCAAATGGGGATAAGTATGAAGGTGATTGGGTGAAAGACGAGAAGAAAGGAAAAGGTTTGCTTAGAATCTTATTTATTTAGGTTCTATGGATTACTCTAATGGAGACAAATACACTGGTGAATGGGAGAACGATAAGAAAAATGGATTAGGTGTGTGTACTTATGCAAATGGAGCTAAGTATGATGGTGATTGGGTGAATGAGAAAGCTAATGGCAAAGGGACTTATCGTTATCCTAATGGCAATAAATACATTGGTGACTTCAAAGATGACCTAAAGGATGGTAAAGGTAATTAATGGGTTGAAGTATTAGGTGTAATGAATTACAATAATGACGATAAGTATGAAGGGGACTGGAAAGAAGATATGAAAGAAGGCCATGGTAATTTAATAACAATAATTTAGGTACTATGCTCTATGGTAATGGAAATAAACATGAAGGATTGTGGAAGAATGATTTAAAGAATGGAGAAGGTAAATTTTTTAGTAGAATATTTAGGAGTAACAAATTACAGGAACGGAGATAAGCTTATAGGTGAATGGAAGGATGGAAAAATTGTTGGAGAATGTAATTCTTTAAGTAAGTATTAGGCAAACTTATATATGCTAATGGTAATGTGTATGAAGGAGACTGTGTTGATGGTAAGAAAGAAGGTAAAGGTATTTCTATTAAACATTGAGTAATAGGAATAATGAAGTACGCTAATGGAGATGTATATGATGGGTCTTGGAGTAATGATGTGAGGAGTGGTGAAGGTAGTTTTAATTAGTTTACATTATAGGAGTTATAGTAGAAGCAGATGGTAGTAAATATGAAGGTGAATGGAGAAATGATAAGAAAGACGGTAATGGTATTTACTTCCCTTTCATTTACATAGGCATCATTGTTACTTCCAATGGTGATAAATACCAAGGTGAGTGGGCAAGAGGAGTGAAGGATGGGAAGGGTAATGATAATTCTAAGAGTAGGCACAATGACTTATTCAAACGGTGATATGTATGATGGGAACTGGAGAGAGGATAAACGGGACGGTGAGGGTATCTTTCATTTATAAGTCAATAGGTGCACAAGTATATGCTGATGGTACAAGATATGAAGGACAATGGAAGAACGATATGAGGAATGGGCCTGGAGAAATAGAGTATCCAAATGGAGAAGGCTTTGCTGGGTTCTGGAAGAATGACAAGAGTATAGCAGAAGGTAAGTTCTTAATACAAAATTAGGCGTTATTTACTATCCAAACGGAGATGCTTATGAAGGTCCAATACTTAATGGGAAGAGGAATGGAAAAGGTAAAGTGAGTAATAAAAATTAGGTGTAATGTATTATGCAGATGGGAGCAGATATGAAGGTGATTGGAAGGATGATTTAAGAGATGGACAGGGTAAGAGTTAGAGTTTAAGTATAGGAATAATGTATTATGCTAATGGAGATGTTTATGATGGCGAATGGAAAGAAGATGCTATCAATGGTGAAGGTATTCTCCTCGTAAAACTCATAGGAACCTTCAATTATGCAAATGATGAGGTATATGAAGGACAGTGGAAGGATGGGAAGAAGAATGGTAAAGGCAAGTTCCATTACTTCAATGGGGATAAGTATGATGGCAATTGGATTGACGATAACATGAATGGAAAAGGTAAGAACTATTTCTAAGAGTAGGAATATACACGTACATTATAGGAGACAAATATGAGGGAGATTGGATTAATAATCAGCGTAATGGACAAGGTAAATATATTAATGATCATATAGGCATATTCTATCACAATAATGGAGATGAATATGAAGGTGATTGGAAAGACGGAAAGATGCATGGGAAAGGTATAAATTGAAATTAAAGTTTAGGCAAGCTGATTTATTTGAATGGGGACAAGTATGAGGGAGATTGGAAGAATGGTAAGATGGATGGCTACGGTATTTATCTTGGATTAAGAATAGGTGTATACAATTATGCTACAGGAGAAAAGTATGAAGGAGAATGGGCAGATGGTAAGATAGAAGGAAAAGGTATATTAATTTTAGACGTATAGGAAATTATAAGTATGCCAATGGTGATAGATATGAAGGTGAATGGGTAAACGATAGTAGAAACAACCATGGTGTTCTTACTTGTTTCAATGGAGATAAATATGATGGAGAATGGAAAGATAATCTAAAGAATGGGCAAGGTAAGGGTGAAGAGTAAAGTTTAGGTATCTTCATTTATTCGAATGGTGATAAATTTGAAGGAGAGCTAAAGAATGATAAGAAGGATGGAAAAGGTTTAAGTTTTTCATTAGGTATAGGTGTTTACTTATATGAGAATGGGAACAAGTATGAAGGAGAACTAAAGAATGATATGAAGTCAGGTAAAGGTACATTCAACTATGCAAACGGAGACAAATACGAAGGTGACTGGAAAAATGACAAAAGAGAAGGATATGGTAAGAAGTTAAGGTGAGTAATAGGTGTATTGCAATGTCCTTCAGGTGAGAGCTTTGAAGGAGAATGGAAGAACAGTTTAATGAATGGTAAAGGCACTTACACCGGTCCAAATGGAGAAAAGTATGAGGGTGATTGGGTAGATGGTAAGATTGAAGGTGAGGGTATCTATATATTCTCGAATAAGAGTAAGTATGAAGGTCATTTGTCTAATGGCAAGAGAGATGGAAGAGGTAAAGAAGTATTAACACACTTAGGTAAAATGACTTATGCTAATGGTGAAGTCTATGAAGGAGAATGGCTTAATTCTGAAAGAAGCGGAAAAGGTGACTTCCCATATTGATTATTAGGTGTTCATAACTTCTATAATGGTGATAAGTACGATGGTGAATGGCGCAATGACAAACTTAATGGGAAAGGTAAGATAAAGTAAGAAGAGTAGGAACATATGATTATAATACAGGAGACAAATATGAGGGCAATTGGAGTAACGGTATAAAATCAGGAAAAGGTACCTCTACACACTAAGTATTAGGAATACTCAACTACAATAATGGAGATAGATATGAAGGGAATTGGGATGATAATGAGAAGAATGGGAAGGGGACTTATTACTATAATGATGGAAGTCGTTATGAAGGATATTGGAAAGAAGGTAAAATGCATGGTAGAGGTGATTTCTCCTTTTAAATCTTTAGGAGTTTATCGATACACTAATGGAGAGAAGTATGATGGCGATTGGGTTGATGGAGAAAAGACCGGACATGGTAATTTCTTCGTTTAAATCAAAGGTGTCTATATTTATGAGAACGGAGATAAGTATGATGGAGAGCTAAAGAGTAATAAGAAGTCAGGAAAGGGTAAATTTAGTATTAATATAGTAGGAAAGATGCAGTATGCTAATGGAAGTAAGTATGTTGGAGATTGGATTGAAGACCAAAAAGAGGGGCAAGGTAATGTATTAGGAGAGAAGAATAGGAGTGATGCAGTATAGTAATGGAGATGAGTACAATGGAGAATGGAGTGGGGGATATGCTAAAGGAATAGGTGTAATGTTATACCGCAATGGTGACAAGTATGAGGGTGAATGGGCTGAAAATAAAAGAAACGGAAAAGGTTCTATTGATATTAATTATAGGCATTCTATATTATGCAAACAACGATCGCTATGAAGGAGAGTGGGAGGATGATGAAGCTAGTGGGAAAGGTAAAGTCTTATTAAAAGCCATAGGAACCTTCTATAAGGTTAGTGGAGAGAGTTTGAAAGGAGTATTTAAGAATGGCGAGTTAATACAATAACCCTCTTCTCTATTTTTGTTTGATTGTATATAATTCATATACACCTCTCGTATTTCTCCTTCACCTTTTAAGGGGTTTTGGGGTTTTGGGGTTTTGGGGTTTTGGGG
>Ga0209737_10002866_pt1 | contig 12048 bp, 14 predicted proteins | sample TergutCu122P3_FD_187284 | JGI IMG/M metagenome (GOLD analysis project Ga0209737, IMG submission 187284) | Cubitermes ugandensis P3 segment gut microbial communities from Kakamega Forest, Kenya - Cu122 P3 (SPAdes) (version 2) | ecosystem: Host-associated > Arthropoda: Insects > Digestive system... | reverse complement strand
ATCATTCGAGAAAAATAATGCCGTAAACCTTTGCAAATACCGACGTTACGCTTTCATGCTATTAAGCATGAAATTTATCGCCCCTACACTTGCGGCTCTTGTTCAAACTTGTCGATGGACTGTAACTTATTGGCGTTACGTGGTATAAACACTTGACTTTTTCTTGCTATCCGCTATTCTTACCTACGTCGTCAACTGAAATAACGTGCCTGCTTTCCCTTATCATCCACTTTCCGGAAAACGCGCCGAATCCATGTAATTCGACGTTTGCCCCTGCAACTAAGAGTATATTCCCATCCGCCTGAAATGACCCTGTTAGCTTCTCTTTGTTCTTGTCTCGCAGATTTCCTACTGCCAGAGCCTCCGCTTGTCCCGCGTTTTCTACACGACCGCCCACGACCAAAGTATCTTTTTTGGTCGGATCTCCGCTTGTCTTTACATTCCATTTTTGCACTTTGTTTTTTCGTATATCACGCTTTGAAACCGAAGCCGATTCATACGTTTCTGCCGTTTTGTCCTTGAAATTATAGCTGTTTATTTGCCACCTTTGAAACGACAAAACCGGTTCGCTATTTTCGATATCCTCCGAGTTAAGGAAAATTAAATCTTTACCCCTAATCGAAAAAACAATTCCGAATCGCTTGCATAAATTAGATAAAAATGACAAGTCACTCTCATAATTTTGAGTTTTTCGCTCGACTTCAATTTCCGAAAGTCGGGATGTATCTCCCATCAAGTTGAGGCCGTGCTTGTCCGCTATGACCTGCGCTATTTTTCTAAGAGATTGATTTTCATAGGCACGACTGTTTTTTGTGCGCAAGTCTGTTGTTATTGCAGATGCTATTCCGCGAATGGTGAAAACATCCGGTTGACCATTAAGTTCACATTCATCAATTTCAAAAGAACCGCAATCAAGTAAGTTTCCAGGATAGCCTATTTTAAGATTCAGCGTATCTCCCTGAGTTGGATACCAATCAGACTGCCATAAACCTTGAATATCATCTAAAACAATCATACATTCATCGCTTTGCTCCTCTAACTTATCTGCATATTCGATAGATGAAATAAACCTACAGATTTCTTTTGTAACATTTTTACCTGCTATTTCGACTTGAAATAATGGTTGTGTTATGTACGATTTGCTTGATTTCATATATTTATTTATATAAACATCCAAGTGTCTGATTTTTGAAATGTTAAAGGATAATATGTATTTGAAGACCAGAAATCACCAACATTTTGAGTAATCTTTACATTTCCGAAATTTGATGTAAGCTTAATACAGTCTAATCCCCATTTAGGATAATTCATAAAATTCGAAGATGATATATTTGTGTGATTATAAGGACGAGGAGAAATTTCAACTCCAAGATTGTTAATATACTCTACACCAGTGTAGTACACTCTTTGACCACCTGACATATAGTTTGACCTAACATAGTCCAAATAGTAACCATTCTCTCCTGATAGTCTGTAATTTTCATTCATCAGGTTAGTTGACATGAAAAAGTTTTTCGACGTATCGAAATATATAGTTAATCCACTCAAATTAGTGCCGCTCTTAAGGTCAGATAATAATACCTTAACGCCTATTACAGCAACTACTCTGACTGTTTTCGTTACTGAGTAAATAAATTTATCGGAACTTGGAACTATTAAATCTGGCGATCCATCATCATATTTAATAATCCATCCAAAATTTTTAGCACTATTGCCGTTTACTTCAAATATAAATTCTTCACCAGACCTCGTCGTGATACCTGAATTTTCTATTATAGAAAAACTCCCATCGCTATTTTTTCTTTTTACTGTTAAGTAATGTTCAATAGTATGTTCAAATACTATTCCTCCATTCCTATCCTGAATGTCAAAATATAAGCGAGGCTTTCGAGAATTAAATAACCATAAGCAGCCTCTTCTATGTAATAATCCGTCGTTCATATTTAGTATAATTTATTGAGATACAAGAATGTAAGAATATCTACCATTACCTACACACCAGATGTTTATATTTCCGACTTGGCCTGCTGTTAGTTCCATAGTATTTTCTGTAATAAATATATTTCCACTAAGAACAGGTACTGTTATTAAGATGTTTGCTGTTGCATTTACCTCAACCATCATCACCTGACCGATCTTCATATCAGATGAAAGCGATAAAGTACTGTCAGTATTTAGCGTCGCTATAACGGATTGTTTGTCAACCGGCAAACACGCGAGTGTATAAACGTTGTTTACACCATAACGGAACGCCAAATCTCCGCCATTTATGAGCGAAAATAGAAAGTCATCTTCCGTTCCGGTATTCCCCGCATCAAGCCAAATTTCATAAGCGGACTTTCCCGGCGCGCCAACAACCAAGTTTGATCTCGCACGAAAAGCCCGCGTTCCGACGATTACTATAATCGTCCCATTTTCGAGCTGTTGAGTTGTAGCTTCCGGTAGATTTCCGACCGGTACTATGTTAAAATCTGTCATATTATTTTATATTAATACAATTATTCTGTTATTTTCATCTGAAAAAATACCTAAATAGCTATCATTCAGAACACTCCAACGCCAAATTTCATCGGGCTGAATTTGTTCGACACTTGATAGTGAATCTCCTTTCCAGGGGGGTAGGTTATTGTTTGTCGAAACCACTTCCGGTTCGATGATAGGCACTACAAGAGAAGTCCCGATCGGGAAAACCGGATACATCGGGACAAGAGGATTAGCATTTGCCAATATGCTTATACCGTGCATCCCTCCGTAAAACATTTGCGCCAGATTGTCTATTCTATCATTTTCGATAGTCGCGTAATTAAATAGTGCCATATTTTAATACTTTAATTTCCTGATTCTTTGCTTGCAACAAAAGAAACTACCGGTGCGGCGACGCGTGCGACTTTATCCGCTGATGCTGACAGCTCATTTGTTCGTATTTCGAGTGTTGAAAACGATGCCAAGTCATCAATCTTTGCAAGATTATCAGCGTATGCAATTGCCTCGTCTATGGATGTGGGCAACTGCGAAGCGCGTTTGATAATTTTCTTTGTGAGCAATAGTTTTGATTTTGCATCGCCGTAAAACAGCTTCGCGTCGTTTGCCATCGACTTAACGTCCCGAACTCCGCGCTTTAATTGCTTTGTTCCGCTCCTGACTTGATTTAGCACGTTTTTTGCCGAATTAACCTCCGACCGTGCTTTTGACAAGTCAGTTGTTATTTGCATTGCGTCTGTCGAAACCGGAGACCCTGCTTGCTCTCGTATCCGGTTAGTTAATCCTGCAATCGCTTCCCCTTTGACTTGAGATTTTTCGCTTCCGGGCGGAGGTGCGTATTCCTTAATTGACAAATTTAAGTCGCAGGATTGAAGTTCACCGGTTGCGGTCATTTTGTTAACGGTCATATTGAGAGCGTTAATAATGAACCGTCCTACCATCACGCCCGCGCCGGTGACGAGTGGTAAAATTTCTCCCTGCGACTGTGCTATTTTCAGTGCGTCAAGAGACTGTGCAGGTTCGCAAAAATCGGTAGAAAGTGTTATTGATAACTCGATAGATACTAATTCTTCGCCGGTTTTTTGCAGGGAAGGCTTTGCGCCGACGTGCGGAATTTCGCCATACTTGACAGCGTGCGTTTCACTCCAAGATTTTGGGGTGTTTAGTGCGTCAAACTTTATGTCTCCTAACTGACAAAACATATATTAATCATTAGTTTAAGTTGTTTTAATCCGCAAAAGCAAGCCTTCTATTATTCGCCAAAGCATCTTGAATGATACGCAAAAGTTCTCCTTTTTGTCGCTGCAACTCCTGTATAACACCCTTCCCTGTTCCACCTGTCACGTTCACGGTTGGATTGTAATTTACCGTAAAACCACCGAACCTGCTATTGTCAATTGTGTTGCTTACGGTGTTTGTGTTAGTCGCACCTGCATTTGTTATAGACTGCATTGTTTGCATAGCCAGACCTTGAGTCGCAACTCCGGTAGCGTTCGTTCCTTTTTCAATTCCACCCGCGAGTCCTTGTGTGATGTTTAAACCATATTCAACGAAAATTTTTGAAGGACTGCTAATCCCTAAAAGATTCTTAAAACTGCCGGCAATTGACGCGCCCAAATTTTTTATCGTCTCAATTGGTGCGTTAATCATAGATTTAATACCGTCTACAAGCCCTTGAATTATACCTTGACCCCACTCTATAAATCTTGTTTTCAGGTCTGCGAACCAAGTTTGTAGGCTTGTTTTAATATGTTCAATCCATTGCACAAGATTTAGTTTTTGTGCAATAGCTTTCATACCATTCCAGCAGTCTACGAATATTCCTTTTACGGCATACCAAGCTCCCTGCCAGTCGCCTTGAAATAACTTGATAAATACTTTTACGACGCCCATAATTACATTTACGGACATCTTAATGTACTCAATAACAGCACCGAAAACAGACTTAAATATTGCAGTTATAACGCCTCCCCACTCATCCCAAAACGCTTTGATAGAATTGAATATAGGTTGAACAATTGACCATATAAAATTAAACGCCCATTTCCAGTACGCAATGAGTAATCCGAAAACTACTTTGAAACCTTCGGTAATTGTCGAACCCCATCTATCCCAAAACTCTTTTAGATAGCCGAAAATAGCGACTGCAACGTTCTTTATTTGTGTCCAAACTGCTATGCAGATGTTTCTAAACTTTTCGTTTGTTTTGAAAAGATAAATAAGCCCAGCTACCACTGCCGCAATAGCAACTATGATAATTCCTACGGGATTTGCAGCAAGCAATTTTAATGCAACGCCAAGCATACCTACAGACTTAATTATAAATCCTATTGCCGTAATCAACGGCCCCGCTACAAGCAAGAATCCGGTAACGGAAGTTACTACTTTTACAATAGCGGACATCAATGCAGGATTCGCGCGTCCCCATTCAACTACTTTTTGAATAACACCCGTAATTTTTTGAGTAACTTCTTGTACATACGGAATAAGCAAACTACCAATCTGCCTACCCGCTCCTGTGACTGAAAATTTTAAATCATTAAGTGCAGTGTCTAAGTTATCGGCTGCGTTAATGGCGTCCGTACTCAAAACAAGCCCCATTTTTTCAGCTTGCTCCATTAGAGCCGTGATACCTTTTTCACCTTCATTCAAAAATGGGATCAAGTCTGCGCCGGCCTTTCCAAATAACTCCATAGCTGCCGCGACTTTGCCTGGCCCGTCGGCTGTTTTAGCGAAAACTTTTGCAGTGTCTAACAGCGTATTTTTTACGTTGTCAGTGCGAATGTTCAAGTCTTTGAATATTGTAGTTGCTTTATCTCCTTTTACCCTGAAATCGACGATGTTTTTGTTCAACTTCGTAATTGCAGATGTAAATGAATCGAACCCTACCCCGTTTCGCTCTGCTGCATAAGAGAGTTTTTGTAAGTCCTCAACTCCCATACCGGTTTTTTTTGAAGCGTCTAAAATCTTGTCCCCGTAATCCGCCACCTTTTTTGCGCTCGCAAATATGGCAGTACCAAGCCCGACGCCTGCTGCCGTCATCGCTCCGCCGACTTTCATCATCGACGTGCCGATGGCCTGCGCTTTTTTCTCAAATGCAGATAATTTAGATGTAGAATCTTTGACCGCCTTATCTATGACACCGGTCATCTTGTCCGTTGCAGACAAGAGGAATCCAAGTTTCATTATGTTTTCAGCGGCCATTTCCTTTTGATTTTTCTATTCCTGCTAATATAACCCGTTGTGGGCGTTCAATTTCAATTTTATATAACTCTAAAGCTGAATCTAAATAGAGAAAAAAATCTTCTACAAAAAGATTTAGAACGGATTCTATCCCACCGCCGGTATAGTGCGACAAAAACACTACATCGGAATGGGATATTATTCGTTTTTTGGTTCGTCCTCGCCCAAATGACTTGAAATGATAGTCATCTCTTCATCATTGAAACAATCAAGAAGGTCTTCATAAACAATTGTTTTATAATCGTTTTCTCCGGGCAACTTGACCAATAATTTTGAAGCCATAATTCGCATTCCAAGCTCTTCTTGAGTAATTCCCTTCGACTTCATGTGATTAACCATTTCAGATACTTTAATGTTTCTGATAGCTATTCCAGTCCCGTCCGGTAGCTCAAACTCTTTTTTTAAAGCGAGTTGCGGTTTTCGGTTTAATCTTTCCATAAGTTACGTGCCAAGATTTGTTCTGCGCGCCTCCAAAATGTCTTCCCCGTCAATTTTGAAGATGTTATTAATAGCGTCTACTTCGATAACTTCATCCCCGTTGACCTCTAACTTGTAGTAATTTACTGCAACCGTGCTTTCAACCTCAACGTCATTCTTTTGTGCGAATGACCCGCCTTGATGTTTGATTCCAAAACCGCGAATGTAGATTACGACAGGCTGCTCATCAACTAAACCTGCATTGTCGAAAACGGCCTTTGACGAGCGAACCATGATATCGACAGCCCGCATGGGATTAGCCATGACCGCTTGCACGTCGTTGTTAGGATACGTCCATTTGATTGTCGCTTCCATGCTTTCAACGCCATTTGGGAAACGTGCAGTTCCGTACATTCCAAGTGATTGATAATCATTCATTGTGAAATTTACGTCGGGACATGTGACTTCAGAAGCCTGCCCATGAGTCGACGTGTTGTTTACGTAAACATTTGCGTCAAATACTTTTTGAATTGATAGTGCCATAGTTATGCAAGATTAGAAAGTTGGTTTAAATCTATTTTGTACGTAAACGTCAACCGCTGCATTGGTATCGCGGGAGTCCATTCAATGTCGAATGTAATGTGACCGAGTGCTAACTGCCCTACCGGATTGCTTTCTTTTCGATATAAGCATTTGCCGAACACGATAATATTACGTCCCATCAATCCATTAAGGAATTGATTTACAGTATTGCGGATAGAGTCAATGTTTGCCTGATTCAAGGGACGGTCGATGAACGGGATGCAGGCCTGCTCAATCGCGCGTTTCATAATTGCGCGAGTGCGGCGGACGCTTTCAAATGCTTCCGGGCTCTGGTTTCCGGGAAACCCTGTTGTGTAATTTCCCCATTCGACTATCCCGTTCCCGAACATCGAAACTGCGGTTGTAATACCGACTGCGTTAAGCCGATTAGTTTCGGCAGCAGTATCTCCAAGACTGAAAACAAGATTAACATCCATTCCATCAACGCCGTAAACGCGATGATTGGATGATGAAACATGCCAGCCTTTCTCTAAGTCTACTTTTGCCCGAAGTCCCGCCATAAACGCGGACATGGGCTGCGAAATAGTTTTTGGCTCTGTTGGAGTGGTTGTATCATCAACGTATAACGGATTCGCTACTAAGAAGTGAGGGAAAAGTAGTTTCTGTCCTTCATCTAAGTTTGCAAACTCACCGGTTGTTCCGCGAGATGTAAGAGCCTGCGTAAATGTCATGTTATCAGGTGTGTCGATGTATGCCATCACCTCTTTTTCAGCGCTCATAGCTTGCAATTTGTCTCTAACGCCCGACATCGAAGAAAAATGCGGAGCAATGAGAATCATCGGCTCATAACCGTATTGTCCAAGAATAGTCGCAAACAACTCCAAGCCTGTGCGCTGGCCGGTTGAACTTACAGTTCCGACTATCATTTGTGCAGTTACGGGAGTTAATTGGTCATCGCAAACAGCTACTACAAAAACAAGCGCGCTACCTCTTCGGCTCGCTTGCATTCTGATTGCTTTTAAAGATTCCGGTATCGTTCCTTTTTTTCCAAATTTCGCATCATCTTTTTCAGATGAACAAAGGTAAACGACATTTGCTTCCCATCCGCCAACTTTACTCATAAAAAGTGAATCGGCAGTTCCTACAAGTCCGATGACTGCCGTAACAGGATAGTTGACGGGCTGAAAATCAGACTGAATATTTAAGTGTTCAATTCCGTGTAAAAATGCCATTTCATTTATTTTTTAAGCGTTTTACCTTCTTTATCCGCCGCAACGGGTGCGGCTTCTTGTTTCGGATGTTCTACCTTAACATCCGAAATTCGTTTTCTATTTATCAAGGCAAGTGTTGATAAGTCGTTTTCATTCAACTCTATTACATCACCTGCCTTGCAACAATAATCCTTTCCGCCTGCGTTGAAAACAACGTAATTAGACGTTACCGTATACTTTCTCATTCTGCTACATTATAAATGTGAGTAATTTTCTTAATTAATTGTCCGTCTACCGTCTCTTCTCTAATAACGCGGACACGTGGAAATGAGAATTTTAATTGATACTGCCAATAATTTTGTATCCCTGTTACGTAACCGAAGTTTGAGATTGTAATATTTTCTTTAGCGTCCGGAAGTTTCCACTTCATTAAAAGTTGAATTGCCTCCTCCGCAACGCTAAAAATACCCGAATCTCCCTGTCGCGTCCTTGCTTGAAAATAAACCTCAAAAGTTAGCGTTTCATACTGCGCAAAATCGCCTAAATTCTGTGTATCCTCAAACGTACTTCCGGTATAAATTACGTAAATGCGCGGCCTTATAACGGAACGCGGATCGTTCAAACTTTCTATAAGAGGCAACGGCGAAACGTCTGTATCTGCATTGCTTTTAAGCCTGTCAACGATTAAATTTTCGTATTCGTCATAAGTTTTCATACTTCAAACGTTGCTAAAAGGTCGCTATCCCCGCTTAAAAACATGCTGTTTTTCTTGCTTCCAATTACATTCCAAGCCGTCAAATCAAGATTTGCAACGTAATTGTCGCCGTCTACCTTCGTTTCTACAAGCGTAACAAGGTATTTTCTATCCCTAATTATTAGATACTCAAAACTTTGAGCATCAGACAACTCTTTTAAACCTACGAAAGTGTCTTTAAACCACTCGCACGAAGGCTTGTTTGGTGGATATTCATACTTGTCAGCGTCTCCTATTGTCTCTGTCCGAGTTGGGTATTTAAACAGTATATTCCCTTCGATCGTGCTGCCATCAGATTTAAGCCAAACGGCAGGCTCTCCCATCGTATATAATACAACGTGAAAGCACTGCTGTTTAAGACCTTTAAACGGATTCACGAGAGCCGGAATGTTATGTTCCTAACTTTACTGGTACAATACCGTTTGCAGCACCAGCTTCCCATGCGAGTCCTAATCGAATGTTAGTTCCTGCTGTAAGCGTAATTTCTCCTGTAGTAGCTACCACATAAACCGGAGTCCCCTGTGCGATTGTCGCAATAGTACTTGGAACGGGAACACGGTAAACTTGTTCTGCTGCAAGTGCAACTCGCTGACCTGTTACACCGTCCGTAACCGCTATTCCTGCAAATGAGCCAACAACGACAATATCGCCGCTTTTTACTGTTTTCGCAACCGGTACTGTATAATGAAGTACCTCACCTTTTGAAAATAATGTTCTCATATCTTTTTCGTTTTAAAGATTATTTACCTGTCATTTTCAACAAACCGCGATAATCGCCGGCTGCAACTCCGAATTCAGACCTTACACGGTAATCCATTGTGTCTGTGTTGAAATTCTCTTCTTGATTAACTCTAAGCCCATCATTTCCATCGAGATAGGCGTAAATTAATCCTTCAATTGCCGAAGGCGACGCAAACAGATACCATGCGTCCGGATCGGCTAATCTTTGTTCAACTAAGATGCTAAACTTGTTAGCCCAAATGTTTATGTCAACGATATTAGACGGCGTTACTTGTGTCATCAATCGTTGAGCTTTATACTGCAATTCAGTTGGAACTACAAGCATTGAAGGGACAACTCGGATGCGGCGTCCTGAAATGCTTGTCCACTTTGAAAACATCGTGTTGGCGGTTTCCAGACTCGTGTCTGAAAGTGCAGTAAGTGCGCCCGTTGCAATGTTCAGGTGACTTGTATGGAATAATGGATTACCGTCAACCGGCATGACTATGTTGTTAATAATCATACCCCAAACGAGGTCTCCGCGTTTCTCGTTCCAATCTTTTACGAATTTGCTCGGAATAACACTTAGTGCGTTAAGGTCATCGTTTATAAACGCCTCCCTTGTAAATCGTATACCCTCACCGTACTTGGCAATTTTAATATACGATTTGCTTTCCTTCATCGTCGTATACGTTATCTCTCCGCCTTCCGGTATTTCTACCATACCGTTCACGGAATCAACTTGATACAAATTCCTTTGACGGAAGTCTGTTACAGTAGTTTGCTTTGCAATTTGTTCCCAAAATTCAGGAGCAAATTGATAATCAGCCCTCAACATTTTGTTGATGGCTTCCTCAAACAAAGTTCCAAAGTCAGACGTGGAATGAGCGCGTTTCCCGAACACCATGTCTGCTATTTCGATTTTGCTTTTCCCGCGAACATTAAATCCGCGCTCTTGAAGAATTTCGCGGGCAATTTCCGTAAGTGTCATGCCGCGAAATTCATTTCCGCTTTCCAACTTAAATGTTTTAGGTGCAACCCTGTTAAGTACTGCATTGATAACGGCGGCTCTCTTTTTGTCGATAGCTTCTATACCGACTATGGCGGCATTATTACCGTCAATTGTTACTGCGTTGTTTACTGCCATTTTTTTAATAATTTCTTGTCGACATTCATCGACTGTTTTTTCACTCAAATACAATTCAATTGCAATCGAATCGTTTAGTTTTGCAGTTCGGCTTGACAATAAAATTGCGTTAAGCCTACTTTTCTGTTCTTTCGTTGCCTCGCTACGGATTGATGCAACATCTGAAACGGTAGGAGTTTCTACTACGTGAATAGGTGCCGGAGCGGGAGGTGTATCGTTTGAGCGACACCCTTCATCTTTCTTTTTCCTACTTTCCTCGAAAGAATCTCCGCACTCTGGGCAAGTGTATGTTGAACCGGTATCGGTTTCCCATACATGCCCGCATTCGGGACATGTAATTTCTTCCATTTGTCTGATACTGTTTGTGTTAATACTAATTATTTCGACCTCGTTTTCGGGTTCTTGATTGCTTCTCACACCGCAATTAGCGTCTGCCGGTACTGAAACAAAAGATATTTCAAAGGGAGACCAGTCAATAGCGCGATACGTTGGTATACTTTTGCCGGAAATTTCAGGACTTTCCTTTTCGTACTTGTAAACCCTGTAACCTACGCTTATATCCCTGATTATACCGTCTTTAATATCTTGAAATATACCGTCAACGTCTTTTCTATTCGATAATTTTACGGTTGCAATTCCTTTAGCACCCTCAAACCTTACATCCGTTGTGCGACCGATCTGGCTTTTAAGTTCATAAGAATTGTGAGAATCTATTACGGGCAATCCCTTATCAATCCTGTCTTTTCTCACGCTTTTTTCGTCGCAAACAAGGACTTCATTGTAATCTTCTACCCAACCGAATCGGAAAACGGGTGTCTCGGTCGCAAATACAACCTCAACCGTCCTTTCTCCGACGTTGACAGTTTCGGGTACAATTAAAGCCCTTCCTTGTAACTTGTTAATTTTACTGTTGCTGCTCATTATTATCTAAATTTTGATTTGCACTGCTTTTTGCTTTTGTTAAAATGAAACCGTCACCCATAGACGAGACCATCAATCCAAGCGACTTAAGTCGTTCTACGTCTTGTTTATACTCTTCAAAAAATTCTTCAGGATCTCGTCCGTTTTCCCGAATTACCTCGCTTAGTGTTGTCAAACCGGCTTGTAATTGCGAAATTGTTGCATTTGTTTCTTTGACGGGATCAAGCTGTTGAATGCGGGGGGCCGTCCAATCTGTTTTTATTCTCTTATTCAACTTCCCGGATATGATGCAAGCATCTAAAAACCATTCCCATACAGGACGACAAATTTGTTGCTCCATAAGTCCGTATTGCCAAGCCTTGAAATTTCCGGTTACATCGATTTTTGCCATTCTTCCTGAAGTGAAATTGACTCTGGAATAGTCCATAGTTAGCATTTCGAATGTAATTCCGTATGATGCTGCAATTCCCTGCAAAATTCTTGTAGTGTAGATTTCATAATCTCCGATTGCCGGCGGATCGCTGAATGTAATTGTTTCTCCTTCGTTTAACCTTCGCAACTCGCCCGGCATCATGTCTATTATTGAGTTGTTTTGCCCGTCAAACACCTCC
>Ga0209737_10002864_pt1 | contig 12049 bp, 13 predicted proteins | sample TergutCu122P3_FD_187284 | JGI IMG/M metagenome (GOLD analysis project Ga0209737, IMG submission 187284) | Cubitermes ugandensis P3 segment gut microbial communities from Kakamega Forest, Kenya - Cu122 P3 (SPAdes) (version 2) | ecosystem: Host-associated > Arthropoda: Insects > Digestive system... | reverse complement strand
GATGATGATGATGATGATGATGATGATGATGATGGTGATGATGATACACATACCTACACATTATGTATGGAATAGTGTGTGCCAGAAATTAATGAATCATCAGTAATAGGCAAGTGAAATTTGGCATGGAGATGGACCATGAAAATATCTATACATTGAGTATGGAATACTGTGTGTCAGTAATTAATGATTAGAGTTATGCATGTGAAATTTGGTACAGGGGTGATAATGATAAATATACCTGCATATGTACATGGAATGTTGTGTGTTAATAATTAAGGAACTATTGGTGGTAGGTATGTGAAATTTGGAACAGAGATGATAAACATACCTAAATATTATGTATGGAATACTGCATGACAGTAATTAATGAACCTTTGAAGCTATGTACAGTATGTTAAATTTGGTACAGAAATAATATTCAACATACTTGCACATTATGTGTGGAATATTGTGTGGCAATAATTATACACATGGCAAAGATGTGAAAGTTTGAGGTTTGAGCAGACAGAATTATTGCCTGCAGAATATGTACTTAAGGAATAAATTCTTTACAAAAATAAAATAAAATGGCTGATAATACTGATATTTATGAGTTCTGCCTGTAACTATTTGTTGATGATTGTATGGTTGTAAATCTTCTGAAAAGGAGACTTTTTTTTCCCCTACTGTTGAAGGATTGAGTACACTCTGGAAAATTGACACCAGGTAAGTAGGACAGCATGATTTTGACAGTCACACCTTTTTGTTCAGTCTCAAGCACTGGACTTGCCTCTTAGAATGGTGCCGTTTTGTTTCTGAATCAGTATGGAAAGCTGAATTCTCATAACCACATAATCATTATCTTTTCCCAGAAGTCAAGTTGATCAGTCTTGCTGATAGGCCTGAGAAAATGTTTGTCATCCTTTTATTTTGACAGATAAGATACTGCATGATTGTGATGACGTGATTTGATAAAATACACAGACTCTAAACACACTGAATTCTGATAAGTGTTTGATACAAATCTACACTTTCCTAAGGTAATGAGATGGGGTAAACCCTGTTGTCATGATGTTTGCACTGAGTTTAATGACAGCTGGTAACAAGGTTCTCACTAACCATTGGAACTCTGAAGAACAGATGAACAGAAAACATCTGTCAATCATGAGATTATCTGACTTGCAGTGGAATGCAGTAAAAAAGTTACAGATGGTGAACTTTGAATGCAGTGGTGATTGACAAGTGTCTTCTGATCTTGAGGTAAACCAAAATCTTGGCTGCAAAAGCTGACTGTCAGATTTAGTGTAACATCTAGAACTGCATGAATATGATGGGTATTATTATTGAACTAATTTTATGCTTTTTACATTACTGGTGCTGTACTCCTGTCATATCTTGAATGAGTATTGCAGTGGCCAAAGGCATCTCCCCATCAACCGCAGTTTGGATGCATTTCATGGATACATGGCTAACACTTCAAAATACACCTGTTTTACAGACTTGAGGAATTTTGTTTCTGTATGAACTGAATTACTTGGGTCTCTCAATTTTACTGTAATTTCCTGCAGTTCATGTTCTACTCCAAGGTCCTGTTTGCTGATGTCATGAAACATTTGTTACAGGTACAAAGATATGGATGGTGATGATGATGAGTGTATGGAGTCAAGTTTCTCCCAGCAATTGAAAGAGGAATTTGTGAGTACCAAGATGGGAATTTTGGAAGATCTCGAAGACATGGAAATGGAAAAAAGAGAACTTGCAAGGAAGAAGACATTAATGATGATGAAAAAGAACAGAAGATTGTAACAGCTGGGAGAATTCATGTGGATGTTAGTATAAAATACCATATTTCCTAGTCCATAAATTAGAGTTTAGATGGTTATAGTTTAGGCACATAACAGTTCTAAAGTGTCTGTAGGGAAGTATCAGTGTATCTTTAGATGCCAGTAAATTTTCATCTCAACCATCTGTGGCAGTAGCAGTTATCCATGAAAATATGGCTGCTGTCAACACCATTTACATGTGCGTGTGGAGACAGTTAGATGCATATATTTGGAGCATGAATCTTGAGTATAGCTCATGAACTCAACTTCTGATAATTCAGTTACTCTTGTTATTAAAATTTTCCAATAAAAGACAACAAAACATTGTGGGAAATTAATTGGACATGTGCTTTCCTTGTGAGTTGCAGAAGAATGACTCTTTTAAATTTAGAAATTCACATAGTGGTGCTGTGAAAGCATGGTTTTGTGTATTGTTGACAGATAGTGTATTTGCTTTAATATTAAATTATTTTTATGACATAACGGTTGGACTGGGCCAACAGTGTGAACACCAACTCTTCATCACCTTACATTTCCAGCTTATTGGTACAGCCATATATATTATATAATTGAATGGGTGTTTATACTATTTTAAAATGGAAATTCTTTTATGTTAGTGTTTCTACAGGAGAGTCATATGCCACTTAACCTGTTTCAAATCCCAGAGTGTGTTTAGCTTAATAGAAGTGATAGTATTTTGTGAATCAGCAATGCTATCATAATTACAAAAGGATTAAAAAATTTATTTAAAATTGAACATAAACTCTATTTATTGTAACATTAAAAAGGTAAAGAAATTTCAGATATCTGCTTGAAGGATATAAACCGTAAATATTATTGGTGTTTGGTGTGAGGGAAATTGGTATTTATGCACATTGTTATTTGTGCTTCTTCAAGTGTAGTAACATTACTGGTACAGTGGTTATTACATCTAAAAGCAGACATCATAAGAACAGATGTGAGTGCAGTTGAGAGCACTTGGGCTGTTTTGAGAGTTCATGATGATGCTCATTCACATGCTGATACAAAATGTGTGTAAAACTCCTAGATTATATTTCTCTCAAGGTGATTTACACACAGCTGACTATGAACTGTACTATGTATCTCTAAACAGCAGACATCTAAACCCAGTGTAAGAGTCATATTTGCCACATCTGGCTTATTTTTAAAGTTATTTTTACTGTATTGTTTGACTATTATTATAAATCCAGGATTAGATGTGTAGTTTGATCAGGAACTAACAAGTGAAGTGTTATTTTATATATTATGTTTATAATATAAGAACCAAGTGCAGTGGCACATCAGCCTAACTGAAATTATTTTGTTGTGTATCAAAGCTGCATATTTCAGCTTGAATGTGAGCAATCATCAGGCTGATTGCAAAAAGAATATTTATATTTGGAGGAATATTACAAAGTTATTGTAGTTTTTTAAAGAAGGTGTTAAGATCGGAGTCTTTTATATTTACTTTATTATTGAACACAGACAATTAGTGTCATAATTGTCCCCAGTATATAATGCATTGAATAAATTAAATTTTTGTGAGGAGTATAGCTGATGACTTGGCCTGTTACTGTTACTGTTTATCATTTAAGTTTTTCCACGAAATTATAAAATACTTACAATTTTATTTATGAACATTAAAATGTTGTTACAGTTCGTATTGTTTCGGACTATATCCAGGTCAAATATCTAAAGACCAAAGGGCTAATAAAATTACTTAAACAAGGTAGCCCTATTCAGTCTATTGTATATAGGCAACTTGCTCACACACATATGAGCCAGCCAAGTATGTCATTGAAATCAGAACATATATGCACTTCGTCTGTATTCATTCAATGTCAGAACCACCACAGAACTGATGAAGACCTGTGAGAAATTCCACCCGAATGGCACCTACATTTTGTCTCATTTTATATAAGTAATACTTACATGAACATTACCCTTAATGAGCAAATGAACATAGAGTCCTGCTTGATGAATTGCAGTCCATAATAATTTAATTTAAATTGTGTACATTTAGTTTTCCTCTTATTTCCTTATTTGTTTTACAGTCATACAATGTCTAGCCTGCAGCTTACCCCAGTATTTTGATTTCTGCTGTCACAGTACTTTGTCCTTGCTGTTTCATTACATTCAGATTCTCACATCCAAGTAGGAGTATTGCTATTAAAGGAAACAGTGGTACGTCGAGCACAACTACCTTTTATTAGATGTGCGACCTTACATATCGGTCATCTTCAGGCCTTCATACAAGTGAGTCCCTAAAATGCTATGCATGCTGGGATCCCATCATGTACCTAAATTACAAGAAATGGCTGTATTAGTCGAACTGCAAGTCATTATGGTGTATTTATCTACATGGAACCTTAGTCTGGTTACTGTTGATCTTCCATCATTTCTAGGGCGCTTTGTTATGTTTTGTGTTCTAGTGAGACATTGTGAGCAGATGGTCTGGGGTTTATCTCGTGGTGTTGTGGTATATAGTGAGTGGAGACTGCCGCTTCTGATTTTCTTGAGTTTAGTGTGTGTGTGTGTGTGTGGGGGGGGGGGGGGGGTGTTGGCCCTCCTTCATGTATTGTCTCTGTATTGTGATAGAATGTTTTGTGGTATTTTAGTAGCTAGAATATGGGCTACTCTGAGTATAGTGTCTTATCTTGTCATAATATTATACAGTTGCAACTTGCATGTGTGGAGATGGGATGTCCGTGTTTGCCTCCTGCGGTTGTTTTTCTTCGTAGAGTTATACAGTGTGGTTTGTTGGAGTCCTTGGGGCTTCTTAATCACTTCTTAATGTTTAGTTCACTGTCATGCTGTTGTTCCTGGCATGGTCTGACCGGTTCTGCCGGTGTGGGTTAATGCCTTTGGTATTTGTTAATGAGGTTGGCGTCATCACTGTGTTCTAATGTGCATTCTTCTATGTGCGGGGTTGAAGTTCCCTGTGGGGTGAACGTTGGATTAGCGCTTCAAATATTGGGTTGGGCTGCATGGTTAGTGTTTCATTAATTTGATTACCGTGTTTAGTCTCCCTGTATACATAAAATTTTCTAACATATTGAGCATCTTACCTTTCTCTGCGACGTGGACTACTTCTGTTATTTCATTCATAGGGCCAAAGCTGTGGCCTTCGTCTATAACGTGCTGTGCAAACTTAGCTGTGTTGTGTGCGTATTTGTAATCATTGTAGTGTTCGCGAAATCTCACTCTAAACAGTCGGTCAGTTTGGCCAATATACTTCTTATTGTAGGTGGGGCATTCAAGTTGGTACACTCCGTTCCCATCATACTTGTCCAAGTTTTGATCTGTTCTTGTGGCTAAAAGCTTGCCTAGGTTGTTTGTAGTGTAGGTAATTCTTACATCAGTGTTTTTGAAAAGCTTCATGATGTATCTCGTTTCTCTCCATATGTATGTAAATTTTGCCCACTTCTTTTTTCTGTTGTCCTGTTCTTGTTTCTCTCTTTTGTTGCAGATTTTGTTCAGAGTTAGTGTTTCATACTTATTGCTTTTGACGATGTGTTTGACAGTGTCCATTTCTTTTTGTCTTTTTTGTTTGGTCGAGATTGTAGGTGTCAGTCCTATTAACGTAGTATCTTATGGTGGCCATTTTTTGTTCCATTGGATGACATGAATCGTGTGGATATTGGTGTCAGTGGTAGTATGTATTCTAAATATGTCGAAGGAGAGTCCACTCTCTGTTCTCGTTATTGTGAGGTCTGAGAAGTTTAGTTTTTTCCCTTCTTCCCATTCCATGGTGAAGTTCAAGGCAGATGTAATATCATTGAAGGATTTTTAGACTTCTTCTATATTGATATGGTTCTTGTTGTATACTGTAAGTATGTCGTCGACATACCTGTAGTAGCCTTCTGCCCTTCAGCTGCGGAGGATGTCAATTATCTTAGTATTTTCTGTGAACTGTAAATAAATCTCCGATAGGACAGAGGAAGTGGGGGCCCCCATTGCCAAACTGTTCTTCTGTAGATATGTCTTATCTTGGAATTTGAAGTAGTTCTGTGTGACTATCAACCTGGTTAAACATAGAATTTCTTGTCTCTGTGTGGGATCTAAGCCGTTGTTGATGCATGTACTCTCTATAATGTCTAATAACTCCTTTATGGGAATGTTCGTGTACATGTTGGAGATGTCAAGTGACGCTAATCTCAGAACTGGGGTGGCTGGGATGTTTGCTAAGTCTTTCATCAGCCGTACTGAGTTCTGAACATGTAAACCGAGGGGAGTGGGATGTATTTCATGAGTAAATTTGTGAACATCTTTGCTAGGTTATAGGTTCGGGCATTCTTGAAGTTCACAATGGGGCGAATGGGTGTGCCTTCTTTATGTACTTTTATAAGTCCTCTTAATACCGGGGTGCCTGGGTTTAAATTTATGTACCTCCATTTTTTGTTTGCATCAATTATTTGTTTACACTCGTTCAAAGTGCTTCTGAGGTCTTTTTTAAATTTGGCAGTGACATTATCATTGGTTTCAATTGCTTCACTTTTGGAAATGAAGTTTTTAACTTTCTGCACATATTCATGTCAAGGAGTATTGCTACTGCCATTATCTTATATAATTTCAAGAATTATTGCTTATTACTTGTTTTAAGTGCATGTGTTGAATTGTTCCATGTATATTTTGAAACCTGTAGCTAATTATGTTGTTATTACATCTATGTACAATACACTTGATGGTGTCCACACCTTATTGTGGTGATAGGTTTGTGTCTGCTAGTGACACTGAGAGCTGTACTGGCAACAACATATTTATAGGCACAGCCTCTGGTGCTGGACAGATGAAAGGGTATATACTGGACAACAGGAGATGCACTGCATGTACAGAGGCAGTGAGGTGGCAACGCGAGCACTAGACTTATCGTTTGCAATACTGTCACTTGGCCAGGGGACCATATTACTTAATGACAGTCTTATGCTTTGATATATTAAAACCAATACATTTTTACTAAATGGTGTTCATATGAGATTGGTGAACATATTCTTGTAGTACTTGGTGTGTCCACTTTTGTAGATGTTTTAGGCTTTTTGTTCTTAATGTGTGAATTCTTTGCTATAGACATGTGCCAACTGCACCACGTGGATCACACTGTTGTGCAGGATGATCATTTTTATCGTTAACACATACGCCTAGATATGTTTTTCATGTTCTGACTGCCTTATGTTTCAGGAAATATGGTGTTCAGCTTTAAAGAAAGGTATGTGCCAGCATAGAAGCTTATATAAATGTGGAAGTTTATGGTATTCAGTATCATATTTACTTGTGTAATTTTTCAATTTTGTTATTACTGTTCTGTAAAGAAACAAGTCATTGAGTTTTTAAATATTTCATATTCACTTTTCATATGTGTTTAAGTGCTTATGATTTCTAAGATATGCTTTTAACTATTTTTTGTTATATAAATGACTGTCGATGTTTATGAATATTTTTCCAGTTGTGGGAAAGAAAGATAGCTATACAGCTTAAAAGAAATAGTGCTAAAATACACAATATAGACTGGAAACAGTGCTCGAGAATGATGGTTTGCTGCTGTAGAAGGGTGTGTATGGTCCTGGAGAGAACCAAAATAGATGTATTTTAAAACTAAGTTGAGAAAGGAATTCAGTAAAACACTACCAGACTGGTAGCCCAAGACATTTATTGAATTCAGTGTCTCTGAAAGCTTCTGATTATGCATTGCAATGGAATTGTTCCAAGGTTGCAGGCATTGTGACTAATTGTTTTATAAATCAGATCTGCTAAGCTAATCTCATTTTTACCTGTAAGAAAATTTATTTCAAGAAAATAACATACTCCAGTTTTGGAAACAGAAAATCAAGAATGGTGGTGCATACAATGCACAAGTAAATGTACTTTTCGAATGTAACATATACATAAGTTCTTTCTAATTAATAGCTATATTAAAATGCTTTTAAAAGCAGAATGCATTTGATAATTTTGCATTTTAAAAAGGCACATCATATCTGAAATTATTCCTTGACTTGAAAGTGCATGCTTTGTGCTTATTAACAGAATGTACCACAAGGTAGTGCTATCTGAGCACATAGTAGCTGACATTTGCAAGCCATTTCTTATGTTGAGCAAGAATAAAACCAAGATATTCATTAATGAAATATTTTGATGAATATGTAAGTTTAAATCAGTTAAGAACCTCTTTAATGTTCACATAATTGTTGACACCATCACTGAAATGTTGATAGTTGATGGTATCTGATATGAAGTGGAAGAATATTCAAAACTCCTCAGATGTAATCTTCAGTTTCAGCCACTGTGTATTGTGTAACTCTGTCTTCATGCCCTTGTTCATGTTCTAAATACATTTTCCTGCCTAATTCTTCTAGGAGTTGAACACTCAGTTACTGTCACATCATAACACCCAGACATTTGATTCCAACTGCATGAAAATTAAAATGTCAGGTCTTTTGTCCCAGAGGTGCACATGATGTAAAATATGAAAAGAATGGTAAATTAAAAATTTTTCTGTCACTTCCATACTTTATTCTTCAGGACACCATTTCTTCCTATAAATGTGTGTATTCCTGATTACTTGAATCTTGGTGGGTCATAATGACTAAGCCATATACGTATGTACTCCTGGATAGTCTCTTTCCAGAAACTTATGTACTAACTGAAAGGAAAATGCTATTTAGTATCACATATTTCATGCATATATAATTGTAGATGTTGCAAGTAACATGATTTGTATGTTCTTTTGTGAAAATGGTGGGAAGGAGAATTAGGCAAAAGTTTTTGTGTGTTGATGAACCCCATACAATCCTAATTCTTGAGCATGATGGAAGTTTCATATTAAAATATACAGATATATAAAAATAAACAAACTTTACAATGAAAATTTTTTAAATATAAAAGCAATCCAGGGAATACATGGTATGTGTATGTTACTCATTATACACCCAAAATTGGAGGCTGTCTTTTCCTTCAGTGAATTCATGCCACTAATGGTAGCTCCAAAGGTTAAATTTCAGAGTTGTCTTCTAGAAAACATACCTATGAATGTCACATGTGCTGGAATGACATCATAATTTTGCAGATTAAAACCAACAGATATTAGAAATGCAAGGAATCAGCTCATATGGATTTCTGTCATCACGAAGAAAGTTATCAAGTACTAGAGAAGGCCAGCAGGCTCTGGTAGATTCCTCATGCTTATCTTTCATAATTTACTTTGTAGGTTCCTTGCTGATCCTTAGACACCTTTAGTGGTATTTGGGTAATGCATATTATATCAATTTTGAATTTCATCGGAGTTGAGTTTTTGGGTTATATTCTAGGTTTAGTTTGATGGTTGCTTTATCATTCATTTTTCATAATTTTATATCAATGGGTATTTTTACATTTTAAAATTTCCCTATTCTCTTCCATCCCACACTGATGAAACATTATAGATTCATAAGTAGAGGTAGTTGATTGACATGTTCCTTGATCAAGATAGCTCTTTCTATTAGACAAAATGCAGGGGGTGCATCCCCATTTTTTTTTTCATCAGAAGAAGGAAACATGTTTTTGGAAATGCTGTATTCTTTTTGGAATGTAAGACAATGGGTAGCTTTCAGAAACCAAGTGCTTTCCAAGTGTAATATACCATTGTTAGGGCCCTTTAAAACTACCTTGCTTTTTTTTAGTCTTCCATATAAGATTGAAAGAGAAGGTGGCACAGGGTGCATGTGCTTGAGAGTGTGACTTGGTGGTTGTTAAGGCCTTGTCCAATTTATGCTTGTGCACATAAAGTCAAACTACTGGTCCTCAAAATATGTAGCCATGTGCCTTCTGCACTTGTAATGAGATTCTTTACTTCTTATTCCTTGTCCATTTTGCATAAGATGAAGACGTCATTATGTTGGCAGTGAATACAAGCATATACAGCTTAGACCACTATGAAGGATGAGATCTCCTACATGTGAATATAACATAGTTGCTGGAACATAAGACAACCCTGCACCTGACTGCATAAACTTCAGTTTTGAGGAAAATGTGTGTATGGAACTTGTTTAAATTTTTGTGCAATTATATGGTGCCCCACATTTTCCAGATGATGAATTAGAAAACATTCCTCATCTTATGTTTGGGTATAGACAGTAGCTAAATTACCCTTTGCTGAGCTGTTTTTATTTATGTTATTCTGTTTGTTTTGTTTGAACAGTGATGACTATTCTAGCTTCTGAGATGAAAATTCAGTATGAAATGCTATTATCTCCTTATTCCAAAATATTGTGTAACAGAGATTAAATGGTTTTAGTGAAAAGAACATGTATTTTTCAACAAATTATCATAGAATGAACAAAATGTCCACCTCACATTCTGTAATGGTGTGAAAATGAACCTGTACTTCATGATTGGTGGTCCAAAATAATCTTTGAACTTCTTGCAGAACCCTCTTTGTTATAAGAACTGTTGTCATTGCATTTTTACTTTATTTTGTAAGAAACTTGTTTGTATGACCTCTAGATTGTAATTGATATGAATATTCTGCTTTTGAAGTTCCCCATTCCACAAACAGAATTGTAACTTTTTGAAGTGTTGCACACTTGTACTCTTCAGTACCTACGTGAAATAAGGGAATTTCATCAGTTTTTACATCCTGTGAAACTGATTCTAACAGAAAAGTTTAATGTACTTCATGTGAAAATTCAAATATAAAGGGCCCATGGGTGCACAAATCCTGAGTGCCATGTCACCATAATGACTAAACTTTGTTTGGTGGTGCCTAATGTTTGTGGGTCCTCAAAATGACGACCATGCTTCATGTTACCATCCTGGCACCTAGAATTTTTATGTGGCTTCTAGATTTTTAGGAAGTTTGTGTACTCCTGAATGGAACATTTTTTGGAAAGAGGAGTGGTAATTTTGATCAGGCCAATCTAAATAAGATACATATGGAAAACACATGATTTCATGTCTTTTCCTTTCCTTATCATATGAAATGGGCCTGAAAAATGTTGGAGATACCATCCTCTGGAATGTGATGCTGTGCAGTCATTTGAAGTTTATGGCATCACATTTCACAAGGATGTATTAGTTACTGCCGTGAGAAAGTATGTGCAGAGTACTTGCTCAGTTTATTTATTGTCCTGAATTAACCTTATCAGTTCACCTAGTTTGTTTTTGTTGAGCACATTTCACAAATGAATTTTGAAACCAATCTTGAGCATCCTGAACTCAGTGTTGACGACTGGGTTCATTGACTGTGTTGTCACAGCAGAAATTTACAGAAGCCACTCAATTTGCATCACAGTTGCCTCATCAAAGAGACATGTTGGTTTGTAGTTTGTTGGCCTGTCTGTTGCCCATTCCCAGAATGGACATGCAAACCTTGCAAAAACTGCCAATTATTCTCACTTGTTTAACACACTGCTATGACACCAGACTTCTAAAACTTACACAAAACATTTAATTTTGCTGATGACTGTGACACGTGAAACAATGCTTATAACACCATACATCTGCTTCTCATATTTTCTGTTTTGTGTGCAAATTTAAGAGAGCGGGCATGTCTTGTCCTTCACCATGTATGGAATGTGTAGGGTCATTAGTTTACCTCATAAATGTTGATTGCTTCACACTGTTATTCCAATATTCTGGAAGGCAGGATCCACACACTGTAGTTCACTGTATTTTGGTTGATGTACAGTTTTTAACTATTCTGTTTATTTAAAGAAGGTGCTGTAAATTGTTCCTTCAACTTGCAGCCACATTTAATTTCTAACAAACATGTCATTCATTGTGCATCAAAGTTGATCCAACAATTTCATTGCATATCTCCAATCTAGCACCAGTTTCATCCATTTTTTCATGAGTTAGTACATGTCATCTTTGTGTAATATTCCTCTGTAGAATGGAACTGGTTGCTTGCAACCTTCACACTCATTTGCAAATTGTTGTTGTGCTTGAAACAGGCACATCAGGAATCTTTCATCTGAATTTATGATGACAATTCTTCTACCAACTGTTTTTACCCTGTGTCATACAGAAACAATGGTCCAGTGAGATCCCTACTCTTACTGTCTGTTGACAATTACATAACTAACTGCTGTCATATAACACAAGCACTGGCAGGTCGCTTAGCGAGCCAAGTTCTGTGTGATAGGCTTGCTGAGAGGAAGTGACAAAATATGTCACATAAAATAAGGACCCTGTATGCACTTTCTTTTGTTGCTATTTTGAGATATATATGAAATGGGATTATGTATCTAAGCCTACTGAAAAGGGTACAATGC
>Ga0209737_10002863_pt1 | contig 12049 bp, 12 predicted proteins | sample TergutCu122P3_FD_187284 | JGI IMG/M metagenome (GOLD analysis project Ga0209737, IMG submission 187284) | Cubitermes ugandensis P3 segment gut microbial communities from Kakamega Forest, Kenya - Cu122 P3 (SPAdes) (version 2) | ecosystem: Host-associated > Arthropoda: Insects > Digestive system... | reverse complement strand
ATTTTTGCCGTCCTCTTCGGCAATGCCGCAGCCATCATCGGAAATTGCAATCAGCACATTTGCGCCGCTGAGCGTTGCGGAAGCATTTATTTTGCCTTTTCTGTTACTTGGAATTGCCTGAATTGCGTTTTTGAAAATATTATTAAAAACCTCTAAAATCTGTTCTCTATCAGCCATTACAAAAATCGGTTCGGGCAGTTTTTCATAAATAATTTCAACGTTTTTCGTATTGTTTTTAAACAATTCAGCAGCCGAAAAAAGTTTTTGTGTTATGTCAATTTTTTCAAAATTTTCCGTTTGAATTTTGGCAAAATTTGAAAAAGATGAGGCAATTTTCGATAAATTATCAATCTGCTCAATCAAAATTGGGGACATTTTATTAAAATAATTGTCGAATTCTTCGGGCTTAATATCTTTAATTCGTTGCAGTTGCTGAATGGATAACTTCATCGGCGTAAGCGGATTTTTAATTTCGTGCGCAATCTGTTTTGCCATATCGCGCCACGCAAAATTGCGCTCATTTTCAAGTAAAATATCTGTATTTTTTTCCAATTCATCAACCATAATATTATATTGCAGCATTAGTTTTTCGATTTCATCCATCTTTTCGCTATGTTTTATATCCATTTTCAGATTTTTTCCACCAATAGCAATATTTTTCAAACTTTTCTCTATTTTACTGACTGACAGTGTTATACGGCTGCTTAACCAATAATTTAAAAGAATTGAGCCGATTAAAATTAAGAAGAAAATGTTGGCGATAACCGCTATATACAAAATTGTTTCTGTCCGCAACCGTTCCATAGAAGAGAACATTGGAACGGCTAAGTACGCAACAATATTTTTGTCTTCATCAAAAAGCGGGCTGTAAATTGAAAAATATTTTAGCGAACCGATATTTTCAATTTTTATTTCGTTGCTTTGTGTTTTTTCAAAAAAATATACGGAATTTATCAGATTCGACAAGAATCTGTTTTCAAAAAGATATGGACGCGAAGTTGTTATCAACTCGCCATCAACGCTATATATCTGAATATCAATCTCATATTTGCGCGAAAGTTTCTTTGTCAAATCAACAAAAATAGAGTCATTATTTTCAATATTTTGTTTAAAATAATTGTTAAAATCAGCGGAAATATATTTCATTTTTGTTTCCAATTCGCGCATTTGCGCATTGCGATATTCGCTGTAAATAAAATATGTAATCGACAAAACCACAATCGAAAGTGCAAGCACGATGATATAAATAAATGATTTTTGCAGATTATCGGTTATGCTTTTACCTTTTTGTGAATTTTTTTTGTGAAAAATAAACTTTATTAGAAAAATAAAAATTATAAAAATTAAAACAATGTATGTCAAATTTATAATAAAAGTGTTTTGAATATTCATCTGTTGGGAACTCACAACTATCTGTAAACCATCATCATAAACAAAGATATAGTGAATGTAATTTTCAAAATTAATTGAATTATTTTTTAGATTTTCCGCTTTAAAAATATTTTTAGCAGGGTATGAAAGCGCGCCAAATTCATAAATCAAATTATTTTTTTTGTATAGCGCAGACGAAAATTTTGGCGAAAAGTTGTTTGTTTTGTCATCAAAAATTTCGTCAAAGTAGTCGTGCGAAACATTTTCTTTTAAAAAGTTTGAGGAAATTTCTTTTTCTTGTGCAAAAATATTATCAGCCAAAACTTGCGCACTTTCATATTGATTATTTTGTTGATTTTCAAGCGTGTAATAGACAACAAAGATTGAAATAAAGTAACAAATAATTGCCAAATAAATGAACGGGTAAGAGGTTTTTATGGTATTTACAAGCAAAAATATCAGCGTAATCAACACAAAATATGCAAATGAAAAGAGCAAAAAATGCGGCGTTTTAAATAAAAACAAAATCAAACAAAGCAATAGCGAACAGATTATATTTGTAAAAAAGACAAATTTATTTTGCATAAATTTTTGGACACTTTCAGCGAATTTTCTGTATGCAAAACATAAAATCAAAAACCATAAAACCACGATTGAGAGCGTGATTACAGAATAAAGTTTGTTGCTTTGCGGTGGAAAACTAAAAACATCGAGCGTGGAATTATATATAATATTGTGTATAATTCTCATTATCAGCATAAAAAAAGCAGGAAAGAACACCTGAAAAAAGCCGAAAAATAGAAATTTGCGTTTTACGTCAAAAAAGACCTTGTAATAGAGCGTGAAAATGGCGAAAGCCGCAAGTAGTGTGATTATCAACAAATGCCCGATGGAAGGCATAATATCGTAATAATAAAGTAGCGGACTAAAAATGCGGTGATTAAAAATTATCGTAGGAATTTTTAATGACAACAAAAGCAGTGGCAGAGCGAGAAATGCTGCTGTTGTAATCAAATATTTCCTAAGGCTCAAAACTTTTGTGTCGAAAAATTCGTCAATATTGTAGTACAAAAGTCCGTAAAAAACAAAGGCAAGAAAGATGAAAAATACGTGCAAATAGAACAAAATTTTGTTTTGATTAACACCTTGCGCTTTGGTCATCGAAAAAACAAAGTCGCCCTGTGAATTGTAAATTGCCCCCTCTTTTTGCTGTGAAAAAACAATATCAACGCCTTTACTAATCAAAAAGCCCTTTGCAAAATCGCTCTTAACGTATCTGTTATTAACGCCATAGACGTTTTTTATTTTTATTGCAGCAAGCAGTTTTAAATTTTCAACGCTGTCGATTTTCAGTAAAGAATAAGCGTTTGGCAGTTCTACAAAAGCATTGTTTTGTAAATTTGAAAAGTTTAAATTTTCTATATCTAACTGATTGTCAGACCAATAAATTAGTCTATCATCTTCAATTACATAATAAAAAATATCCTGATTCACTAAGTTTGTCAGATTTATATTTGCAAAATCGGTTTTGTTTCCTGTTTTTATAATTTGATTTTTAATTGCTTGAAGATTTTTTTCAGCGACATTTTCTTTAAAATGCAGCACTTTTTGAAAAATACCAAGCGGCATTTTGTTCTCAAAAATTTTGGACATAATGCCAAAAACTGCACTTAAAATCAAGCACAGAGCAAAAATTGATAATCTGATATAAAACTTTTTTCTATTCATTCGTGGTGATATTTTTCTCCTTTAATAATCGTCATTGCGCGGTAGAGTTGTTCGGCAAAAATGGCTCGCACAATTTGATGTGAAAAGGTCATTTTTGAGAGCGAAAGCAAAAAATTTGCTCTGTCATAAATCTCTTTTGAAAAACCAAATGCACCGCCGATAATAAAAATCAATCTTTTTGCTATATATTGCTGTTTTTCAACCCATTGCGCAAATTCTAATGATGTAAAATTTTTGCCTTTTTCGTCCAACAGCACGATAAAATCATCATTTGAAATTGATTTTAGAATCAATTTTCCTTCTTCTTTTTTCAACTCTTCAGTTGAAAAATTTTTTGCATTTTTTATTGCAGGGATACTAATATTTTCAAAATTGCAATAGTGTTTCAACCGTCCGAAATAGTCATTTTCAAGCTCGGAAACACTTTTTGATGCCGTTTTTCCAATATTTATAATCGCAATTTTCACTAAAAAAAGTTATTTTAAGCACCATTTGTTTTAAAAATCAGAAAACTGGTCTTTTGGTCAATTTTATTATATATCACCTCTTCTGCTTTTTTTACGTCGGAAGTGTAACCCTTAATATCCAAGTTGAGTAAAAGTTTGGCGTGTTCTTTGCTTACTTTATCAATTTCTTCTATCTCTTTTGTAAATTTAGTTTTAAAATTTGATGCCTTAATAAGTGAAATTATGGTGCCAAATCTGTGCTGACATACATCAAGCGTATTGTTAATGTTTTCAATATCTTTTTCTTCAATCTCTTTTTGAACAAGCATATTTATCTTTCGATATAGAGTTTGCAAATCTTCAATACGACTTGTAATCAATGCTTTTTTGTCACGCGAAGCTTGCTTTTCTCGGTCTAACACCGCAGGAATATAAACAGCCAAAAAAACCGTAGCGACAAGCGTTCCCAAATCAACTATATTAATGGATTCTGCCAAAGGCAAGTTGTGATAATGGCGTATGGCAATACCCACGATTACACCAATAGCAATCAAAAATAACCCTAAAAAAACCAGTTTGTAATTAAAATTTTTCATAATGAAACAAATTTTGAGTATATAATTTTTCGATGCAAATTTACAAATATTTTTTTTATTTATTACGATACTGCTTTTAATCCGATAATAGAACCGATTAAGGTTGTAAGAAAAAATAGACGCAAAAAAGTTACGGGTTCTTTGAATATAAGAATTCCTATTAGAGCAGTTCCTGCTGCGCCGATACCTGTCCATACGGCGTATGCAGTGCCGATTGGTAGTGTTTGTGTTGCTTTAATCAAAAGCGTCATACTTACGCACAAAGTTACGAGAAATCCCGCGTACCATAAATACATTTCGTTGCCAGTAGTTGTTTTTGCCTTGCCCAAACAGAAAGCAAATGCAACCTCAAATAATCCTGCTATAATTAAAATGAGCCAATTCATTTTTTATGTCTTATATTTCGGTGCAAATATACAAATATTTTTTTAGTTTTTTAACGAAAAACTAAAAATCTTTGGCATAAAAGTTGTTTATATTATAATAATATGTAAATTTGCGCAATGAATTATCGTATAAAAATATTATTTCTAATGTTGTTTTTTTCGCTGTCGGCGGCGGCTCAACAAGATAAAATTTTGTCAATGCCTATGATTAGAGCATTGCAAAGTGCTGATTTTGAGCCGATTGCGCCATATATGAACGACAGATTGGAAATTAATTTGCCTAATGAAAATCTAAATATTGTTTCAAAAAGGCAAGCAAGAGCAATTTTAGATGACTATTTTAAAAGAAATAAAATGATTTTTGCAGGCTTTCAAACTGGAGCAATACAGAAAAATTTGCAAACTTTAACATACATTTCAAAAACATCAAATAAAACTTTCATTATCTTTGTGGTCGTAAAAAATGATAAAATTATTGGAATAAAAATAGGTATCGAAGATGAATAATATTGAGGAATTGTTCAAAATTTGGTTTGCAGAAGATATCGGGGACGGCGACCACACGACTTTGTGTTGCATTCCCGAAAATGCTTGCGGAAAATCGCACTTGATAATCAAAGAGGCAGGTGTGGTTGCGGGTGTTGAGGCGGCACGAAAAATCTTCAATTATTTTGATAAAGAGTTGAAGATGAATGTTTTTATCAATGATGGCACAGAAGTTAAACCAAACGATATTGTTTTTGAAATTGAAGGAAAAATTCACTCGCTGTTGCAAACGGAACGTCTGATGCTCAATATTATGCAGCGAATGAGCGGCATTGCCACCATAACACGCAAGTATGTAAAATTGCTCGAAGGCACAAATGCAAACGTACTTGACACGCGCAAAACCACACCCAGCTTGCGATATTTGGAAAAAGAGGCGGTAAGAATCGGCGGCGGAATGAACCACAGAATTGGACTTTTCGATATGATTTTATTAAAAGACAATCACGTTGATTTTGCAGGCGGTATTCCACAGGCAATTGAAAGAGCGAAAGATTATCTCAAAGAGAAAAACAAAAATTTGAAAATAGAGATTGAAGTACGTAATTTTGATGAAATTCGGCAAGTTTTGGAAATCGGCGGCGTAGATAGAATAATGCTTGACAATTTCTCGGTTACCGACACCAAAAAAGCAGTTGAAATGATTAACCATCGTTTTGAAACCGAATCATCGGGCGGAATAACCTTTGATACAATCCGCTCTTATGCCGAATGCGGTGTTGATTTTATCTCTGTCGGCGCATTAACGCACTCAGTAAAAAGTTTAGATATGAGTTTTAAGGCAGTAAAATAGTTTGTAGTAGATAGTTTGTAATGAATAGTAAAACGCAACTACAAACTATATACTACAAACTACAAACTAAAATCATTTATTAACATTAAATATTATTTCATTATGAAAAAATTCTTTCTATTATCATTAGCTGCCGTATTTTTCGGCAGTGTTTCGGCTCAAACAGCCAGAAAAGTAAGTTTTGAAATCAACAAAGGCAATACTGTACAGGGCTACACTATTGACTTCCCTGCGGATAAAAACGCCAAAGTTGTTTCTGACGCATTTAAAGAAATGCTTGAAAAAACTTATGGCTTAAGAGCAGGCAGAAGTAGCACTGTAAAAGGATTTACAAACTATGTAAATCAGACTCTTAACCCTATTACCTCTTACCCTATAAGCGTTTATTATAGAGTTGCTACTGAGGGCAAAAGAAACGACAGAGTTACAAAACTTTATTTCGTGGTGCTTGACGGCGGCGAAAATCCTGTACCTAACGAATTGTTGGTTACATTTGAACCAAGAATTTTTGAGTTTTTAAATAACTTTACAACCGTTTTGGCTGATTATGAAAGTAATTTAAAACTTAAAGAGACACAAAATCTGCTTACAAAACTGAAAAAAGACAATGAAAAGTTGAAAAGAGATAAGGCGACTCTTGAAAAAAATTTAAAAGACAAAGATGCAGAAATTCTCAAAAACGAAAAAGAGATGCAGAGCGCAGAAGCAGAAATAAGCAGGATTCAAAATCTATTGAGAAGATAAAAAATACTCTACAAAAAGCCCTACATTTGAAAAATATAGGGCTTTTTTGTATCTATTTTAAAAAATTATTTATTTTTTATCAAACTTATAAACTCTTCTCTTGTTTTTGCGCTTTTAAAAATGCCTGTGAAATCGGAAGTGGTGGTAACGGAATGTTGTTTCTGCACGCCGCGCATCTGCATACAAAGATGTTGCGCTTCAATCACAACCATCACACCCATTGGGTTGAGTGTATTCTGAATACACTCCTTAATTTGCGTTGTGAGACGCTCCTGCAACTGCAATCGGTGAGCAAAAATATCTACCACGCGGGCAATTTTGCTAAGTCCTGTAATTTTTCCGTTGGGAATATATGCAACGTGCGCCTTGCCAAAAAACGGCAAAATATGGTGTTCGCACATAGAAAAAAATTCAATATCCTTGACGATAACCATTTGCCGATACTCCTCGTGAAACATTGCAGATGACAGCACTTCGGCAGGGTCTTGCTTGTAACCAGAAAGCAAAAACTGCATCGCTTTTGCCACTCTGCGCGGCGTTTTTATAAGTCCTTCGCGCTGTACATCTTCGCCCAAAATACCAATTATTTCAGCGTAATTTTCAGAAAGTTTTTGTGTAACTTCCTCATTTACATCGTTTAAAATAAACTCTTTTTCCATATAAGTCGATAAGTTTGTAAGTCAATAAGTTTGTAAGTCAATAAATCAATTAACGACTTACAAACTTACCGACTTATAGACTTACGGACTAATTTATTCTTGAAATCTAACAATATACACACTGCCTTTGAGGTCGGAAAACTCTTTGAGCAACAAATCCCTGAGCGGTTGCGCCTCTTCTGCTGTGGCAAATTTGCCTACGCGCACTCTCCAAAACGGCGAAACGCGCTCTGTACGCACAACTTCATCGGGAAACTTTGCACGAACTTTTTTCTCAATCGCCAAAGCAGCATCTTTTGCGCTTTGCGAATTTTCTTGAAAAACCTGCACACTCCAACCGCGTTTTAAGGTGTTGCTTTCGGCATAATTTTCCGCTCTTTTGTTCAAAAGATAGGTAATTTGCTCATCTTGAACCACATTTACAACCGCGCCAGTAGAGACATCTTTTTTTGAAAGAGCATCAATTATAGACGCATTTTGCGCAGAAATTTGAAAGCATAAAAGCGAAAACGCAATAAAAAAATATTTTCTCATATTGATAAAAATGTTTTTTGTTTGAAAACGCGAATTTACAACTTTTTTAGAACATACGAAAATATTTTTTAGATTAAATCATTTATTAACAACGGCATAAATTTCGTTCTTCAATTCTTGTTCTGTTGGTAAATATAGCATATATTTTGATGCGAAAATTTGCTTGTTGTCTTCGGCAAGCGTGTAACGAACAACCGCCTCGCTTTTGTCAGCGCAAAGAACTATGCCAATGGGCGAGTTGTCGCCCTCATTCATCATTTCACGAGTGTAATAATTAACATACATCTGCATTTGTCCTAAATCTTGGTGCGTTAAATCATCCATTTTCAAGTCAATAAGCACAAAACATTTCAAAATATAGTGATAAAAAACCAAATCAATATAAAAATCTCTGCCGTCAAAAGAAATTCGTTTTTGCCGAGCAACCAACGAAAATCCCCTGCCCATCTCCATTAAAAACGACTGCAAATGATTGATTAAAGCGGTCTCCAAATCTTTTTCGTAAAGGTTTGGTGTGGGTTTGATATTCAAAAATTCCAAAACATAAGGGCTTTTGATAAAGTCCTTTGGTTCGGGCGGTGCAGCAGTTTTTTGAACTTCATTAGAAACTTCCTCTTTGTCTTGGCTCGATAATAACCTTTCGTAAAAATGAGTATTGATTTGTCGTTCAAGTTGGCGGGTACTCCAATTTGATTTGATGCACTCGTCAATATAAAAGTTTCTTGCGAAATTGTTTTCTACCTTCATAATTTTTCTGTAATGCGACCAACTCAATTCGTGACGCAGTGTGTCACAATTTTGGAATACTAAATAAAACTGCCTAATTAGTCGCAAGTTACTTTCATCAAAACCTTTTCCGAAGTCTTGCGTGAGTTGTTCCGAAAGATATTTTAACAACTGCGTTCCATATTCGGCTCGCTCGTTGCCTGCTTGCGCTTCAACAATCTGCTTACCTATAAGCCAATACGCTTCTACCATAGCAAAATTGACGGCAGAATACGCTTTTGTTCTTGCTGAGGTCAAAATTTCTTTTATCTGACCATAGATTAGTCCTTCGCTATTTGTTGATAATGTTTTGTTTTTGTTCATTTTGTTATATTGTTTGAAAATGCGAATTTACATTTTTTTTAGAACATACGAAAATATTTTTTTATAACAAAAAAATGCACCGCTATTTTAGCGATGCAAGTTTTTAGTTAGAATTATTTTTTCTTCCTTTTTAAAATCAATAATACTACAAAAGTTATCAAACAAAATATCCCACCAATCCAAAAAACAATATTCGCAAACTGCAAATGATTAAAATGTAATACCCCACCAACCAAAGCAAGTAATGCAGAACTACCCAAAATTATTTTGCAAACTTTTAATTTTTTTGTTTCGGCTTCGTCATCTTCTATAAATTTGCGCCAATGTTTGCGATTGGATACAAAATACACGGCAAAAATTGTTATACCTAATATAGCAGAATATATTAATGCCATATTAATAGAAAGCAGGGTTACTCCATTTTCATTGCAATCTCTGTAAATATTAAAGACAAAAAAGCAAAAAGCAAAAAGGAGACCTGCAAAAACTGCTTGTATTGTTAATAATCTTTTAAAAAGTTTTTCCGAAATTGTAACTTGTGGATTCATAATATTAATTTTTTTTATTTAATTGAAAAATATGGATTAACAAGAATTGGACGAGTAACAAGTTTGTCATCAATCATAATATAATCTTTCCATTTTATAACTACGTCAGGTTTGTCGTCAAATGCGATTATACCATAGTATCCTGCATTGATTTTGTTCAACTCGTGAATAGACGCTATTGCTGCACCAGCCCCTATACCCACTAAAAGACCTACAGTTATTGGTGCTGTAAAGGCTACTAATATTGCCGCAAAAATTCCTGCAAGAAAAGCACCTTCTCCATCTGCAATTAAACATCTTTTTAATTTATCTTTTTTAGACATTTTCATAGGTGAATTTGCCATTTCCCCTTTTTCAAAATTTTCTGCAAAAATAAAACCAAGTCCCATACCTCCCTCTGTTGTGTCAAACCATAATTGAGAAGAATATTTAAAAACAGTTAGTGCTACAAGTACACCATCTAATTCTATACCTTTAAAATATTCTTTTGCAAATCTTTTTTGTGCTTCAATATATTCCTCTACCTCATTGACACTACCAAGTTCAACACAAACATCTGCCACATCATACACAAACTTATGTGCCTGTTCCGATATATTTGCTTGCAATACATCACTATAATATTTTTCACTTGAAATACCCAAAGGAAGTTGTGCGATTTCCATAGGACAAATATCGTATTGTGATATTTGCTCAATGAATGCGGCATAAACATCTTCGGCGTTGTAGTTGAAATTTTTTACAAATTCAATACAAATCTCGTTGTGAATTTTACCGATTTGTTCAATTTGCTCATCGGTAAATACCCTTTCCCCATTATTTAGGGAACTTAAATCTACCGCAGGTGCCTTTTGCATTGGCGGTTGATTATCCAAGTCGCTTTTTTTATCACAAGCGACCAAACTGATAGCGATTGCTATCGTAAAGAAAAATAACTTTTTCATTTTGATAAAATGTTTTTAATGATACAAAAAGATTAATTTTGTAACTCAAACATTCTTTCTTATTTCTGCATTGATATCAAAATGCAAAGATAAAATTTTTTTTTGAATTACGGTACAAAGTTCCAAATAATTTTTTAAATATAATTAAAAAAATATGGCGGAAGTTGCCACAAAATGTTATAAAAAATGGCGAAAGTTGCCGCTTTTTTTAAGAAATATATAATATTTTTAGTTTTTTGTCTTTTTGCAGTTCTTCAATTTTACAAATACTTGTTTCAAGTACAACAATATGATTTTTGTTTTTTTAACAAATTTAATAAGAAGTCAGAATTAAGAATTTCAGCAATTTTTAGAAGTTGAATGAAATCAATACTCGGTTTTTTATATATCTTATACACGTTACTTATGTCGCAACTTAGGGCTGTTGCAAATTCTTCAACAGGCATACCTGATTTTTTTACCTCTCTCTTTATCAAAGAGCCAATGTGAATGGTTTTATCATTTATCTTCATAAAAAAAGCGTTAAACTGTTTCTTTTACTTATTGCAACTCTCAGGTGTTCGGAAGTTACCTTTGTACGGTCAATAAGTGCGAAAAACAGCTCACGCCGTAGCGTGAACCGTCGCAACTTTAACCTCCGTACTTTGAAATTTTCCGAACTTCGAGAGTATGAGAATTAAAGAGCGTTAGCCCTGTTTTGTATTTTTCAATACTTTGCAAAGGTAAAAATATTTTTTCAAACAGCAAAAAAATATTACCTTTGCAGAAAATTAATAAATCATTAAAAAATAACCGCATAGAACACAAAAAAAACAGCACAAACCTGTCTTTAATCTTTGTTCTTTGCTCTCTGTTCTAAAATATGCACGAGCAACAATATATTGAATTTTACAACAATTTTTCGGAAAAAATAAAGGAAAATTCGGCTGAAATTTTGAATGTTTTTAGAAATAAAGCATTTGAAAAATTTTCAACAAATGGCTTTCCAACAAAGAAAAACGAAGAATATCTTTACAGCAAACTTCCCGAAACAATGCAAACCGATTTTGGCTTGAATATCAATCGATTAAGATTTCAAATTGATAAAAATTTTCTTTTTCATTGCAGAATTCCATCAATACACGCAAATTTGGCTTTTATGGTTAATGATAATTTTTATTTGTCTGAAAATCAGAAGTTTGCGTTACCAAAAGGTGTTGTTTTTTGTTCGCTTTCTGAGGCAGAAAAACTTTATCCCGAAGTTGTAAAAAAATATTTTAATACTCAATCAAAAGATACGGAAGATAGTTTTTATTTATTAAATTCGGTTTTTGTACAAGACGGCTATTTTCTTTATATCCAGAAAAATACAATTCTTTCGCAGCCGTTGCAACTGATAAATTTGTTGCGCTCGGCAAATGCTTTGATGGTGAATTCGCGTAATTTGGTTGTTGTTGAAAAAAATGCAGAAGCGAAAATTTTGGTCTGCAACCACGCTGCTGACGAAACCGATTTTTTTGCCTCGCGCGTTACTGAAATTTTTGTTGAAGAGAACGCAAAGTTTGATTATTATGCTCTGGAAAATACAAATTCAACAACAAATAGTTTTTCGCAAATATTTGTAAATCAGCAAAATAATTCAAAATTTACGATAAATCAACTTGGGTTGAACAATGCCGTTGTGCG
>Ga0209737_10002862_pt1 | contig 12050 bp, 8 predicted proteins | sample TergutCu122P3_FD_187284 | JGI IMG/M metagenome (GOLD analysis project Ga0209737, IMG submission 187284) | Cubitermes ugandensis P3 segment gut microbial communities from Kakamega Forest, Kenya - Cu122 P3 (SPAdes) (version 2) | ecosystem: Host-associated > Arthropoda: Insects > Digestive system >... | reverse complement strand
CCAAACGCACGCAGAAAAGCACAAAACAGGAAATGTAAAGCAACAGATTGTATATTTCAGACAGTGAACCGGTGAACACCACCGGAAGTGTAACTATAATTGTATCAATATTGTTTATAACTTCTGTACATTCAACATAAGCATGTAGTATTACTCCTAGTAATGGAGCATGCAATAAATATATTAAAAATAAAAAAATTGGTTGCCACTGTTATGAAAGATGCCCTAGATTTTAATTACATTAACATGTGCCCATCTTTTTTCTTTTATTCACTGCCACAAATAACACAAATGACAGCCCAAAATAGTTAATTTTAACATAACAAACAAGTATATACATTTCTGACCTTCCTTCATCAATTTAAATTCATACGTCTAAGCCAACTATTTCCTAGACAAGTATTCTGTTGCAATGTGACATAACTTTCCCAAAGAATTATACCCATTCTATTTAAAGATGACTTGAGATTTAGTATACACTTGAAAATAACTTCAGAAGAATAGTTTTGTACCATTATCATAGATCAAGATATATTTCAAGGTATGTAGGATTAAACTTGAGAAACTATATGTTCTGCCAGATGATCATTTTCCTTTGCACTGCATTTTCATATTCTTGCTGTTTACAACTCCCAATTATGTGGGTGCACCACTATCTGAAATGTCCTTCAATTCTTAACAGGAACCATTTTGTTATGATGACTACATAAATATGTCATCCCCAGCACAGGTCTGCATAGCTATTATAATGCCGGTCAAAGCGACAAATGGGATGACTACCAGACTATTGCTTATCTGGCACTATATGAGTGTAGGATCGGGGTATTCTCAGTACCTCGAGATACCCAAACATTAGGTAGGCTGCCACCAGACACAACATGTGTCGAACTAATAATTAGCTCTGCTACAAGAACCTAAGAATCATACGGCACCACTCAGATAACAGGTTCCAGTATTAAAACCCAGTAGCTTTCTATAAAAAGTGAAGTATAATATAACCTAAAACAGCTGCTTCGCCTCGTATATAGTCCGATGTATTAGCGCTTAATTTGAAATTTAGCCAATAGTTGTAGTCCAAAATACTTAATTGAAACTCACTCAACTCAAGTTCATAGATCAAAAGGGGGTAGGTATCTAAAATAAATCAGCACGACTTACTTCTGAACAAAAGAGCGTTTCCAGCCTTGTAGTTCATATTAAAATGTCTTCATGTAAGAAATTATAAAGCTCCTCCGTTCTTTCCCAACTGAGCGGGCACTTAGTCGTCGGTAAATGAATCGAACTCAAATCCTAAATCTTGAAGCGAGTGAGCTGAATCGTGAGTCGATCTTACGTTTGTAATTTTGCAGGGGCTATATAAAGAGGCAAAACAGCTAGCTCATGAAATTCTTAAAATTTCTCCGTACATTTAACAAACTCGTTTACAAAACGCACTTGTGTTGCTTATGTAGCTGGCGCAATTTCCCAGGTGAGGTAAACTGTTGCCGCACTTGCTAGCAACATAGAGGTGACCTAGTTTGTTGTGTAATGAAACGTTGTCAGATTTCAACACAGAATAAAAATATAAGATTACAAAGTTTCCCAAATTTGACATTCATTACACTATAATCATATGATTCCAAACGTTACCTCTTTTGAGAAATGAGTTACCATCCACATGATCTTCAGAAATGATACACAAAGCTAATTAAAATAAATGAATTAGAAGCATTGTGAGTACTGGTTCAGAACTGACACTTTCATTTTCCTCAGTTTTTGGACACTATGTTGCACACATGCTAGATCTTGTTTTATTAAAAACACTATGTTGTTGTAAAGATCATGATCTCCTCACAATGAATTTTTTAAGACCTGAGAATTATTTTTTTTAACAATAAAGTCATTGTGTAATATGCAGGTTTATGTCATTATTTATAAGATACAATATATTAGCTACTTCTCCTCAACAAGACTCTTGTCACCAAGGAAAATGTCTACAGATGTAATGCTTCTGACTTGTATTTGGGAATCAGTATCACAATGAAACTTCTCTGAGGCAAGATTCTACAAACTGCTACAGTAATGTGCCTTTATTCAACAGTTAACACTAAAATAATTTCAATAACTCGACACATATTTTTATACAGCAGATATAAGATTACTTACAGCAGTACTGGCTTTCCAGCTAATTTTTCATGTGCCAGAAGGTTTTCCAGCATACTACGACCTTCCTCCAACCTTGATGTGTCACTTGCATCCACTACGAAAATTACACCATGGACCTACAAATAAATGTTTCCACATCACACAAATAAAATGAACAGTCATTCCAAAATTTCAGACCCATTCATCATTTGAACACAAAGTAATTTACATACATCCACATAATACCGATGCCAAATTCCTCTAATCTGGGGACCTCCTCCCAAATCATATATGACAACACTGTAGCCCCGATGAGTCAGAGTAAATGAAGAAAATCCAACTGTTGGTACAACCGTATCAAGTGGCTCTGAAAAGTGGGAATATGTGTACATACAGGTGTAAATTTTGCACTTAATGAGCATGACTGGTATTCGCAAATTTTACTTACCACCTATAAGATTCTTTGCTGCTGTTGTCTTCCCTGCGTTATCTAAACCAACCAATAGCAACACAATGTTCCTGTGAAAGTAAAATGGTTTTACCAGTTAAAATTGCCATTCCTGTTATAACTGCACATCAGTAAGCACACAATATGTCTGTCAAAATGCAAAGGAACCTTACTTGTGGTGGTTTTTGGATGCATTTTTTAATCCAAATGGATGACAACAGTTACCCATAATTACACATCAATATACGCTCACACTGTACCTTCCACGCTTTTCATTAGACATGGTTAACTACTGAAATTTGCATTTAAAGACGCTGTTGGAAGCGTCAACACTACTGCCAACAACCACACGACTCCATGACATAAACATCACAGAGAATACCCTACATTTCAGCAACCTGCGAAAGTTAATATGAACGGAATGACACCTAATTGCATTGACTTACAGAGAATGCCCACATTGGAGATAATCTGTGCATAGGAGCAACCTGCGAAAGATAATATTAACAAGATGGCAGTGTAGTGAATTGATTGCTCAGCTCTTCAATATCTCGTGTGGCAAAGAAATAAGGAAACTTGATTAACGCGTATTACAAAAATAATTGTAATTGTTATTTGTTAAGGCTAAGTAGCATCATCAGTTAGTGACCACGAATAATGTTTCTTCTCGGGAGCAGAAGTGAGCGTTCCTAGTCCTTGCCTGTTCCCGATGTGCATTGTTTTTGAGCAGTTCCGGAAGGTTTGGAATAGGTTGTAGTTACAGGACAATTTTGTTCGAGTCCCTTTATTTTTAGTTTGTATTCTTTTTCCTGGAGCCGTGTATTGTACGACGTACTGTATCAAATAATGAATGGTGGCGAACATGTTCGTAGCTCCTACTGCCACGTAATTATGCCAGTGCTTAACACAACGAATGTTCTAGTGATTATATATATACAAGGCACTGAAGTGTTGGCGTGGCTAAAACTTAGTTTCGTTTTAACATCCCAAATAAGATGGTCATATCATAAAAAAATTACGTAACACGAATGAAAGCGTTGCAGACGTCTTACATACCTCGTATAACGATCATGAAATACATACGCTTTTGCATTGGTCGCCTGTGGGGGAGAGGTATGCAAGTTAGGAGTAGGGTATTTGTGTCAATATCAGGAAAGAACCACACAAATACGAATTTATAGTTACACCTGACTTTTTAAAAGAGGTTGTTAAAGCAGTTGATGTCCTCTTGTCCATCTCAGTGTAGTACTGTCAAATCCGTGGTTAAATGGACAGAAAACGCACATCCACTATAATACCTGTTAACTATTCATTTTTCAGGAACACATGGAAATAGTAATGTCATGTAATCGAATATGTGCCGTCGTGTGTGAGTTCCTTTTTCCCCGTCTTATCATATTCCAAGAGTTGACATGGATGACAGTACTCTTGTGTGACAGTTTGATTTTCAACCATGGCGGTAACCTTATTTTTCTTATTTTCATTCAGTTGTGGCGGTGAACCGTGGTTGTCACTAAAATGAAATCGTAGAGCGTAGTATTTATGTATGCTGTTGAATACTGTAAGTGTCTCTACAACAAAAATGAAACATCAGTCTAACCTTTATGTATGTTGGCAATCCTACATTGAATTTTGTTATGACTGTTGGAACTCAAGGCACATTCTTACATCCTTTTATGTTCTTGTATATTCACAACTGCCTGGAAATGTGGTTTGTATTCTGCAACACAGACGAGCATGCACTTTAAAGTATATGATGTTTACCATATTATGTCTATTCGAACATACTACTGTTGTGACTGAATTGTTCCAGTTAATGGAATAAGAATTGTAAAACCATATCTTACATAAGAAATAAGTGTAGTGTCTATTCTGTGTCAGGCATAGAATTCAGTAGAATATTTATGAGGGGCTGAAATGTTATAACAAGACAGTTCAGAGCTGAAAATGTTCTCCAAGGCTGAAATGCATTCATCTTTCACAAAGCCAGTGTGTGTTAAATTCTCAGTGTAGAATCAAGAGTTGTAAAATCATATCTTACATAAGAAAGAAGTGTATTGTCTATTCTGTGTCAGGCATAAAATTCAATAGAATATTGAGGGCTGAAATATTGTAACAAGGCAATTCAGAGCAGAAAATTGTCTCCAAGGCTGCAGTGCACTCATCTTTCACAAAGACAGTGTGTGTTAAATTCTCAATGTGGAGGACACATTTGTCACTATCTACAAAGTTCCATTTACGTTTCATTTGTTCTATTTTAATTTTCAGTAGACAGAATTGCTGTAAAGAGTGATGTCACACATGATCAAAACAGTGTGGGCTGGATTTAGAAAGCCCACTAGAAATATGATCACAAACCGAAATATCTCACAGACTTTCCCAAGAAGTGAGAAACCACCAGTGACTGTCTCATCAGAGCCTGTTACAGAACAGGTTACATCACCCAGTAAGTTTATTACAACAAAACCACAACAGTTTTAAAGTTGGACATCCCCCTTGTGCTTATCTGATCAAAGGTTATGTAAGAAAGTAGTCTACACTGTTTTCTTACAAAACCATGATAATTGTAACTTACACTAATAGTACTGACAAGAATTTTCGTATGAATCTCAAACTGCAACCACTGTTCTTGTTGAAGTGCAGTGTGAGTCACCTACTGTCACATTCCAGAATTGTTCTTGATTTCAGAATAGTGTGCCTTCCTGGTTTCATTTCCAGAAATTATGATAGATACATTTCCTCATCGACTGCCTACGGGCTGGACGGTCCAGGGATTGAATCCCGGTGGGGGCGAGAATTTCTGCACCTGTCCAGACTGGCCCTGAGGCCCACCCAGCCTCCTGTACAATGGGTACTGGGCCTTTCCCAGGGATAAGGTGTGGCCGGGGCATGACACCCTTCACCCCTTTTTAGTGCCTAGGTCAAAAATAGAGTAGAGTTATACCTCTACTCTCCCTTAGGGCCTTTGTGGCCTATGAAAGGGTGAAACCTACCCACATTTCCTCATTCTTAAAAATAATCAGTAGAATCTTAGAATATGTTTCATCACTGTGTTGTATTGACAGTTTTTATGACATGTATTGTAGATGAATAAACAAATTGATGTTTCATTATAGTATTGGTGATATTGCTTTGGGACATGATCCCCTCCTGTACATTCTTTTACTCCATTGTATGTAAATTGATATGACTCAATATTTGCCCACGGTGCCAGCATTCAGTGTAGGTGACACATTCAGAGTGATACGCTTATTTTGATCCCAAAGTTGACAACAAATGTAAGATTATACAGTACACTGTCCTTGCACATGCCACAAAGGCACACAGGGGAAGCAGAGGTATAACTCCACTCATTCTCAACCTTGCCACTGGATGGAGGTGAGTCACGGGCTGCAGGCTGTAGCCATTTTATACCCAGAGGAAGAGGCCGAAGTAACCATTGGAAGTTGGGTGGGTCCCAGGGCATAGGTGGACATTTTTGAGAAGAAAAACACTGTGCTTCTCCCAGGAATCAAATGCAAGATCATCCAGAACATAGCCTAGTCACTCTACCGACTGTGGCTGGAGATGTGTTGTTAAAATTAAGCAATTAAGATGCTACTTGTATAAAGTAATTTCTGGATTTCTGCAGCTTCTTAATTATTTTAAGACTCTTACCTGATACTTCATTGTCAATACAAGCAACATGTGTGAGACAAGAGAATTTCTGTGCCACTAGAAGGTAACTTGACTCTCTCCTCATGTTGCTGTGTGTTCATTTAAACAGTGTATGTCAGTTTTAACAGGACTACATCTGTACACAGGATTGAAGAAATGCAATCAATACCTGTTTAAATGCAAATATAATACTGTATTGCACCTTGATATGTGCATTTGAATTATAACAATTGAACACATTCTTATTAATAATAATTTTCATTCTTCAGATTTTAATTAGTATTCATATTGTAGGAGCTGGAATTTTTAGTGATGATACACACTGGTGTTTTACACATCTCTTTTATTCGCTTTCTCCCTTAAGATGGCCCAGAAAAAAGCCAAAACATGTAGGGGAAAAAAAAAATAAAACTGACTACGAGTATATTTTGTAGGACTTATATTATGAGTAGTTATTAATAAACCTGTGGGTGTAAATTTTCAGTCAGATGCTGCAGTTTGTGACTTGCATCTGTTACATGGATTTATGCAAGTACTCCCCCAACTTGAGTTTGGTGGGTATTTTGTTTAAATCTCAGCATAGTTACTGTCATGCATAATCTTCCCCAGAGATAGTTGTGTACCTTAATTAAGACACTGATGTGACTCCCCCCCGATCATCTTCCCATCTCTTTCAGAGCTATGTAACCTCTGGTTGGAAACATCATTAAGGTACTTTACAGTCAGTCAGCAAAATATACTGATACTTGCTGTATGTATGGCATTTAAGAGATATGAATATAATACTGATACTCAGTTATTCCCAAAACAGGCTGTCATTTGCAGTCATTATTAAGGTGTATATTTTACACAGCCCTTAACAAGACATCATGTGTGGGTATAGCATATGTTGGTTGGCACACAACACTAAATTTATTATATGGTTAATTGCTGTCAGGGGCTTCGGTGGTCTAGGGGTAGCGTGCTGGCTTTTAGTACCCAAGTTCACGGGTTCAAACCCGGCCAAAGCCATCGGATTTTTAAGGGTGAAAAAATCCTCAGCACGCCTTCCTTCGGAGGGGAAGTAAAGCCGTTGGTCCCATGTTGTAGATTTGCGGCATGTAAAAGATACCTAAATGGCGTGGAAGTTGTCATTTTGGCAAAATTACCGGACAACATTCTCGCCCACAGTTCCCACTTCCACTGCTGGGATCTCTCACATCGTGGCGGACGTGGAGGCACCTGGTGGTGAAAAGTGGGAACATAAAAAAAAAAGCGGAAAGCAGTGGTAGGCTACCACTAAGAACTTGCCCAGGATGCAGTGTACCAGAGCCATACCAGTCACCTGGCTGAACTCTGGTCTCCGCCCAGACCGGCCCAAGGGCTGAATACCAATAATAATAATAATTGCTGTCATATCAAACAGACTTTTAAATGACATCCAACTTCCGACCATATAATCAGCTTATTTCCAGTGTAGCTCAGCAGCAGTGTGTTTGTATAGCTATCTCCTGGTAAATGCTACAGTAAAGCAAAACTGAGACACTGCTATTAAGGCACATATCACAAAACAGGAATGCAAAGAATGGGCAAGTTCATATACTAACTTGATCAGGGATAAACTGTCAGTATTCTTATACTGTACTGTCTGCAACACTCATTATAGTGACTAAACTATGGGCTGGACATCCAAGAGTGGGGTTTGATTCCCAGCATTGGCAACAGATTTTCCTCTTCTCAAAGTGCCCATATCAGCGCTATGGCCCATCCAACCTCATATTTAATGGGTACAAATGGTACAGCAACAAGAGCGTGGAGCTGACGACGTACCTCCACTCCCACATATGCTTTTGTGGTGTTAATTAGCTACAGGGAACATTTTATCTTTACCTTTTACTAGTACACAGTGCATATTTACAGCATTCTAAATGTGTGCATTTGTACATGTGGCCCATTGTGACAGCAGCTAGTGGCTTGCTTTGTCTTTCTTGTACCATATATTGGAAGTTGTTTCATTGTTATTGTTGACTTCCTGCAATTTATCTCAATACTCTCCAAGTTCATCAGTGCATAATTTAATATAAACTCAACTATACAGTTGAACTTTGCCATTTGTTTTGACAGGATTGAACTATATGGTTAAGCCATACCAAAAATATGTTTTGGTATGGGCAGGGACATACAAATCAATTGCTGATATCCCAGAGAGAGTTGGGTAAGTGAAACAATTTTCATTATCGTATTTTGCTCTAAAACTTTCATTTTTTAAGTCTGAACTTACTAAAATCCTGTTTGATGAGTCAGTATTTCATTGTACATGTGAATAGATTTCCATTCTGAAGTAAGCTAACTAGAACATCTAAATATCATGCTGTGTGGAGTTCAGTATTAATGATTCATTAGTGAAGGTTTTGTCCTCAGACATGGAGTACTGGATGCAGCTCTCAATAAGGTTCGTGTCAAGGTTGCCATTTACATGATGATTGCCACAGTTGTGATGGCTGGGGCTGCAATGTACAGTGGTAAAAAAGCTGCTGAGAGAGGTGATTCTCTGGCTCATCGAGGTGAAGAATACCACAGGAAACTACGGGAGGAGGCAGCTAAAGAGAGAGAAGCAATGGCTGCCAAGTCTGCTCAGTGATAGGCTACAATGCTGAAATACTGTTATAATTTTTGTAATAGTGGTGCTTTTAACTATGCATTGTAGAGTAGAATAGAATAGAATAAGAATGAAATAGGACAGATGACCCAATACACCTATCACACTGGATAGTGTATTGTATTCCTCTAAACATAAACATTTTAAGAATTTAGATTTTGATTTTCTGAGTTAACAACTATGTAGCGGCTACCGTTGCTTCAGAATGTGCTGCTGCATGGAATATACATGTTTTCATATCCCAGAAGAGCACAATCCAAACTTCCACTGCTGTGAAAACCTCAGGGCTCATGTGAAGAGATTTGTAATAAATACTGAACAGACTTAGAGAATTTACTGCTTATGGTATGCTGACACCATATTTTGGCTGGTTCTGGTCAGGTATAGTGTAAATGTCACTTTTTCCTACTTCCCTTTTATTTTAACTGCAAAATTGGAACACTCAAGGATGAAGCATGAATTATACTCTAAGGTATAATATTTTACATGTGGTGTAATGAAAGTGTTCTGCTGTCAGATCCATGTTGAAAATACTGACAGGTGTCATTACACTGAATGCTTCAATGTTGTTTGGGTGTTTGATTTAGTTATGTTTTCTTTTTCAGTCTATTTTTCATGCAACATGTGTCTGAAATTATGATCATAGCACACTCTTTGGCCTATATATATATGGCAGACCAAACCCACAGCTTAACATGGAATCTGATACAAGATACGAGCTGAGTTCTTTCATTCCTTATGCTTTAAGCTTTGGTAGATGTGACTGCTTTGATCTGTACACTTAGATCTGATTGGGATCAAAGACAGGCCCCCTAAGTGGAAGCACAATCTGTAATCCAGGAAGCCATCCTGTTTTCATTGTATAATTTTACTTAGTTTTCAAAACCAGGAAATTTTTTTCAGATGTTATAATGCAGGTTTCACACATGTAGAATATCATCATCACACACACACATTTTTCACATTCAAAATGTCATGTGTTTATTACTTGTGCCACTGTGAGGCACTTTAGAGTTACCCTGAAGGAGTATCTTGTTTTCATGACTATCAAGCTTAATTCGTGTAATAAAACACATCTTGTATTTAAGTCTGTGTGTGGTTGTATATATATGTATGCATATGTATATATAGTCTCATGTTTCATTTAGTCAAATATATTGTGTACAAGCACTGTGTTCTCATTGCTGCTCTATTTTACCAGTTTCCACTTGATCACAGGAAGTATGTTTGTCTCTTAGGGTATAAGTCCAAGTTTCATATACTAACAGGGTCAAACTGAGTTATATTTTCAGTCAGCATATTTTTTTCAAGCATAAGAGACAGGTTCTGAACTGCATGGCAGAAAGCAAACTGTAGGTTCACAGAATAATTTGTAAGGTATTATGCACTACCCAAATCTGTCAACAGCTTACAAAGTACAGTTGAGGTTTCCACAGCATAAATAACAAGAATAAGGTCTTCCAGGAATGATGGGCATGTAGTTTGGTGGGGCGACTTCCCATATTTCAGACAAACCTCTTCAGGGTATGTAGGTTAGACGATGTCCAATCTTTTTTGGCAAAGGCAACAATCATTATTGTAGGCTGGTTCGTGAGCTGCCTGTGTAAATATTGCAGTACCTCTGTAACATAACTGCCTAAATAGTTGCGTGATGTTTAGAGCATATGATCCACAAATGTGGCTGTAGGCAACTCGTCTGCAGATTGGACACCCCTGAACGCGGCAGACTGACATGTATGAACCTGCCCAGCTAGATGAGCTTCAGGAGCTGCACTTCAAGAGGTATGCACTAATAAAAGTAATACGAGTATATTTTTGCCTTATTTAATGGCTTCTTATTTCTTTTCATCCAAATACAATACATTATTTTAAGTTATTAAGTCTGAAGTGCCATTCATGTTCAGCCTGGTGTGTGTGAATTACCTGAATATTATTTTCCATAGGTAAATTGCCTGAGGCACACAAGTGATGTGTGCAAGCCACACTTAGCTTGTATCTACTGCACTATGCAGCACTAAATCCCAGAAGACTGTGAACTGAATGCTTGATCCGTAATTGTGTGTTGCCGGTATGTGAAGAATCAAAAGTACTGAAAGAAATTTCACTGGATATTACTACAAACATAAAACACAATGACAAAACACAGGGAGTACTCTTCACCAAGGCCTTGGGCAAGACAGCAATCAGAAGCATTACCACATAGGAAGCCTGCCTGACCAGGAATTTAATCTGCTTCTCCCCTGCAGTTCAACTTTGTGTACTTCATAGATGAGTCTTGAAGTGTACAGCTTCATATTCTAAGCAGGCCTCACACTTCTGATAATATATCTTGACACATGTCTCAAAGTTCATCTTGAAATATCTGCAATGTTTCCTTAAATGCTGTCTTTATATTTTTGCAAAAATTATGGACTATTCACATAAACTACATTTCAATGTCCCCCACCAGTAACAATGTTACCAATTCAAATCTGGCTATGCAATAGTCAACAGTGACTTATCAACCATTCATCAACAGCTCTTCTGAGTTGGCTGTGGCACTGTTGGCATACAGTAGCTATATGTTTTCTCCTGTTAATTGCAGAAAGAATGTTATCAGACTTAATTCAACACAATGGTCAGAATTTATTCTTTCTATGAAAATGTACACCCTAGTATTTTGTCATCACTTACTACACACCAGACACTGATTTGAAGATCATGTATAGGAACTTCAAAATTTGCAATGGTACCACCTGAACACCAACTTTTCTTTTATGTTCCTACTTAATGTAGGTCATATACAGGAACTTCATGTGTTACAAGTTGATTTCCAGAACACCAACATGTGTTTTCTGGTTGTGTTCCTATTTAACATTAGGTCATGTATAAGAACTTCATGACCTGCACGGGAATTGCCATTACATCAATATCTTTTATGTTCGTTACTTATGTTCTTACTTAACATAAACGATGCATTAACCAAGGAGACTGTAAATTTCTTTCTTTTTGTCCAGCAATGAACCTGTCATTTGAAAATGTCTCACAACTCTCCTTTTTTTAATGTTTCACCTTGCATTTTTCAATTCAATAATTGATAAACAACAACACATGCACTTTTTCATTCAACACTATATTAGTCTAGAATGTTGATTTCATTAAAATACATAAAAATACTTAAAGGTACTCCGAAATGTTTCGATC
>Ga0209737_10002861_pt1 | contig 12053 bp, 10 predicted proteins | sample TergutCu122P3_FD_187284 | JGI IMG/M metagenome (GOLD analysis project Ga0209737, IMG submission 187284) | Cubitermes ugandensis P3 segment gut microbial communities from Kakamega Forest, Kenya - Cu122 P3 (SPAdes) (version 2) | ecosystem: Host-associated > Arthropoda: Insects > Digestive system... | reverse complement strand
GGCGAGACTGGTAATCTCCACTTGTCACACAAAGTGATACCTTCTGTGGTGTAGATTTTGCAACACAGCTTTTATTTCCAATTTTTCAAATTGTGGCTTGTACTACAATCCCGATGACACTTGGCAACATGTGGATCATCCAAGGGGATGGGGTTAATCGAAGACGCAATGATGATTCATCTTTTTGCCGCCACGACCAACAGGGAGGATATACATGTCCAGAAAAAGAGTTTTAACCGCCTTTCTTTCGTTTGCTTTGCTTTTTACCCTTATACCAGCCCAAATAGCCTACAGCTTGTCTCCTCCGGTACCGGTAATTCCGTTCGCATCAGCTACGCTTGAAAAAGGTGAAACGAAGACCTGGGATGTTCCGATCAGCAATCCTTTGGTTAACGACAAGATGGACATCCTGTATGTCATTGATACAACAGGATCTATGGAAGAAATACGTGATACGATAGCAAACACTGTCAATCAGTTTACTGATGATCTCGTCGCTGCTGGTGCCACAGATATATGGTTTGGGGCTGCGTTTTTTGGAGACAGTTATGTCGATGATCCCTGGTTTGACATAGAGCTCCCGCTTGGAGCTCACGACCTGGATGATGTAAAAGCTGCTATCTCAGCACTGACAACCACAAATGGAGGAGATGGACCCGAAGACGTTCTCTACGCCTATATCATGGCGATCAAGAGCACCGAAGCTCTATGGAGGGAAGATGCTCAACGTGTTGTTGTTGTCATTACCGACGCTACAACAAAGCTCCGTCCTGACGTAGAGGTGGATGGTTACCCTGTAACGGTGGCAGGAGCAATTGACATTACTGACGATTATGGCATTGATGTCGTTTTTGCGACTAATGATGGTTATTTTCTTGAATCTACTTACACCTCTGACGGAACTACAGCTATCACAATGGCAGCCTTTGCAGCAGAGCTCGGTATAACCGAATATCGCTGGGGCACAGAAGCTGATCTACAAACTGTTCTGAGTACGGCGGTTATTCCACCGGTAACCGAGATTCCAACCTACGAATGTGAAGCACGTGTTGAGTCCATAACCTATAACAGCGATAACGCAGTCTCAAATGATGTTACCGTTACGATAACCTCTCCGTCCAGCTTTCTTCTTGCTGGTGGTGAGACAAAAGCGTTTAGTATGACAGCCGTTGCCGCAAGCGATCCAGCACGGACAAACGAAGGCACAACGGTCGAAATCGGTTTTTACGTTGATGGTGTCAAGGTTGGGTCACAGACACTGACCTTTCATGTGGAAGCAACTCAAGGCTTCATTCTTCCCGCAACAGGAGATGGTGCCAGTGCTATTGGGTGGATGATTGTTATTGCAGAGCTTGTCCTGTTTGGATGTCTGTTTATGTTGTGGAGAAAGCGCCAACAGACGCATTAGCGCTAATAGGGCGCCTCGCCCGACTCAACAGGAGCAATTATTCGATACAATAAACGCATGTTGAAGAAATCGAAACATGCGTTTATTGGTTTGGCTGTCCTCTTACTGGGGCTTTTCTTTATTGTGCTCGGTTTGTTGCAAGGCGACTATGATGAAATCCTGAGAAAAGCGATACTTATCTGCTACGAGTGCATCGGGATCGGATAAGATTCCTGTGATCGCACGGTTCAAACGTCACCTCATTCAGCTGCTCGCCGCATTGCTGTACAACCTCAACTTCAAGGGCTTTGCAACAGGCACCATCTACCAGGGTGCGTCTAAGGGCGTCTGCGTGCCGGGGCTCAACTGCTACTCCTGCCCCGGGGCCGTTGGTGCCTGCCCGATAGGGTCGCTGCAGGCTGCCCTGGTTGCCAGCAACCAGCATCTCCCCTTCTACCTGGTGGGCACGCTTCTTGCCTTTGGGGCGCTTTTGGGCAGAACTGTCTGCGGATGGCTTTGCCCCTTTGGCCTCATCCAGGACATGCTGGACAAGTTACCACTCCCCAAGGTTCGCAAAGGTAGCTGGTCAAGGGTTCTCTCATGGGGAAAGTATGTTGTACTTGTCGGCCTGGTTGTTGTTGCTCCTCTTGTGTTGCTTCAAACAACAGGAGTTGGCACGCCTGCCTTCTGCTCCTGGCTTTGCCCGGTTGGCACACTCGAAGCGGGGATTCCGCTCGTGGCAACAAACAGCAGCCTGCAAGCCTTTGTGGGCACACTTTTCAGCTGGAAGGTCGCTGTACTTGTTGCGATTATTGTCGTCAGCACCTTTGTGTATCGCCCGTTCTGTCGCTTCCTTTGCCCGCTTGGAGCGCTTTACTCCTTCTTCAACCGCATCGCCCTGGTGCGCTACCGGGTGGACAATACGCGATGCAACGGGTGCAACACCTGCCTTGCAGTATGCAGGCTCGACATACGCTGTGTGAGTGACAGAGAGTGTATCCAATGCGGGGCCTGTGTTTCTGGGTGTCAACAAAAAGCCATCGGCTTTACCCTCAGTGATATACTTAGCAAAAAGGTTAGGGAGACTCGATGAAATTCTCAAAATCCCAATTCATCCACACTCGCAGGAGCTTTGCCAACATCGCTCAAACCCCCAGAAGTTTTGCCAACATCGCTCAAACCCGCAGAAGTTTTGTCCACATCATGTTGGCTGTTCTGTTGGCCATAAGCCTCACGAGCTCGCTTGCGGGCTGTTTCGGCAAGCCGTCCACACAAGGCCCCGGTGGAGAAAACCCCAATGGCCAAAATCCGGAAACATCAAAGCCGGTCGAGGTCAAAGAGGGGTCGATCGCACCAGATTTTGAGTTTGTCACCATGGACGGAAAAAAGGGCAAGCTATCTGACTACCGAGGCAAGGTGGTTCTGCTGAACTTCTGGGCTAGCTGGTGCGGCCCCTGTGTTCACGAGATGCCTGACATGCAACGCATCGCCGACGACTACCCCAGCGTGGTGATTCTGGCTGTCAACAGAAACGAGAGCACCGCTGATGCCACCAAGTTTGCCAATGACAAAGGCTACAGCTTTATCTGGGCACTCGATGAAGATAAGGCAATTCAGGCCGTCTATCCTTCAAATGGGATTCCCTACACTATCGTCATCGACAAGGATGGTGTGATCGGGACTATCTATGTAGGCAGCGCAAACGACATGTACCCCTATTTCGAAAAGGCGATCAAAGACGCTGGCGCAACCAAGTAAGCACCACGCCAGGCAAACAGCAAGCAGCCAGTCAGACTGACACTTCCTTAGCGTACCTTTGTGAGTTGTCCTGAGTTCATGCCATAGACTATGTCGGCAATCGAGCTGATCCTCTTGGAGTGTGTAACGATGATGACGCATCGGTTGTCTTCGCGTGCCAGATTGGTGAGTATGTCGAGGATCTCGGTCTCGGTGTCGGTGTCGAGGTTTCCGGTGGGCTCGTCGGCGATGATGATGTCGGGGTTGTGTGAGAGCGCGCGGGCAATGGCAACGCGTTGTTGCTCTCCGCCGGAAAGCTTGAGAATCGTCCTATCCGCAGTTTCCCGGTCAATGCCCACCCTGCTCAGCAGCTCGTAGGCATGGGCCTTCTTGTCCGCCTCTTTGCTGCCGCTGATATTCAGCGACAACATGATGTTCTTCACAGCCGTCATATTGGTGATCAGGTTGTAGCTCTGAAACACCACGCCGATACCCCTGGCGCGATACTCATCGCGATCAATGCTCTTGAGGTTTTCTCCGTTGTAGAAAATGTCTCCGCTTTCGCAGGTATCCAGGCCGGCAATCAGTGAGAGCAGCGTCGATTTGCCGGAGCCAGACTTCCCTACTATCGTGTAAATCTTCCCCTTCTCAAAGCTTGCATTGACGTGTTTGAGCACAAAGTTCCGTGTTCCGTCGTATTTGTAGGACACATTTTTAATGGTGAGAACAGTCATGGTGTCACCTAGTTTCTTTCCATCAGTATCTTGATTGGCTCGTATTTGGTGATTCTGGCGGTGGCGACAAGGCCTGCCACCGTGGCAAGCAGCAACGCGATTCCGATGATCTCGATGATGGTGAGAAGCCCGAGGGAAACGTCCATTTCTGAGAGCGGTTTGGCGTTGGGATTATACCCGCCGGGGCCTATCATGGTTGGGCCCATTCCGATGGTGACGGGCCCTCCGGAGCCACCGCTGGAGCCACCGCTTGGCCCGCCGGATGTAATGGGCCCGCCGGAGCCACCCGGCATACCTGTTGCGAATGGATTTGAGGATGCGACAGCCTCCGCCTGCTGCGTGATCAGCACATCAGTAATCGGCTGAGCCGCCACGGTGCCTACCCCGATGCCAATCACCAGGCAGATGCCGGTCAAGACCAGAAGCTCCGTCCACAGGCCAAGCGAGACCTTACCCTTCTTCATGCCCATGGCCCTGAGCACACCGATTTCGTACTTCCTCTCACGCACCGCTATGGAGGTCAGCAGTATCAGGATAACCGCACCGAGCACCAACACCACAACCATGAAGGTGAGCGTGATGCTCTTCAGGCCTAATACCGGCTTAACGATGGTGTCGTATGAGCTGGCGTCGGTCGTAACGACAAACTGGTCGCTCAATCCCATGGCACGGACATCTTGTTCAAATTGCTCGAGCAGATCAGGACTCTTCAGGTAATAGGTGACGGTGAGCTGGATGTTGTTCTCGTTGCTTTTCCGGAGGGCAAGCAGGGTTTCGAGTGTGGTGAGAATCTCGTTTCGATGGTTCAGGGGGGCCATTTTTGGCATGTTCGCGTTGTCGTACTCATCCTTGAGGTCGTCGTAGATACCGGTGACGGTAAAGATGACCTCCTGTGTGCGTGAGGCCCGAAACATCCCATCGAAACCCTCACTCAGTATGTAGTCAGCACCGTTTGCGCGATAGGTGTCACCGCTGCTGTACCCGCTCATATTGGTGCCTTCAGGTATGTCATAGGTAAAGTCAACCAGAAGCTTGATCTTGTCGCCAACGCTGATATTGTTAAGCTCGGCGAGATCCTGGCTGATCAGGCACTCGTTGTTATTGGAAGGCATCGTGCTCTTGCCATCATTGAGCAGCGCACGCACTCCCTCATTGAAGTCATCCCAATAACTCCCATACAGCCTGAAATTCCCGCCGCCCATAAAACTGAACGATTGGCGCCCGTCAGGCCCTGTCGTGCCGGTGATGCCTGCACTCGCTCCACCGAGTCCACCGGGATCGGTGCTCACATCGTCACTTTGATCGATGGCTGTCAGACTGTCTGAGTTTGCAGAAAGTGAGCCGTACGCCTCGCTTCTCTGCAGGGCGTCTGACTGGGTAAAGGATAAAAGCATCTCAGGCGAGATCGTTGGCATCCTCATGGAAATTCTGCCACTGGTTGCGCCCTGCAACGCTTGCTCTCTCATTTTTTCCATGTCGGGCGTGATTGAGACCTGCGAACTGAAGCGGGTTTTGTAATCCTCGATGACGTTGTTCGAGGTATTGTTGATGATGAGCGCAACTACCGTCGTAGTGATGATCACGAAGATGATCGCCATGAGCAGGATGTTACGCCCCTTGTTGCGAAGCAGATTCTCGAGCGCGTTGGTTACGATGTACATATGGTTTGACTCCTCCATCCAGCTGTTTGCCCGACCATGTAAAGAGCTTACTTATGCACTATCCCTGGTCGCTTGGATAACTCGCAGCCCCAAGGCTGAGCTGAACAACACCTCACAGTAAGCTCAGGAGTATTATGTGGGTGATTCCTTAAAGTGACCTGAAATGTACCGAGTCAATTTCTGGTTTCTCCACTTTTTCACCTTCATCTTGAGTACAAGCAACCTCTTGTGTGGGCTCCAAACTCATGTTTCGCAACTCCTGCTTGCGGAAGTGCAGCTGTAGTACCACTCAGGTATAAAGGCACGCGGCATTAACATCATCAATGACCTTGTCTGACAACATGTTCCTGGCTGCTCAAAATTTCAGTTTTTGTGGTATGTCCAGCATGAAATATCGCGCAAAACACTACAAAACTAGAGATTTTGAGCAGGAATGGTGAGATATTCATGGAAAAGCACCACAAAAACGCAAATTTTGAGCAGCACAAGGACGAAGTCCTTCCTATGCTTTAAAACTTATGCGACCGTAACAACTCAGATAGCTGCCATCTTGCGAACGATGCCTACTGATAGCATAGAGTCACAAACTGTGAGGCCCTGTTGGTCATTTATAGACAGTGTAACTCAGGTGTTTTTGAGTACGGCTGTTGCCAATCTATCCGTTACGTTTTCACAGGCGTCGATGCAGCGCTCCAGACGCTGGAACAAATTGCTCCATGCCATGATAAAGACGGGGGTCTCAACATAGTTCTTATACAGATCACGGATCGTCCTGACAAAGATCTTGTCCGCCTCCTCCTCAAGATCATTCACCGTGATGATATAACCGGAAAGCGTCTTTGATCTCTTGAAGTTTGAGAACTCTCTGAGAACATCAAGTAGCGCAGCTGTCGCTTTTACTATAATCTCAGCCATCTCAACAGAGGGTGGATGGATTTTCTGAATATCATACATGTACAACTGCTGAGCAACATCGTCTATGTTATCGACTATGTCATCGAGAAACAGTGTGATTTCAGCAATATCTTCTCGATCAATTGGTGTCAAAAACTCTGTTGCGATATGGGTAAAAATCTGATGAGTCTGCACGTCAGCGGCATTCTCAATCTCGTGTATGGCAGATACATACTCCAGCACCTTTTCTGGGTCGTAGTTACTTAGCACATCGAGAAGCATTTTTGCTTCGTCTGAGGCATACTCGCCCAGTCTTACCAGAGCTCCAAAGAAGTCATACTTTAACCTTGACACTGAAGTTCCTCCTTACAACACTTCTCTAATACACTATGAAACAAATAAAAACCGGATGATTATTACAAACAATGCACCAAATACCATCGAACAGGGTATGGTATAGACCCAGGCCATGGCAATGTATTTGGCCTTACTCCACTTAACCGCTGATAATCGTTGCGCGCAACCGACACCCATGATCGCCGAAGATATCGCCTGCGTGGTGCTTATCGGAGCATGGAGATAGGTCATGAGCTGGATAACTGCTGCTGCAGTAGTTTCCGCAGCAAAACCACGCACTGAGTCGAGCCGGGTAACTCCCTGGCCCATGGTTTTCATGATGCGCCATCCACCCACAGAAGTGCCGGCCGCCATGGTGAAAGCACAGATAATCTTTACCCAGAGTGGAACGTGATTGGCGGCCTCACCAACGAGCAAGCCGCTGGTGACCAGAGCCAGCGTAATGATGCCCATCGTCTTTTGGGCATCGTTGGTGCCGTGCGCAAAGGCCACAGCCGCCGCAGAGAGAATCTGCAGACGGGAGAAAACCCGTGACGACTTCTGGTGGTTGATGGACGCGCACAATCTGAAAATCACCTTTATCAGGATAAATGCAACGATAAAACCTATGATTGGCGACGTGAACATAGGGATGATCACTTTTTGCATCAAACCTGTCCATATAACACCTTCGACGCCCATGGTATATGCGATAGCCGCACCCACCAGTGAACCTATGAGCGCATGAGAACAGGAGATGGGAATCCCCTTCCACCAGGTGATGATGAGCCAGGTGATGGCTCCCAACAGAGCAGCGAGAATCACATAATCCTCTAGTGTTACGCTGACCAGACCCTTTGAGATGGTCTGCGCCACACCCTCGCTGACAAAGGCGCCGGCGAAATTCATCACGGCTGCCAAACCGATTGCTGCCCCTATCGGTAGTGCCCTGGTATACACCGTGGTGGCTATCGAATTCGCGGTGTCATGAAAACCATTCATGAACTCGAATATCAGCGCAGCAGCAACAACGAGGATAAGGATGGCGCTTATCATAACATCCCACCTTTGTCCGTCAGACAAGTAATAGATTGATTTTTCTTAGGGATTATCCTGACTTCAAAAAGCCCCAGAGTTCTCGCAATACGGGTAACCAGGTTTATAATATGCCCGCCTTTGTTCATCTCTCTCAGATACATGAAACCCCTTGACGTCAAAAAAGCGCACTCGAATAGTGTATCGCAAGCGCCAACACGCTGGATGGTTAAAGCCTAGTTTTTACATTATCCTCACATGCTCCTCACATGGACAAAAGAGGGTACTTTTGTCTATAGATTGACAGCAAGTAGCGTGAAAACTGCAAAGAATATGCCGTACTGAGTCGGTTTTCAGCCTTATATGGTAAAACCGGATACAAAACACCTGGAAACGTCGTATGATATTGACAGGATCAATCGCAAAAGGAGACTTGAATGTCCAGATTTGATTTTGGTGGATCAGTGAGTTGCGATATCACTGCTGACGCCCTGCATGAAGCAGCATTGAAGTGCAACAAGGTCTGGGGAGTCGCTCCTGACTTGGCTTTCATACTATCAAAACTTGAGGAACTGTATCCAGAACGATGTATCGACAACATCGATTCTGAGCTGGTTGCAATAAACATCGCCGCAGAGCTCGCTCGCAAAGGTCAGAGGCCATACGTTGTTGATAAGATTCCCTTCCTCACCATGCGGGCGTTCGAGCAGATTCGCAATGAAATCAGTTACCAGAACCTGCCTGTTACCATTATAGGTTTTGGAGATGGCCTTATTCCGACAAGCGGATCAATTGAAAACTGTATCGAAGACATCAGTCTGATGAGAACTCTGATAAACATGTCTGTTGTATCAGTCAGTGATCCCAATATGATCAGATCATTTATTCAACAGAGTCTTGATCTTAACAATCCACTGTACATTCGCCAGGCTGACGGCAACTCAGGCAGATTTATCTACAATACAGAAAAAACCAACTATCCCATTGGTAAAGGGCTCGTTGCGCGCAAGGGAAAAGACCTTACGATAATCACACATGGTGTTTTGGTTGCCAGTGCCCTGGAAGCCGCCGAATTAGTTGCGGAAGCTGAAATTGATATCCGCGTCATTGACATGTACTCGATTAAACCACTGGATACCGAACTCATTATCAAGGCCATCAAGGAAACATCTTCGATCATTGTCGTTGAGGATCATCTCAAAAGAGGAGGTCTCTCAAGCGCTGTTGCAGAGCTGATCGTTGATGAAGGTGTGTTTCCAGAACACATCATTCGGATGGGTATTCCTGATGTTATTCCCGATATCATCGCTCTCTGTGATTCCGATGAAATGCTTCGGGATAAGTGCTCCTTCGGCACCAAGGCTATCGTGAGAAAAATCAGGGAGTTCGTCTGGCCCAGAGGAAGTGAATGGGACTGGACACATCTGGATAAACATCACGATAAGCATCAATGCATTCTTCATGATACTTAGAACATAACGCTTATTGTTCCTGCCCCACCTGATTTCCTGTAAAAAACTCAGTGCTTCCTTTAGGGGCACTGAAGATGATGTTCGTTGACCGACACGCACGCATGAGGGGCGCAGGAGTTCGCGAGCGTGGAGGCGCGTACTATTTCTTTTTAGCTGAAACGCCAATTCCGTCTCGGGCATTGCGTCCCATAAAGAGCAGCGAGGTAAAACTCACCCCGATAAATGCAGCCAGGCTGATCGTTGCCATCGATGCAGGCAGACCCCACGTATCTGCAATTGCGCCGAGACCAGAAGTAGCAAGGCCACCCATGCTCACCGCCACACCAAACGAAATGCCCGATGCAAAGCCCAGATGGTTTGGCAGATAAGCCTGCCCCAGGGCAACGACAGATGCGTGCCCGATACAGTTCATAATGCCACAGAGAAGAATAAGTATGGCAGCCAGTATCACGTTCTGAACCATCAGAAAGATTAGCAACAGCGGCCCGACAGAACCGATACCAACAGCCAGTATCTTTTTGAAACCTACCCGGTCAGCAACTCTGCCCCCAAAAAAGGTTGCCACAGCACCGCCCGCAGAATAGAGCGCCAGCATGAGAGCTCCTGCCTGCTCTGTTTGCCCGAACACTCCTATCCAATACAGCGGGATAAAAGTGTGCATGCCGTTGCTTATGATAGAACGCATGATGCTCACCATGGATGACTTGGTAAAACCTACCCAGTCGTCTTTTTGTTTAGACATGTCGCTGTTTTTGATCCGCTCGACTTCTATTATTGTCAAGCTCTTGAATGCCTTAGTCTGTGATAGTAAAAAAATCGGAAAGACTGTTGCGAAAATGAGATACAGTGCTGTTCCCCACATTCCAAACGTTGATATCGCGAAAACAAGCAGCAGCGGTCCACATGTAAACCCGAGATTGCCACCAACAGTGAAATTGCTGATGCCTTCCCCCTTGCTTTTTCCTGCAACAATATTGGCCAGCTTGGCACCTTCAGGATGAAAGAGTGCCACGCCTATCCCCATTACTACCACGCAACAGAAAACGAGCGGATACGAATCAACGAAGCCTATCGCTGCTATTCCAATGCCGGCCAAGAAGATACCGAGACTCATGAAACCGGGATGATCAACCTTTTCGCCCAGGTATCCAAATAGCGGTTGTATAAGAGCAGAGATCAAACTGTTGGCAAATATCAGTGTTGCCGTGGCAGTATAGCTCCATTCGTGAATTATCATCAGGAAAGGCAGCAAGGCGGACAGCGACCCCTGATTGATGTCAGTGAACAGGTGCCCGAGCATGAGTAGATAACTGTGGCGTCGTGAATTCATGGGCTCATTATAGTTGCATTTGCCCGCTGATTTCCTGCTCAATTCGCTGTGTGATGTCAAACCATTCTTCTTCGAGCCGTGGCATGCGTTTTCTCAGCGCATGGTATTCATGTAAGGCCTTGTCAAAGACTTCCTTGTCTTTATAAAGATTCTCATCTGCCATCATTTCTACAAGCTCATCGTGTCGCTGTGTATCTGCATCCAGTTGCAACTCAACTTCCAGTAGCCGTTTCCGATCATCCTTCAGCACACGATAGGCGCGATTGCGTGCCTCTGCCTCTGCTCGCTTCTGGTCACGATTTTTTCTGGATGAGGAATGTTCATCTTCGCTTCTAGTTGTTTGAAGATTTGTTGTTTGCGGATTTGTTGTATGCGGATTTGTTGTTTGCGGCTTTGTTGTTTGCGGACTGCTGCTCCTGGGTACCCTGCCAGAATCTGTAGATTGCCTTTTTTGATGTGCCAGTTGAGCGCCAGATTGTACTGCTCTGCCATGACCCGTGGGATGGTTGCTGATATCGGGTTTCTGTTGTGTCTGTTGCTCGGTTTTGTATAGATAATAGTCATAGTCACCGGGATAGCTTGTTATTGTCCCATCTTTGATTTCAACGATACGATTGGCAATCGCTCTGATGAGATGTCGGTCATGCGTGATGAAAACCAGGGTACCGTTGAATGCTTTAAGGGCCTCCTCAAGTACATCTGAGCTCGCTATGTCAAGATGATTGGTTGGCTCGTCAAGACAGAGAAGCGGTGTTGGTTGCACAAGCATCTTGGCCAGGGCAAGCCTGCTTCTCTCCCCACCCGACAGAACACTCACTTTTTTGTCGACAGCCTCGCCGGAAAACAGAAAGGCTCCGAGGAGGGATCGCACCTCAGCCTGTGTCCAACCGGGCGCAGCCTCGTCAAGCTCTGTTAAGACGGTGTTCTTTACGTTAAGTGCCTCAAGCTGGTGTTGTGCGTAATAACTGACACTCGCGTTAATACCAAGAGTTCTTGTCCCTGCGTCGGGCAGAAGAGCGCCTGCAAGGATTTTCAGCAGGGTAGATTTGCCGGCTCCGTTTGGTCCAACCAGAGCTACCTTATCACCCCTGTACAGTGTAAAGTCGATGCCTGCCCTGCCTGGGCCTCCGTATACGATGTTGTCGCCATAAGCCTTGTGAATACTCTTGAGTTCGATAACTGCGTCGCCGGTACGAGGCGGCTGCCTGAAACGGAATTTAACCTTTCTGGTCGCCTCAGGCAGAACGATTCGCTCCATCTTTTCGAGCTTTTTGACGCGATCCTGCACCTGTTTTGCTTTGGATGCCTTGTACCTGAAACGTTCAATGAAAGCTTCTGCGTGTTCTATCTCGGCTTTCTGAGCTTCGTAGGCTTCCTTAAGCCGAATGAGATTGAGCTCTCGTTGCGCCACGTAATCTGAGTAGCTGCCACGATAGGTTACCAGGGCGCCTCGTTCGATTTCGATAA
>Ga0209737_10002860_pt1 | contig 12054 bp, 14 predicted proteins | sample TergutCu122P3_FD_187284 | JGI IMG/M metagenome (GOLD analysis project Ga0209737, IMG submission 187284) | Cubitermes ugandensis P3 segment gut microbial communities from Kakamega Forest, Kenya - Cu122 P3 (SPAdes) (version 2) | ecosystem: Host-associated > Arthropoda: Insects > Digestive system... | reverse complement strand
GGACCCAAACAGTCTATCGGCACTTCGACTATTCCGTCCGGCCTGGTATGTGCTACTTTGCCGGTTGCACTGATTATCATCATAAATGAAGGTTCATCCGCTCCTGCCTCAACCATTCTATTATAATGTTTGCAACCAAAACGATATAACGTTTGCAATATAGCTGATATGATAATTGCACAATATGAGCGATCGAGACGAATCGCAACACCTCGGCTGATAAAAAATCAGAACCTGAGGACCTTGAAAACAGAGCCGAACAATGCTTCCAGCAGAGCCGCCACCGCAGCTGAGATGTATATCATCGTCAGGATCACCAGGGCAATGAATAAGAGGATAGCGGAAAAGGACCCGGAACGGAGCATGGTGAAAAGAAGCCAAAGCGAGGGCAGGAATATCAGCAGACCGATCAAAAGGAACCAATAGCCTCCTTTGTCCTTCGGATCCTTATAGATAAGGCCGAGGCCCAGCAGTCCGAAGAACGGCGGGAAGATGGAAAGCAGGATGATCAGGTCGTGTCTTTTGTTCCCGGCCTTTTTCTCTTTTTTGGGTTTGTATTCCGCCGGGGTCTCACGGGGGATCTCTCTGAAGCATTTGGGACACGTAAGATCGTTCTTCTGAACGTACTCTCCGCAGTGAGGACATTTCTTTTGGCTCATTTTTTCGGTTTCTCCCCTATGAAACCTATGCACAATGCTGAAGCAATGAGCTTGCCTTCGCAGTGTAACGATATATCTGCGGTAAGAAGCGTCCTGGACCGGTTGACCTCCTTCGCTTCTGCAACGAGAGTGCCTCCGAAACATGGCCTGTAATAATTTATGGTGCAGGAAAGGCCCACTGTGCGTACGTCGGTGTTCCCTATGATGGCGAACGCATGATCAATGACCCCGAATGATGTTGCCCCGTGCACCACGCCGTTGCTGTTCAGGTCGTTTGGTGATATTTCTTTCTTCACAATGACCGAATCCTTGGTGATGCTTACCAGCTCGATGCCATTCTCTAATGCGTACGGAGTGTTGCACATCTCTGTGATGTTCTCTTTCCATTTGTGGAGGTCCGGGTCCACAAGCACCCTCAGGTTCTCCCAATCCATAAAAGAGGTATATTGGAGATAATATTTAATCGGAACTTTTTTTCAGTATAGAACGGCAAATAGATTAAACCCGATACGCATGCACATAGCATGGCAGAAACGATGACGGTGACCCAACTGAACACAAGGGTCCGTTCAGTATTATCCGAGTCGCCGGCCGTCAATGACGTATGGGTCGTTGGCGAGATATCGAATCTCAAGAAATATTCGTCAGGCCATTATTATTTCACGCTGAAAGATAACACAAGCGAGATCCGCGGCGTTATGTTCAAGCAATCCCGGGGAAGGATAGATTTTGAACCTCAGGACAGCATGAAAGTAACTGCTTTCGGAAGGGTCGATCTCTACGTTGAAAGGGGAACATACCAATTCATTGTGGAGACCATGCAGAGATCTGGGACAGGCGATCTTTATCTTGCATACGAAGCACTCAAGAAGAAGCTGGAGGCCGAAGGCCTCTTCGACCGTGCAAGGAAGAGGCCTCTTCCGCTGTATCCGAAAGTGATCGGGGTAGTCACATCCCCGACCGGCGCAGTTATTCATGATATAATCACAACATCCGGGAGGCTGTTCCCCGCTGACATTTTACTTTATCCGGCGCAGGTCCAGGGTGAAGGCGCCGCCGAATCCATAGTCAAAGGGATACGTGCTCTGAACAAAGAAGGGGTTGATGTTCTCATCGTGGGAAGAGGAGGCGGATCGATAGAGGACCTCTGGGCATTCAACGAGGAGATAGTTGCAAGGGCGATAGCCGCATCCGAAGCGCCTGTCATTTCAGCCGTGGGTCATGAAACCGATTTCACAATCGCAGATCTTGTTGCAGATGTAAGGGCGCCTACCCCTACCGGCGCCGCGGAACTGGCACTAAGGGACAGCAAGGAAGTGAAGAAGCATCTCGACACAGATATGATAAGGCTCAACAGATCCCTGTCAAGAATTTTGGACGGTATGCATTACAAATTCAAAATATTGGATTCGAAGCTCACCCCGAGGCGGGCGGAGCAGAGGATCGCCATGTACTCGATGAGGCTTGATGAACTGTACTCAAGAATGAATTCGAGCTTGAAAGATAAGCACAACTCGGTGAACAGAAGGTTCATTGTGGCAGATCTATCATTGGATTCGTACCTCCGCAGGATGTTCGAGAATGAGAAAAAAGATCTGCAGAGATTCTCGGAGAGATTGGAGAGCGTCAGCCCCATGAAGGTGCTGGACCGCGGTTACTCTTTGATAACAGACGAAAAAGGAAAGGCCCTGACATCTGCGATGCAGATGGGGGCCGGCTCAAACATAAACATTATGATGAAGGACGGAAAAGCAGAGGCAGAGGTCAAGAAAGTGGAGATGAGATGATGAACGTAGAAGAGATGTCATTCGAAGAATGTCTGAAAGCACTCGAACACTTGGTGAACGAGCTGGAGAACGGTAATCTGGAATTGGACAAAGCGTTGGAAACGTACGAAAAGGCAGTGGTGCTCAGAGATCGTTGTAAAAAGTTCCTCGATGAGAGCGGCCGCAAGGTGCAGAAGCTGATCGAGACTTCGGACGGAACAAGGAAAGAAGATATAGTCAATGAGTGAACCAAAGAACGAAATTGTGCTTCTGAGACCATTTCATCGTATCTTTGTAAAGGCTCGTTTCTTTGAAATAACCGAAATTGAACGCTAACCTCAGTGCGCCGCTGACCTGACCTCTTTTCATGTCCTTACAGTTGTAAGCACCGAATGTCTCCGCCAACCCTATGGCAAGCACCGATACCGCATCGTGCCCTCTCACCGCTATCCACGGATCAATAAGAACTTCCTCCTCCTCGGATATCTTGTCGGCAAGTTCCTTCTTTCCGATGCCGATGTTGATCGAATCTGCGAGTACTTCCTCGATCATTTTTCTGATGTCGATGGCAAGGGTCTTTTTGTTGATGAATGAAATATGATCGAGGGTCTTGAACGACAGACCCAATCTTTCCCTTGCGGAAATGAACATGAGCAATCCTATGGGGTAAGTTGCTCTTGCCAGTACTTCATCTATCTTTCCGTAGCTCTGTTCGAACTTTTCAAGGCGTTCGTGGTCGGCGTATTCGCTGAGCACGTCCTCCAACGCTCCGGAGCTCAGGACCATAGTCTCCATATCCCTTTTGTCGGAAAGGAACATCGGAGGGTGATAACCCCGTTTGCAAAGCCTGTCCAGATCTGCATCGACGATGCCGATGACCTTCGTGTCGTGCCTGGCCCCCCAGACCTCCGAAACGGACCGTCTTACGTTATCTTTGGAAAAGGCCGGGATGATCTTCACTTCATCCCTATTGATGAACTTTCCGAACAATCTGCAGTCGGTGACCCCTTCTACAACGATGATCGGCCCTTTGTGGGAGGACCTCAGCATAGAGATGCTGTTAGCGATGTCCGCCGATGTGAGATTATCTTTCATTTTCCACCTTAAGCTCAACAGACAGGTCCCATTTGTCATGTATCACCTGAGGCGAGTGGGTTGCCACGATCACATGCATGTTGCGGAGCCTGGCGATGTCGGAGAACGTTTTCCCCAAGCTCTGCTGCCACGCCACATGCATTGATATCTCGGGCTCGTCTATTATTACCAGGGACCCGTGCTCTGCCTTGAACAACAGCAGATAGAACAGGATCAGTATCTGCTTCTCTCCGGATGAGAGCTTGTCTATCGGGAGAGCCATTCCCCTGTCCATCCTTACACTGAGTATATTGCTGTCATTGAAGTAGACGTTCTTGTTGATCAGCATATCATTCACGATATCGACGAAAACTATCGCTGACTCGGCCAGCTCGTAATATCTGTTCACGTACTCTTCCACAGATGCGAGAAGGTCCCGGTAATCCTCCCGGTATTCCATTATCTCAAATCTGGTCGGCGGGAACCTGTATCCCGCAGGCATGTCAGGTTCGATGCCGATGCGTTTTATGAAATCTAGTTTTGCCTTCAGGTCCTTGCTCAGGAACTCAAGTTCGGAATCCGTGTGTTCTTTTCTTCCGGACTTGGGCACGCTGACAAGATGATCGTTCTCCTTTGCGTTTTTGAGCTTTTCGGCAATGTCCTTTACGTATGAATCGAGGGCGGGGACCAGGCGGCCGTCGGAATTCAGGACCGTTCTTTCCGGCGAGATGTACAGGACATTCAATATCTTCTTCAGCTCTGCGAGGGAGATGTCCTCTTCAAGCTCCGCCTTCTGCATTTGTATGAGCGGTGATTCTCCTTCGTTCTCCACGATCAGGGCGGAGCCGTCAACGAATTTCAGATCGATCCTGTCAAAACTGATCTTTTTTACTTCGTCGATGTTCCCGTTGAGGATATCGGATACCAGCCTCATCAGGGTGGATTTCCCGAATCCGTTGAGCGAATGAATGAAAGTAACGTTGCTGTTGCTGAGATTGACATTGTAATCATACTCTCCGAACAGGCCGTAAATGGAGAATCCTTTGAGCATCATAGTTCTTGTTAACGGCTTGAATGTATATGAACTCAAGTTTTCGTTCTCAAGCTTTGGTGTATTGCTCGTTGAGATTTCCGGCTTAATATTTATTTGCATAAAGAAGATACAAGCGCAATGGACAAAGAGAGAACGCTGAAAGATATACAGCTCAACATCAGCAAGGGGAACACTCTCCTCGTTTCGGAACAGGTCAAGGAACTGGCAAATTGTTTCTCTGACGATCCGTTCACGCTGCTGACATGTTCTTCTCTTTTGAAAGTGATCGGTGATGAAAAAGGGGCGGCGGATATCGCCGGATCCATCCCCGATAAGGTCACTGACGGGAATGAACTGGAGGTGGCCAAAGGACTTCGCGGCCTGTGGTACCCGGCAGAGGCGGAGAAGCTGCTCTCTCGCATAGAAGAGAACGATGAGGTCATCAGAGAAAGGATGCGCGTGCTTTTTTTCATGACACGATATGATGATGCAGCTTCTCTTTATGAAAGGCTTTCAGCCCCAATGTCGGAAGATTCCGCAGTTATGATTGATATTTTGACTGCAAAAAAAGATCACGGACGGGCAATAAAGATGGCCGAAGGCCTCCTTGCCGGTACTTCAGAAAACTTGAACGTTCAGAAGAGTTACATCGGCGCATTGGCTGCGGCAGGGATGACAAAAGAAGCCGAGCGATATGTCAAAAACAATATGAAAACCAGCAGGTCGTCATCGAATGCGAACGCTCTCGCTTCATGTTACATGTGGATCATGGGCAAATCGACGAGCGCCGGCGCGTTCGCTTCCAAAGCTGTGAAGGCAGATCCCTCTAACACGATAGCCATGGAGATACTCGCGTACTGCATGATCGAAAAAAGAAAGATCCAGGAAGCGAAGATAATTGCAGGCGCCATAAACGAAAAGGAGCCCGGCAATCCTGCGGTTGTAAGGATACTCGAAATGTGCAGGTCCCCGAAATGACGTATCTCACGAAAGGTCGATCATTTTCATGACCGGGCCTTTTGCACGGTCAAGGATATCTTGGCTGAGGACGACCTCTCCCGCCCCCTTCTCAAGAGACAACAGAACAGTTTCCGGCGAAGCCATCTTCATTGTTGTGCACACGGCATGCTCAAGGAAAAGGAACTTCTTGCCGGGGTTCTCTTTTTCCAGCCGGTACTTCATCCCTATTTCCGTCAGGATGATGAATTCCTTCTTTTCCGAAGATCTCGCCTTGTTGAGCATGGCTTCCGTCGAACCGATGAAATCCGCTTGTGCCAACACTTCCTTTCTGCATTCTGGGTGCGCCATGACGAAAGCATTAGGATGCTTCTGTTTGAGCCTGCTGACCTGTTCTGTTGTGATGCCGTGGTGCACCGGGCAAAAACCGTCCCAAAGCATTATGTCGACCCCTGTCTCCGACGCTGCGTAGGAACCGAGGTTCATATCAGGGACCAGCAGCACATCGCCCCATTTTATAGACCTGACGACCTTGATCACATTTGATGAAGTGCAGCAGATGTCCATTTCCGCCTTCGATTCGGCGGTGCTGTTCACATATCCGATCACAGCGTAATTCGGATTGCATTTCTTGAATTCCCTCAACTGCTCTCCGGTGCACATGGCAGCCATTGCACAGTGCGCATCCGGCACGGGCAGAAGGACTGTCTTGCCCGGACTGAGGATCTTTGCGGTCTCCCCCATGAAAGAAACGCCGCAAAAAACGATCACATCCGCCGATGTTTTCGATGCTTCGATCGAAAGCCCCAGGGAATCTCCGACGAAGTCTGCAATGTCCTGTATCTCCGGCGAAGTATAATTATGAGCAAGAATGACCGCATTCTTTTCTTTCTTCAACTGCCGAATCCTCTCGGCCACAGAGACCATATTCATGTGTAACCCGCATATCATTTAAATCTTATGCGCATTACATCAACTCCGATGACCAAAAACAGAGAGAAACTGGCGGCGGACAAATTCGAATGCTCTACGAAAGAGAGGGCGCTGTTCGAGGCCGGCATCAAGATGGGCACAATTTATCATCAATTCGTTGGCGTTCCTTTGGACCAGGAGAGCGTGGGCTCGCTGGAGGATGCGATCGAAAAAGGAGTGCTGGTCCAGCCCTACGTAGAGAGCGTGAGGGTAAGGATAGACAGGAGCATCTTCGGTCCGAAAAGGGACGAGTATTCTTATCATTCGTTATCGGGCGAGATGCTCGACGTTATGTTGGTGATAAAGATAGATGACGTCAGAGTGACGGCGGAGATGAGGTTCGACCCGGTTTTGAAGTATCCGCTTATGTATGTATCAAAAGTGGAGTAAAACAACCCTATCCAGCATAGATTTTCCTAAGTTATTATTTATAGTCGTGAGCCGATACAGGAAGCCTAGGCCAGATATTTATCTGGTCCGTGATATGATGATCAACGATATTAAAATCGGTATCACCGGCCTTCCGGGTTCCGGGAAGACATATGCCCTTCTAAGGGTAATTGAGATGCTGAAAGATGATAACCTGACCATCGGCGGTATGACCACGGTACCTATTACTGATGGAAAACGAAAAACGGGTTTCGCCGTAAAGGATATTTTAACAGGAGATTCATAGGTCTTTGCAAGCGCCGAGATCGAGAGCAAGATCATGATCGGGAAGATCGGGGTGGATATGTCGAAGTTCGAACAGGTCGGCATTGCCGCGATCAAAACGGCCTGCTATAAATGCGACATTATCGTTATCGATGAGGTAGGCAAGGTGGAAGTTGAGAGCCAAGCTTTCATTGATGTTGTGAAGGAAGCTCTCGATATCAACAAGCCTATGATACTCACGCTTCACAAAAAATCAAGGAACCCGCTTTTGCAGGACATAAGAAGAAGGGATGATGTGAGAGTGCTCGAGGTCACCCCGACCAACCGCGACATCCTCCCGTTCAAGATCCTGCGCCTTATGAACGGTGAAAATGTCTGATGCCCGATGGTGTTGAGATCAAGGAAGGCGGGACAAGGCTGCTTGTCCCGGAGGTTCATTCGTCACATGGGCCGGGCACAAAAACATCTGATGTATTTTTCAATGAGCAGATGGCGTTCGGAAGGGACGTTTCGGTGATGTTCATTCGGGCGCTGCAAAAAAATAGTATCACGGTAGCGGATGCAATGAGCGCTACAGGCGCCCGGGCGGTAAGGTTGGCTAACGAGGTCCCGAACACCATTGTCACAGCAAACGACGTCGATCCGAGAGCGATCCCGTACATTGAGCACAACATTTCTCTTAACGGTCTTTCCAACTGCGTACCGTCCAACAAGGATCTGCACGTGTTGTTCTCCGAGTCCTCCTTTGATTATGTGGACATCGATCCCTTCGGTTCGCCGATACACTTCATCCAATCGGCCATAAGGGGATGCAAGAAAAAGGGGATCATCGCAATAACCGCAACAGACACAGCTCCATTAGCAGGTGCACAAGCGGGAAAATGCAGACGTAGATATCAATCCGAGCCAATTCGCGGATATATGTGCCATGAAGGAGGCCTCCGGATCCTCATGTGCGTTATTGCCAAAGAACTTGCCAAGTTCGACAGAGGTATGAAGCCGCTGCTCTCATTCTACGCAGACCATTATTTCAGAACGTACGTTCAGGTGGAAGAAGGAGCAAACGCCACCGACAGGTCCCTTGAACAGATAGGGTTTATGCACTATGATCCGAGGACGCTGGAGAGGTCCGTCTCTTTTTTATCTGACGCAAAACACGACAAGGGGCCGTTCTGGCTCGGTCCGCTGCACGATAAAGAGCTTCTCGCTAGAATGAACGGCCGCGATCTTGAGGAAGAGAAACGCTGCGTGAAGATGCTCGAGCTGTGGAGAAATGAACTTGACGGAGAGGTGTTCTTGTATGACATAAGCGAGCTATCTTCTTTCACAAAGATGTCCCCGCCGAGGATGGAGGCTTTGCTTGAAGCTATGAATGAAATGGGAAAAGCAACTCCGACACACATGAGTCCGACCGCATTCAAAACGGTACTTGACTCAAAGGATGTTATAGACGTTTACAAAAGGACAAGTCAGAAACAAAACTGACGTTTCATCATCACCCATTTGAATCTCCCACAATATCTGTGTTCATTGTATTCAATGTGGATTTGAAAGAACAGAACAATATTATAGCGCATACGGGTTGGAGAATGGCAAGGGGTGCGATTTGCCGAGTCTTGCGATCATTGGGGCCCAATGGGGCGATGAAGGTAAGGGAAAAATTACCGACTATCTTGATGAGACAGCAGACCTCATTGTTCGTTTTCAAGGGGGCAACAACGCCGGTCATACCATAAACGTGGGAGATAAGGTGTTCAAACTTCACAGTCTTCCATCGGGAGTGGTGAGGAAAGGCAATCTTTCGATCATCGGAAACGGTGCGGTGGTGAACATCGAGGACCTTCTCGAAGAAATGGACAACGTTGTAAAAGCTGGAGGTTCACTGAAAGGACTGAGGATCTCCGACAGGGCCCATCTGATAATAAGATACCATAAGAAGTTGGACGGCGCCGAAGAGAAATACCGCGGCAAGAAGAATGTCGGTACCACAAAGAAAGGAGTCGGACCGGCATATCAGGACAAGATCGCAAGGATAGGCATACGTGCCGGCGATCTTTTGGATGACGATGTGCTTCGAGAGAAAGTGAATTTCAGTCTCCCCTACAAGCAAGACCTCATGGAGATGCTTGAAGCGGAGCCCTGCGGATGCGACAACGAGTTATTATTCAATAAAATGAAGGGATGGAGCGAGAAGATCGGAAAATACATCTGCGATACGTCAGTCCTGATCAACGAGTCCCTGGACGAAGGAAAGAAGGTCCTTTTCGAAGGGGCGCAGGGCGCTATGCTGGATGTCGATCACGGAACATACCCGTTCGTCACATCTTCGTCCACATGCACCGGAGGGATATGCACGGGAGCGGGCATTGCACCGGGAAGGATAGAAAAAGTGGTCGGCTGCCTGAAGGCATATTCTACACGAGTAGGAGGAGGCCCGCTTGTTACAGAACTGTTCGGAGATGATGCTGATAAGTTGCAGAAAAAAGGCGGAGAGTTCGGCACCACCACCGGGAGAGGAAGAAGGTGCGGCTGGCTTGATCTGGTGGCGGCGGAACATTCGACAAGGATCTGCGGATTCACTTCCCTGGCGATAACTAAGTTAGACGTGCTGAACGATTATAACGAGATACCAGTATGCATTTCTTACAAGATAGACGACAAGGAGACGAAGCACTTCCCCGCATCGATATCAAAGCTTGAGAGGGCGAAGCCTACCTACAAGATAATGAAGGGATGGAAAGGCTGGGATGATACTGCCTCTCTAGCAGAAGGCGGATACGATTCGTTGCCGAAAGAGATGAGAGCTTACATAGAATTCATCGAAAAGAAACTGAATGTTCCCGCTGATATAATCAGCATCGGCCCCGAAAGGAATGAGACCATCGACCGTAAGGACGACTGGTGGTCTTGATCTTATTTTCCGACCTTTGCTTTTTCAAAGATCTTCTTGTCCTTGTTCAGCGGGATCGTTGCATCGTAGCCTACTTTGTACGTCGTTACTTCAACGCTCGGGTCCAGGGATGAACCGGCTGCGCCCGGTACCTTTAGGATCTTATCTCCCTGCATTCTGGTCGCGACGGCCCATTCGACTTCCTTGTCGTCGAAGATGTCGATGTCATCGTCAACAATTATAACCTGCTTCATCGAAGGGTGTCCTGTAAAAGCTGCGAATATTGCGTTCACACCGTCGCCTTCTTTGTTCTTTGCAATCGATACGACACCGTTGAGCCAGCAGCATCCTCCCTCTGTCAATCTGACGTTCTTTACTCTGGGAACGGCTTGTCTTACCGTTTTCAAGATCATCGGTTCGCGTGGAAGCCCCATCAACAGGAAATGTTCGTTGCCTCCGGGAAGCAGAAGATGGAACACAGGATCCTTGCACGACCACATCTTGTCTATCTCGATGATCGGTTGTTCCCTCACGATATCATATGTCTTGGTGATATCAACGAACGGGCCTTCGGCTGTGGTCTTGAAAGTTATCCTTCCCTCAAAGACGTAATCCGACATCGAAGGAACAAGCAGCCCGTTGTCGCATTTCCCCACCGCAAGATTCTCGCCTTTGCTTTTCATTAACATGGATGACGCTACTCTTAATTCATCCATACCGTAATCCATTGATACGGCAGCTGCAAGCAGAACTTCCGCCTGGAGGCCGATGCAAATAGAGATGTTCAGTTCCTTTCCGTCTTTCTTTGCTTCGTTGTATAATGTGAACAGGTGCCTCGGAACAAGTCTGACAGCTAATCTCTTTTTATCCATGACCATCATCCTGTGGAAAGAGACATTCTTCTTTCCTTTGTATTCGGCAATTATCACTCCGGCGGTGATGTATCTTCCTCCGTCCTCGGGATAGTATTTCGGGATAGGAAGAGAAGTAAGATCAACGTCGATCGTTTTTGCTTTGAATTTCGGACTCTTTACTTCGATCACGTCACTCGGCGAGTCTATTGCTGAAAGAATATGCTCCACTATCATTTCCGGAGCGATGTTCATCGCATCTGCGACTTTTTTTCTTGTTGAGAAAACATTCCCCGCCGCAGGCTTTCCGTTCACATTCTCGAACAATACCGTTGTGTTTTGATCTTTAAGCAGTATCTCGGTTATCTTTGTTGAAGACGGATCTATCTTTTCTTTGACGGAACAGGTCTTTTCTCCCAGAAAGTCCCTCAGTGACATAATCCACCGTAAGAAATACACACATATATTATTAGCCGAAAGAGCAACATAAGTGAACAGCATAAATATGCGAAGTAGAATGTGCAATCATGTCCGATGACCGTACCGAGGCACTCATCAGAAAATACGCATTGCAGAATGCGGTGTTCTTCAAGGGTACAGCCAACCCCAAGGCTGTGGTAGGAAAGGTGCTCGGAGAGAATCCGGAATACAGAAGCAGATCAGGCGAGCTTACACCGCTCATAGAATCGATCGTTTCCGACGTGAACAAAATGTCCCTTGAGGACCAAACAAAAGCGCTTGGAGAGATAGATCCATCGCTTCTCACCAAGGAAAAGAAAGAAAGGGTATATCTTCTCCCCGAACTCAAGAACGCCGTTGACGGAAAGGTCGTTATGAGGATCGCCCCAGGGCCTTCCGGACCTCTGCACATCGGCCACACCCGCGTATCGATTCTCAACGATGAATACGTAAAAAGATACAACGGGAAGCTTATCGCAAGATATGAGGATACCAATCCAGAAAAGATCGACCCCGAAGCTTATCATATGATACCGGAGGACCTTGACTGGTTAGGCGTCAAGATACACGAGAGCATTATTCAATCGGACAGGTTCGAGATCTATTACGACATGACAAAAAAGCTTGTTGAAAAAGGTCATGCGTATGTATGCACATGCAAAGGCGACGACTGGAGAGAGATGAAAGAGGAAAAGAAAGGTTGCCCCTGCCGCGATCTTTCCCCGGATGTTCAGCTGGA
>Ga0209737_10002859_pt1 | contig 12055 bp, 7 predicted proteins | sample TergutCu122P3_FD_187284 | JGI IMG/M metagenome (GOLD analysis project Ga0209737, IMG submission 187284) | Cubitermes ugandensis P3 segment gut microbial communities from Kakamega Forest, Kenya - Cu122 P3 (SPAdes) (version 2) | ecosystem: Host-associated > Arthropoda: Insects > Digestive system >... | reverse complement strand
AAAAACGATACCATACAAGATATAAATGGTATCAACAACCATAGAATAACCCTTTTTCTAAATGCCAATATTATTATAATAGGTAAATAAATCATAAATAATAAAAGGCTGTGATGATAACTCATTCCCCCAAATATTAATCCACATAATGATAAAGGAAATAATAAATACTTTTTCTCAGTCACTATAAATTTATGCAAAAATATCAATGAAATTAAGAATACAATCTGTGGTACAATATAATGAATCGCTCCGGTAAGCCAGTACATACCTATATTATAGCTAGGAATATATTGCAATGATATAAGCATGATAAGTGAATAAAATATTAAGAAATATTCCCAGCTAATTTTCAATACCTTAATTAGAAAATAATAGAAAAAGTAAAAAGTACCGATAATATTAACAAGTAAAATAAAATATGGACCAATCCAAAATGAGTAAGGGGCAAATACTTCCGGCATTAAAGAATAAAAAAATATTCCAAGCCAATCACCACTCCAGCCATAATAAAATTGTCTGACTGTTTGTAACGCCGCTATAAAAACTTCCCAAAGTGAACCTGTATCCACCCACGCATGGCGTGTTAACACTGCATACCCAAAGTCATCACCGCCGGGTCTGGCATAGTGGGCAAGATAAAAAAAAGGCACTGTGGAAATAATAAAACCCACAAACATCATCACTGCTAACTTTTTATCATCAAACCAATCAAAAATTTTCTTCATTGATAATTATTTTACTAAGCCGATATAAGGATGTCAATCTTTTATATGCCAAATCAGCATAATGCTGTTTGCAATTTATATATTGTCATCTTTCATTTGGCATGTTATCATGTTTACTAGTGAACTGTCCGCAATGTAATGTTAAGATTATATTCAATGTGACCGTGCAGGTGATTGTTATATATATGAAAAAAACAAAGCAAAAAATAGTAGCTTTTGTATTGCTTATTTTCGCGGCAGCATTGATTTTTCTTTTATCCTTAGTATTAGAACGACAGGGTTTTGAATTAGAATCTTTTCCTATTATGGAATATCATGAAGATGTCATAGGCCTGGTAGAACCAATTTGGCGTCCGGTAATTAAGGATATCGATTTTTCACACAAAGAACACTTTTACACAGAATCAATTGGGATAACTTTTTCAATAAATAACGAAAATATCATCCAACTCTTTTATACTCTTGATGGCTCACCCCCGCATGGAGCTTCAGGTATCGTTTATACAGAACCAATTATGTTGACAGCAGACTTGCCTAACGATTTATATCAAAAGCAAAAAGAAACAAATGATGATTATTCTGATTGGGTCAATTCATATGTTCTAAAAGTCTGCGGTCAGAAAAGTGACGGGACATTTACGGCAGTATATACGCATACTTATTTCGTCGGCGGAAATGTTAACGAACGTTTTGATACTTTAGTATTTTCGCTTTCCACAGATCCATATAATTTATATGACTATGAATATGGTATTTTAAATCCAGGAAAACTTCGCAGTGATTTTATGATTGAAAGGGGAATAACAGGACCTTACGATTTTCATTTTTCAAACCCTGCCAATTTCAATATTCGCGGTAATGAATCCGAACGTCCGGTTTATGTAGAGCTTATTGATGGTAACGGTAACTCATTGCTCGCACAAAACGCAGCAATGCGTGTTTTCGGGACAAGCTCAAGAATAATGAGCCAGAAATCATTGAAGCTTATTGCCGGATGGGAGTTTGATGAAAATTTTAACCGATTTAACTATGATTTTTTTCCTGATGACAGGACATATTATGGAAGAACCATTACAAGTTATAAAAGAATAGTATTAAGAAACAATTCGAATGACAGCACTTATGCTTTTCTCCGTGATGCCACTGTTATGGATTTATCAGGACCGGTATTGCAAGATACGCAATCAACCCGCGCCGCCGCCGTTTACTTGAATGGTGAATACTATGGATTTGTCTGGGTCACCCAGGTTTATGATAATAATTATTTTGATACCCATAACGAAATAGGGGAAAGGGAAGGGGAGTGGATAACCTTGAAGGATGGAGGGGAAAGGGAATTTAATGTTGACGTTGACAATCAATTGGAAGTCCAAGCTTTAGCAGATTATCAATTTATGTATGACTTATCTGTTCCTGATTATTTTTTTGATGAAGATATATTTTCCGCATTGTGCGAATTAATTGATATTGATAATTTTCTAACCTACTATGCAGTCCAAATATATATAGACAATGATGATTGGAGTTACAAAAACTATAAACCGTATCGCTATTACGGGGATGATAGCTATAAATATCAAGATGGAATGTCAACCGCAGATGGAAAATGGCGCTGGTTGATATATGATACAGACCAAACACTAGGACTATATAGATGCGTAAGTACTCCATCATTAGGAATATTGCTGGGGTTTGAAGATGGAAATGCCAATAATGGTGTTTCACCGCTTCTGGCAGCAGTTGTCTACACAGCCCCTGGTATGAGGGAGCGTTTTGCCACAATTTTATGTGATTTGATGAATTGGCACTTTTCGCCAACAAATGTAACTGCAGCAGTACGAAAGAAAGAAGCCGAACGTAATAACGAGCTTTTATATAACTTCAAATATGGAGGCTTTCAATTAACACCGGATGCAGATTTTATACAACCAATAGTGGAGTTTAGTCCGGAACGTACTGAAAGGCAGATTGATTGGATTATTAATTGGGCTAATGAGCGACCTGGTGAAATGATAAAGCAAATAGAAGATTATCTCTTTATAGATCCCAATGGTTATATTGTAGCTTGTTCTCCCCATGAAATAGCTGATATTAAACTGAATACATTTTATGTCACAAACGTTTTTGAAGGATTTTATTTTGATATATGTACTGTAACTTTTACTGCAAGTAACCCGGACGGATATATTTTTTCACATTGGTTGGTAAATGGTGTCGTGGTTACTGATGAGGAGTTAATCGTTGGCAAAGATGATGCTAAAGATGGACGTGTAAACGTAGAGCTTGTATTAAAACCGGATGAGCAAATAGTTCCTGTTATCACACGGATAGATTATAAAGGCAGAAATGATTACATTGTTATTCATAACCCCTATACGGAAAATATTGACTTAAGAAACTTCTATATTTCCGACGATTTAAATAACCCTTTTAAACAAGTAATCGCCAACAAAATTTTAAGACCAGGTCAAAGTATAAAATTGTATGCACGAAATTATATCATACCAGACGCTTTGGGTGGATTTGGATTGTCATTTAATTTGAGGAGGGGGGAAACCCTTACTATAACTAACATAGATGGTGAGATGGTTTTTAGCATGGAACTACCCCAGATAAACCATGATTATGTTTTAGTCCGAAATAAACGTACAGGGCAATATAAAGATGTGTTAAGAGAAATATATTAGTGGTGTACGGTAAAATTCAATCAAAAGATAGCATGATATAATTCTGACCGACATAACGGTTCACCAGTAAACGGGCTATATTTAAAGGGTCAACCGGTTCATCCAGTCCCCCATACCTTTCTGGTATTCTGACAGCACTGATGGTTGAAAAATTGATTTCAATAATCTGTTCAATTGTATATCCCGCTTTTTTCATATAATGGTCATGATGTCCCATGTGGTGTATCCCGTGATCTGCTTGAATGACTATGATGGCATTTGGATTTTGCGCTAATATCATATCGATTGTATTCAACATGGTATCGGCAGTAAAATGATGCAAGGGCATATATAATAAATCAATATTGTAAACATTATCAGGGGATGGATTAATCCGTGCCCCGCTTTCGTAGATTTTTGAATAAGGTTCATGTAAGATGCTATTTACAACATATACAAACTTGGGGGAAGGGAACTGGAAAGAATCGGCTAATGTCCGGTATAACATTTTTTCCTCATTGATTTGATAGTCATTTGTAAGAAATTCATCTATAATATCGTCATATGCGGGAATGGGTAACCAATCATAAACCATTTGCCGCCTGATAAACTCTGTTATTCTTAGACTGAAAAATGCCATTGGTGTCGGAGGTACTATAAGCTCCGTGAATCCTAATAATCTAGCAAATTCAACAACCCTTTTGTCTTCTTGATTATCAGCTTGATGTTGTATAAAAACTTCATCATCACCACCGCATGTTTGATAAAAAATATCAAACGGCACCAATCCGTAACCTACTTCTGTTGAGATGATTATATGTCGGTAATCACGGGTAATAAACGCATTAAATAATTCGTTGAGTGGTGCGATATCAGCATCCAGCTCCAACCGGTCACGTTTAAACTGCGCTTCCTGCGACCTTCCGCGGTATAACCTTTCAAGATGCTGGTCTTGTGTCAAAAGAGCTTCAAGGTAACTATCATAAAAATCAGGGCACGTAAGCGCCGGGACTGCCACGTAAGTCCTTCCGGCATGGAAACCGGCATCTTCATTAATGATAAAACCCCTTTTGTTTAGTTCATATTTTAATTCGTATTGCGGGTCATTGAAATATTTTTCAGTAGTAGCGAAACTCACCATTCCATCCATATGAAGCCAATAGATATCGGGGGTCGGCAACGATTCATCAACAACAAATTCTGTCCGGATTAGATATGGTTTCTCAGCTGCTTTTGGGTTAAACATTAATATGAGAACATCGGAATAAAATGCCTGTCCAAAATTGTAAATAAACAAGAGAACAATTAGTACCGTAATTGTATTAAAAACCTCGTACGTTTTTGCAATTTTTTCCTTATATTTTCTAAGTAACAATACGAGAACAATTATGAAAGCGACCATCAAAATCAAGACGATTCTTTTTATACCGGAAAAGGAAACAAAGTTTTTACTGATAAATCCCGAAATAGTATCAAATAACCAGAAAAATATCCAAGTAAAAGTTATGAGTACTAATGCACCCTGCTCACTTTTCGTTATTTTCTGATAAAGAATAAATGTGAATAAACTGAAAACGGCAAAGACAACGAATAAAATAGCAAAATGGTAAAAGTACAAAATATTATTTACTTTATTATTATTAAAAAGGAAAAAAATAAAAATTCCCGGCATGAAAACGGCGGCGAGTAGGTATAATAATTTATTGATTTTCATGGGATTATTTTACTCTAAATGTATGGAAAGGTCAAGCTGGTCTGTGCCGGAAGTAAATAATAGATATGTATTTCATGCTATTGTTATCCCCCTTTTGATGTGGTATTATTATCTTGAGCGTATTTTTTCGCAATGGAGTGTGATAAATAATATGGGTAAATACTTTAATGTGACCGGTGCCTGTTTCCCTGATTTACACTATATGGTAAATCTTGACAACAGAATAGCTGAAATAAGAAAGATGATTGGGCGGAATGATTATTTCGTTATTAATAGAGGAAGGCAGTATGGGAAAACAACGACATTGATGAGTTTGGCTAAAGCACTGTCTGATGAATATGTAGTTTTTTTAGTTAGCTTCCAAGAACCTGGCGAAGAAGTGTTTGAAAGTGAAGCGGCATTTTGCCGGATGGTTTGTGATGTACTTTGTTATAAGTTAAAACATGATAAAAGTAGTTTATTAACTCCGGCAGTGAAAGAACAAATATTTGGCTTGTTGGAAACTATCGTTAAAGAAAGTACAATTTTCCGATTATCAAGAATATTTACAGAATTATGTCATATTGCCGAAAAACCAGTCATTCTTTTAATTGATGAAGTTGACCAAGCAGGAAATTTTAAAGTGTTTCTACAATTTCTAGGTATGTTAAGGCAAAAATACTTGGATAGGCATATGTATCTTACATTCAAATCCGTAATCCTTGCAGGTGTTTATGATATCAAGAATTTGAAGTTAAAGATACGCAAGGAGGATGAGCACCACTATTTTAGTCCTTGGAATATTGCGGCAGATTTTAAAGTTGATATGAGCTTGTCTACTGATGATATTATCAGTATGCTGAAAGAATATGAGGAAGACTATCAAACTGGTATGAATATTTGTAATATCGCTTCATTGATATTTGAATACACGTCCGGTTACCCTTATTTTGTATCGCGAATTTGCAAGATTATTGATGAAGATATCTCAGGAATTGAGCAATTTCCCGATAAAAACGCCGCCTGGACAAACGAAGGATTTCATGAAGCAGTACGTTTATTACTACTGGAATCAAATCTTTTATACGATGATATGGTAAAAAAACTGTATGATTATCCCGAACTATATAAAATGCTCCATAATATATTATTTCAAGATCAAAAATATTCGTATGACATTTCAAGTTATGCCATTAACCTATGCCATATGTTTGGTTATATCAAACGGGCTGAGAATCGTAACGCCATAACAATAGCTAACCGCATTTTTGAAATGAAATTAAATATGTTTTTCTTGTCGGAAGCTGAATTTAAGAATAGCAATGAGCTAGTTAATATTAATAATTTGAACCAATTCACTAAAGATGGTTATCTAAACATGGATTTGGTAATGGAAAAGTTTTTTGATTATTATACCGAAGTTTATCGTGATTCGGACCAAGCATTTCTTGAAAAAAATGGTTGTAAGTTATTTTTAATGCACTTAAAGCAAATCATAAATGGCACCGGAAACTATTACCGCGAAGCACAAACTTTTGACAATACGCGGATGGATATTGTGGTTGATTACCTAAGTAAGCAATCGATTATCGAATTGAAGGTGTGGCGAGGCGGTCTTTACCATGAAGAGGGTGAATCGCAGCTTGAACGTTACCTTGACCTTCATAAATTGGATATTGGTTATATGCTGATTTTCAATTTTAACAAAAATAAGGAAGTAGGAATAAAAAGAGTTGTCCGTAATGGAAAAACTATTGTTGAGACGACAGTTTGATATCAGTAACCTCCGCTAATTTTAATTCTGTTACGTGGATGCTTTGTTGCAAGAATTTCCTTTTGCTTAGTTGATGTGACATGTGTATAAATTTCTGTAGTAGTGATGGAGCTAAAACGGCAATACAACGATGTATGCCCATGACGCGGACGGCAATATCACCAAAACCACCGACGCGCTGGGCAACAGTACCCATTTCGAATATGACGCGATGAACCGCCTGACAAAGGTACGCCTCCACCGCGGCAGTGAGGAACTGGTTACAATTTACCGGTATGACAGACGCGGGCTGGTGACGGAGGAAATCAATGCCGCCAGGCACGGCACAATCTACGTTTACGACGGCAACGGCAATTTAATCCGGAAAACCGATGCCGACGGTTATGTCACCGAATTCTCCTACGACATACGCAACCTTGCGGAAAGGATTAACCATGCCGACGGCAGGACGGTGAGTTTCGCATATAACAAAAATGGCGTGCTGGTGGAAATGGACGACTGGAACGGTGGCTTTTTAAGGTGTTACTGGTTTTAACATTAATAATTACGCTTATTTTTATTTATAAAGAAGAGCTGATGTTTATACAATAATTAAAACAGGGAGTGGTGGAAATTATGAGTTATACTAATTTAACAAAAGCAATAAAAATGGCATCTGAATTTGAAGATTATTTTTCTACAGGCGGGCAATCATTGGATGTCATGAGAAAGGCGGAAAAACTACTTGGAGTAACTTTTTCCAAACAAATCAGCCATTATATAAGAGAATATGGATATATTTCATTTAGCGGAAATGAGATATATGGGATTTCAAGCGATAGCTTTGAAGATTTGAACATCTTGGAAGGTAATATAGTCGAAACCGTATTAGTAGATAGAAAAAAATATAATCTTCCTAATGAATGGCTACCCATTTACTTTTTTGATGACGGTTATTACGGATATCTAGATTATAGCCAACATAATGAAGATGGGGAGCCGCCTGTCATTATGGTGATTTATGATGGTGAAAAATATGTCGTCGTAGAAAAAATTGCGGAAGACTTGGGAGATTTTCTTTTGGGTCTGGTTGAAGAACAAATGTCTAATCAATAAATGAAATCCAAGATCCACACCAAATACACAGAAATCCTGCACATGGGGATTGCCTTTTTCCGTAAGCAGTGCCGCGTGAAGACGAGGCGGAAGGTACTGGAGTGAGACTGTTTGTTCATGTATTTCATTTATCTATAAATACCGGCATTAATATGATATTTCCGCCCTTTATTAGAACCAGTGGCAGTAAGTAATCCTTTATTGGTAAATTTTTTAAAATAAAATCTTATGCTTGATAGAGATTTGTTAGTCTATAATATAAGTAATAAAATTGGCGATATAAATAGCGATATAGTTGACGATATAAGAAGAAAAGTGCAAAGACAATCTAGGGTATTTGCGCTTACAGCACCCCCAACCTCCTCAATATATACGTCCCCCCAGCTTCCCCGCTCCTGCCGGGATAATAAAGATGCTGCCCGACTATCCCCTCGATTATATCCTTGTAATCATCCCTATCATCCAAAAGCTGTGTCACAACCCCTGCCAATTTTTCTTCTATTTCAGTTACTTCAATCGATACCCCAACTTTATCACGCAGGGTTATATCAAGTACTTCCAATCCATACTGCTCCCAATTGGGGTTCATGACTTTCATCGGGGTATTGATGAAAACACATGGTTTCAAAGTGCAATAAGAAAATTCAAAAGCAATTCCCGACCAGTCCGTAATGAGGATATCGGACATAAAAATTGAATCATTACTGGCGAAGTCATTTTCAAAAAATAACTCACCATCAGCGACGGACTGGGCATACTGTTTGGATAGTTCGGCGATTTCTTCCGCAAACATTTTTACGTATTGGGGGTGCGGGCGGACGATGACTTTAAACCCTTTACCCATCAGGGCATCCAGCATATCCTTAAGGCATAATTCCATGATATTATCATTTTGCCATGAAGGGGCAATTAATATTTGTGGGCGCGTATCGCTCACTGGGGTTTCGTTATCACCCCTTGGGTCGCTGCTAGACGTTACCATCGCCGCATAAGACGCCACCAACTGGTCATACAACCCATAACCCGCCTTAATCAGATTCTTACGCTTAAACCCCGTCATTTCCTCACGACGGCGCATTTCGGCGACATGGTGCGGTCCAGTGCAGAAGATTGTGTCGTAGTGGTCATAAGCCGTTTCCCGCGCCGTCAAATGGGTGCTGGCAGGTCCGTGTTCAATATAGATATACTCGATATCATTTTTCACAATTGACCGTTTTAAATGATAGGTTTGCAAATCCAAAACGGTGGTGGCGAGGATATCGGTTTCCAATTTTAACATCATCGAAATTGTTTTCTGCTGGCTGATATAATAGGGGATTAATTTCTTTTCATTCATGCTAAAAACAGCATCATTTGGGTCGTTTGTCAAGTAGTGGATGGTGATATCCGAATTAGCTAGGATAAATTCGATGATATTTTTGTAGAACTTGTACTGTCCGCTGGTCAGGGCATAAAAAACCAACCTTTTCTCGGCTTTCATAAATCGGTCTGCGTCAACCTTCTCACGTATTTTCAAAGCCTTACTTTTTATCCGTTCCTCTTTTTTCTCCGTCGGGGTCTTCTGGGTTGCTTTTATTTTATTAATCGCATCTCCCGCCAGTTTCCATGGATTGTACATAACATTCAGAATCAACAATATGGCGATACCGAAAACATTACCCGCCGTCCAGTATAACCCCACCCCTGCCGGAGTTACAAAAGCAAAATAAACAGAAAAAACTACCGTAAAAATCGTCAGCCCATTATTTGTCCCTGCACCTTGTCCCAAAGCACCGGGACTTAATTTCATTTGAACGAGACAAAAGAAGATGGCTGTAATACCTGATAAAAGAGGTATCAACCATATCATGGACGGTCTGGTGATTGACGGGATTTCACCCATATTTAAACCAAGGAAATATAAATCGATATCCAACAATTTTTCAAGGATAATATTTCCATTTGGCAATCCAGCCAAAACGTCGCGGTAGACCCCAAGATTTTCCGGTCGGTTGGCGGCTTCCAAAGCAAGTAATTGCTCGCCGAAATTAATTTCCTTTTCTGACAGCTCCCTTGTTGTCTGGACAAGGATTTCAATTACCGGTTTTTCCAAATGTAACATATGTTGCAGGGGATTGTACATGACCTGCAACATTCCGATGACGAGGAAAAGTTGGATTAAAAGGGGAACAATGCCGATGAAAGGATTGTATTTTTCTTTTTTAAAAAGATTGTATTGCTCTTCATTAAGTAATTCTTTTTCGCCGGAATAACGGATTTTGAGTTGGTTCAAAGTAGGTTGGATTTTTAACAAACGCAGTGAATTGTTATGGGCGAGGATACTGACTGGAAATAAAACAATTCTTACGGCTAAGGCAAATACCAGAATTGCCAAGCCGTAATCGCCAATTATTGTATATGCAAAATAAAGTATATATCCCAGGGGAATACCCAGAATTGTGTTGATTAATTCCATGTTATTCTTTTTCCGCTAATACATCAATTGCTTCATCGTCAGATGCTTCGATGGTGCTTGCTGAATAATTGGTAGTATTGGTTTTATTTTTCGTAAACAAGTTTTTGATTTTTTTTCTAAATGAAAATATTATTGCACCGCCTACGGCAACAATCGCGACAATGAGCTGGACAAGCATGCCGCCAAATCCCGGATCAAGATACATTTGAAATCCTCCTTAAAGATGAGATTGCGGGCTTGACCCGCAATCTCATTTTAGTTTATGCAAATACGTTTGTCAAATTTCTATTTTCCATCCATATAATTCTTGGCATCTTTAAAGAAACTAATCACTATCAATGTCACAATTATCCCTATCGGGAAGGCGGCGATTATCGCCACACTTTGCAGACTGTTAAGCGAATTTTCGGAAAAAATAAGGGCGATAGGGAACAGGATTAACAGCATTGACCAATATACACGGATGCGTTTATCTGGCTCTTCATCCGCTTTTAACTCCTTATGTGAGTAACTGGAGATAACCATCGTCAGGGCATCAAAAGTCGTTGCGTAAAAGAGAATCATATTAACAACGAGCAGAATCAACGCCAGCATCGGCAGAGGCAGGGTTTCAAAAATATTGATAATAGTCGCGGAAATGTCCGCACCCCCGGCAATCGCCCCGGCGAAGTCGAAACCGTGTTTGGTTTGTTGGGCAAGACCATAATTCCCAAGGATGATAAAAGAGGTAAAAGTTCCGGCAAGCCCCCAGCAGTACGCGCCAACGACCGTATTGCGGATAGTCCTTCCTTTACTAATCATGCCGATGAAGAACGGGGTTGCAACACACCATGCCATCCAGTATGCCCAGTAAAAAATCGTCCAGTGTTGCGGGAATGAATCTACCCTAAGCGGGTCAGTCCAAGTTGCAAGACCGATAAAGTTCTGGGTCAGGTTGCCAATCGCCGCGACTCCGGTTTCCAAGATATAGCGGGTTTCGCCACCAAGGAAGAGGAAGTAGAAGAGGAAGGCGAAAAATAAGTACACACAGAAATTTGCCAGTTTCGAAATACCCTTCATACCAAGCAAAACAGCGGCGGTATAAACTAATGCTATCAAAAGCAAAATGCAAATCGTCAAAGCTATAGATGTGTTGATTCCGAACACATGCGCCATCGCTGCCGAAAGTAACGGTGTCGCCAGTGAAAAAGTAGTTGCCGTACCGGCTATTAAGGCAAAAATTGCGATAATATCGATGAAGCTGCCAAGGGGTCCGTCAACTTTGTCCCCTAATAAAGGACGGCAGGCTTCGGAAAATTTTTGCTTCCTTCTGCCCCGGACATGAAGCATGAAACCAAATGCGACCGCGAGGACGATATAAAAGCTCCACGCAATCGGTCCCCAGTGGAAGAGGGGGAAGGTGGATGCCCAGACTTGGACACTGCCCAGCTCGGCTATCCGTGGTTCGGCGGCATAAAGTGCCCACTCACAAAGTGAATAAAATAAAATATCCGCCGCCATTGTTGCGGTAAAAATCATCGCCCCCCATGCGAATGAACTGTACTTCGGTTTATCGACATTACCCAGTTTTATGTTGCCATAACGGGAACATGCCATATAAACCGTCGCGCCAAAAGCCAGGATTCCGATTAAGATATAGTAGAT
>Ga0209737_10002858_pt1 | contig 12055 bp, 6 predicted proteins | sample TergutCu122P3_FD_187284 | JGI IMG/M metagenome (GOLD analysis project Ga0209737, IMG submission 187284) | Cubitermes ugandensis P3 segment gut microbial communities from Kakamega Forest, Kenya - Cu122 P3 (SPAdes) (version 2) | ecosystem: Host-associated > Arthropoda: Insects > Digestive system >... | reverse complement strand
TTCCCCGCTTACCCTTTCGGTAGAAAGATTTCCTATACGGATATTTTTTTTGAAAAAATAGTCGTCCCCCATGTTCTCCATATACCGTGTGTAGGCGCGAAGGGTATAGTTGCCTTCAGGAAGGATTTTTGTGATGGGCAAGTAACCGAAAAACATATCATTTTCTGGGCGGATCATTACCCGGTTGACAAGCGAATCGCGCGAATCGATCAATTCGACATATACATAACGGCTTTGCGTGATATGTTGATGGGTAGCGGCGTCGGCAAGATACGCCTTGAACCATATTTTTTCGCCGGGAACATAATAATCCCGGTCGGTATGCAGGTGAATTTTTTCCAGGGGAAAGATGCTTAACTGCTTGTAAAAATTATGCTCAACGCTATCAAAAACATATCTGTCATCAAAAGCAATAGCCTCATGAGACGGCAAGTCAGGAGCATAATCTATTGGCAATCGTAATCCAATCCCCATAAGCGAAGCTGAGTTATTCACACGACCCATGGACAGAGTGTTTGTAAAAGTACCGTCGGGAAAAATACGAATAGAGTCCCCCTCAATAACATTCATTATTTTTCCATGATTGCTCAAATCATTTCCCATTTGTTGAATTTGCTGTAATTGTTGTAAAGATCCTGCTCTGTTTCTTAATGTTTGATTCCTTTCTTGTTGTTGGGCTATAACTGGAATAGAAGAAGGCATATGTTCCGGAGGAAAAACTTGTTCTGATGTCTGTTGCGATGTTTTTTGCAAATTTTGCAGACTTTCCAAATCATAAGCGGTAACAGGCATTCCATAACAAATAAGAAAAACTGAACTGTTTAAGTTAATTGTTTTACTGTTTGTTTTTTGATTTGCCGACAACAAGTCAACATGATTTATCAGAGACAGGCTGTAATCTGCCAGTACAAAGCCGTCATTGAACAGCGTGTTATGATACAGTGATTTTATAAATTTTGTGACAGATATATCATATACTTCCTTCCTGTTTTTCTCCCAATTATCTTTTTGCCGGTTATTTTGCGGTTGCAGTTCTGCGAAAGCGCATTGATAACCCCAGTCGGTGACGCCTGTGTTGTAATCATGCGTAAAACGGTTTAGAACATAATGAATATGATACCCTGTTTCGTAATTGACGATCTGCAACGGTTCGCGGCAACTAACTTTCAATATCCGTGTTTCGGGATTGTAGTAATAATAAACCGCTTCAGGATTAGTAGCCTGAATGGTTCTTCTGGAAGGATTCTTTCCTAATATTGTTTTCCAGAAAAGATGGATATCGGTTGGGCGAAATTTTACTTTTACGGCTACCGTCACTTCTTCCAGTTCAATTGTATGCAAGGCTACATCAAATTTCACAGTTGAATTTCCCGGGTCAATATCCTTGTAAACCGATTGATAGCCAACATGCGAAACCGTCAGGCGGTAACTGCCTTCACCCGGTATTTTGAGCCGGTAAGCGCCCTCTGCATCAGTAGTTGTACCAACGGTAGTGTTGTCTATGAAAACCGAAGCACCGGGAATGGGTTCGCTGGTTTCGACGTCGGTGATGCGCCCGCTGATGTAACGCTGGCCGGATAAGGTGAATGAAACGAAGAACAGAAGAAATGAAAAGAATAATTGACGTGAGTTCATGATGTTTTTAAATACTATTGCACAAAGGTACGAAAAAAAATGTTCAATATCACTCCACCCGTATTTTTTCCACCTGCCTCACAATTCTCCCATCAGCCGTTAACCCTTCAATAACCACCGAATAGGAACTAGCCTCATCAGCCGTATAAAACTCAAACGATGCCACTCCCTCATCATCTGTCTGCACAACAGGCTGCCAGTGGATGGTGGTACGCAGGTCGGGAGTTGACGCATTGCGCTTTTCCGGCGTATCGTATTTCGGTGCATAAAATTCAACAGGCTGCTGGTAGCCTAATGGCAACAATGCTTTGGTGTTAAATGATGGTGCGGAGTTTCTACCCAGGCTAATATTGCCACTCTTGGTATAGATAGCAATGACCCCATTTGCGCCGCGAGAACCGAAAATCGCTGTATTGGGGCCTTTTAATATATCAATTTGGGCAATGTCGTAAATACTGATCAAATCAATAATGCTACCAGTATCAACATCATCACCGCCACCACCACCCATAGGCATATTGTCAATCATTATCAAGGGAGGAGAATATAATCTGGGAATTGAATTACTTCCACGGAGGAAAATCATGTATAGTGGTGGAGGTCTGATATTATATTCTAAATTCACCCCCGGAATTCGTCTTATTACATCATATATACTTATTGCACCTAATTTCTTCAATTCTTCCTCAGTAACTGAATTGCTCGGATTTGAGTAAAAATGCGATCTGCTTTGCGGTAACAACCGTTGGGCTTTGATGATTACTTCCGGTATTTCATATACGCGAACGCCATTTTCGCCAATATATTTTAGTTCAGCTTTTTCGGCGTATTTAGCAAACCGGCTCATATCAAGTTCGGATTGTTGTGCGGCGGGTAACGTCCTTCCCGGAAATGTTTCCCTGTCTAATAACAAACTTCTCTGTGTCAGACCTTTTTTGGGGTCAACGGTAATCATAAACAGGGTACTGTCAGGAAAATCAGCCACCGGCAGGATGAAACGTCCCTCCCTTTCAGTTTGTACGCTGTTGGTGAAACCGCCAGTAAACGATACTGCTGTTACTTCTACATCTGCAAGAGGCCGCCCCCACATATCGCTTTTTACAGTTCCCGAAAATTCGGGACCGGTTTCAACCGGAAATACCGGATGGGCAATATTTCCCTTCATCAGTTCCAAAATGTTATAGCGCCGCCAGCCCTGCGTCATCATCAGTAAATCTAAAGCATAAGCCGATGTGCGCGCATTTTGAAAATAGTAAGCCGGATTTACAATATTTCCGCGTAAATCGGATGCAAGCAGTAACTGCGTTAGAATATTGGACGTGGAATCGGGCGTTACTTCACTGTCGGAAGTGATGGAAACAGAAAAACTTCCACTTAACGGATTGCCTTCACTGTCAATTAAGGTTATCCTGTTTTTAACTAAAGAACGGCGTGCAAAACTATTTTGCTCAGATTGATGTTCCACCTGCGCCCGGTCATTATTGTTGATAAAAAACAGACGCTCGCTTAACGGATTCATACCTGCGTCGAACAAAATGAAATGCAAAACGCCCGAAGGAAAAAGATTGGCCGGAATGACAATCTGGTGACGGCTTTCGTCTAAAACGCTTACAAAATGTACCATTCCACGAGTGTGGGCGAGTAGATAAAGTTCCGGAAGACCTGACAGTTCAGCAGCCGGTTTCAATACGGATACATAAATAATATTCTTTAAAGAACTTACGGCTAATGCATAACCGTGATTGACGGACGCCGGCAGATGGAAACGCTTGGATTGTCCCTTTCCTGTTTCGCAAACTGCATAATAGTTTTTCCCTTTTTCGGCGGCAAGAATGAAACGTCCCATACCGAGATGTTCTGATTCAAATCTTTGTACTTCTGTTCCCATTTGGTCATAAACCACGCCAGATATGTGGGTCGCCTGTCCGTTGGATTTCATCGCCTTGAACCCTACCATGCAGAGAGCGCCCTGCATCAGCGCACCGCCTTCGGGATAAAAGGAAACGTCGAAATCGTCGTCTGGCGCAGGAATCTGAATGAATTGGCGATATGGATAATTGAAGGCAACCGCTTCTAATAGAATGGTTCTTTTGCGCGAAGCGGCTGGCAGATTGAAATTAACTCGTGCCGTGCCATCATCTTCTACTTCTATATTCATCATTTTCCCATCGTTCACGCTTACCTTGACCGATTTTGGGACAAGCGGCGTGGAAGCGCTGACATTTGAAAACCGAAAGGCAACATCCACCCGCTCGCGCCTGCCGGAAGAAAGTATAAACTGTGTTTCCGTGTGGATGACACGGGCTTGCGGATCGCAGATGCGAACAGTTTTGGTACAGAAATAGTGCTCGTCCATGCTTCGCATGAAAGTGGTAAAAGAACGAATCGTGTAGTCGCCTCCCGGAGCATCGGCAGGAATGGTCAGACAGCCATAATAAGATCCATCCTCCTCCCGTATTTTTACACGGGTTACAACGGTATCCAGCGGATTAATTAACTCCACGTACACGTACCGGCTGTACGAAACAGGATAATGGGTGGCAGCATCGGCTACATGCGCTCTGAACCAAATCTTTTCGCCTGAAATGTAATAGGGCTTGTCAGTATGCAAATGAATCTTTTCCTGCGGAAAAACTGACAACTGAGCGTGAAACAATGAGGAAATTCTTTCAGGCACGCTGTTTTGCCCGTGAAGATATGAAGAAAATCCAATCAGTAAAAAAAAGAAAAAATCTCTGGTAGTCATCATAATATTTTATTTGTCTTTGCGATTTCAGAAGTGTAGTATCTTGACAAAAAATCATAAATTACCAACTCATGCAATCTGTTTTTTGTTCGAAACCAACGATTCATGTTCATGTGCTGTATACTTTTCAGCAATTCATTCAACGGAACCTGTAGTTTTCCTGAATTTTCCATAGAGGTCAATATCATTGCTACCGGAAAGATGGTCTGTTTTCGTTCTTGAATGATACCAAAGGTTTCATTAATTGGATTATTCCACAACATTGCGTTTTCAATTTCCTTGCGATGTGCGCGGTATTTTTCGTCCAACTGTTTTTTTGTTGCATGGTTCATAAATCCAAATTCTTTTTTTAAACTTTCTGCCATTTCATGCAACAATTCTTTCCGTTGCTGCAAATCGTATGAAAATACAGACAGGAAACTGTCAATCATCACCAGCGCCAATTTCCATCGTTGTTGTTCGTCATTCCGCTGTGCTAATTGGATAATGAGTTTTATAACAAACTCACTATCAACAAAAAATAAGTCTTCAGCAAGTGAGATTGAATTGAATCCATAACGTTCCATTTCCCTTTGATACGTGTCGCACTGTATGTTCCACACGATTTCGGATTTTACAAGTGGATTGAATGTTTCAAAAAACCGATTGAAAACATGGTAAAAATCTCGAGTTTCCTTTAGATGAATACGGATACGAATGTGAAAATCGGGATCAAAATAGCGGATGAAAAACCATTTGTCAATGACTCTTCTTTTAAACATTTCACTGACATATCCGTACATTTCATTTTTCAGAATATCATCGGCTGTATTTGTGCCGGTGTAAATCTTGAAATAAACCCATTCACTACCCGGTATAAAAGTCCTGTTTACCATTTCGATTATTTCTGAATTACTTCGCTTTGCTCCATTAACCACTTAACATTATCCACTATTTTGTTTTTCTGTAAAATGCAAAAACGAACTCATTGGTAAAAACGCCTTCCGGTCCATGGACAACTGCAGTTCCCGGATTGAAAAGAAATTCCTCTAAATGAAATGATGAACGTTTTTTGACCGCCGTTAGCCACGCCCGAATGCTTAATGGGTTATTCATGTCAATATACAGTTCGTTGTCACCGTCAGCAAGAAGAACAGTATCAGGTATACTTCTTCCTTTCTTCCATTCCTTTACTCTTTGCAGAAGTACGCTATCATCCTTTATTGTGGAAAATGTTTTTGTTTCCTTTTCAAGAACAGTCCAACGGGCTTGGGACAGAATACAGTTTTTATAGACCACTCTGGGTAAATATGCCATCTGTTGTGCTACTTCATTCCAAAAAAAACCAAAACTTGACCGTCCGTTCTGATGTTGTAAGTCGCACAGAAAATGATATACCGGCAAGGAATTTTGTCCGCTGTAATTGTGTGCAGTGCTCATTTTCGGAATTATTTCTTTATTCAATCGTTTGGAACGTAAAACGATACGATTGTTTTTCACGGATACAAACAAATCATCAGGCCTCAGTTCAAATTCTATTGAAACACCCGATTTTGAAAGATATGGTATTTCATAAGGGCGAAGTATCGGGCGAAGCAAGATATTTCCAATTCGGGATTCAGGAAGATGTGCAATTTCTGCTAATATTACATCAGGTTCAATTTGCGCTTCTATCCTGGTAATAGTACGTGAGTGGTTCAGAATTTGTTCATCTAAATGACAAAACCGGCCTAACAAATTTGTAGCGCTATGACCGCCTGCCGATTGAATAAAAACGGAACGCCCATTAACGTCGTCCTGCAATATTTGACATATAACCGAAAAAGTTGGTGGTAAATCGTCCCATACAGCCTCAACTCCTTTCACATCTTCGTCGGAAAGTTCGACGACCTTTTGAAACGATTGTTTGTACCTTTGCATCAAAATGGATTGAACGGAAGTTTGAACAGCGTTTGGCGGTGATGAGATGCGCGGTAACGCCAAATCGTCTACCAATGGACTTATATCGCCCGAACTGTTTCCAGCATACCCTATACCCAATTCATTGTCCAATACAAACAGCATGGGCATTTCGCGTTCTGAATATCTTCTTGAAAAGGATTCCTTGAACTGTGCGAGATTTGTTCTTACAACAAAAGGGGTTATTTTGTTGAGAAAAATCAATGCCTTTTGTATGTCATTGACAATCTCTTGACTTACGGTTGCATGTAGCACAGGTTTGTACATGTCTGTCTGGAACAGATATTTAATTTCCGAATCAACTTTTGTTTTTTCAATATGACGAATGATCAACGGATAGATATCATTGGTAGTGCCTATAGTTTGTTGGTCGATAGCATTGAGTTGCGTTTCGATTTCAAATAAAACATCTGTTAACTGACAGACGACGCCAGGCAGTCCGTTCAGTTTTTCAATCAATGCCTTCAATGGCTGTACTCCAGTTACAGCAGGTTCCAGATCTGATATCAATACTTGTGAATCAATCAGTTCATGTAGAAATTCAGCAGCTGCATCTGCTGTTATTTCATCATCTTCCAAAACTGAAACTAAGTCAGAAAACCGAGCTCCTTCTTCAACTCTGTCCAGCACTTTTTTCAAATATTCTGAATTTTTTGTTTGCGTAATCCGGTGCACACGTCGTGTTTTCTGATAGTGGTACTCAACATATCGTATATGGTTGCCCACACAATACATGCTACGGTTGGGAAAAAACCGTAATTGTTCGCGGATGTTTTTATCCTTTTCAATCAATTGAGTCAATGCACAAATGTAATTCATGTCTAAACGGGTGAAACGCTTGTACGTTTTCGACTCTGAAAACTGTATTTCCGTGCGTCCCCCAATCGTACCCATGGAGCATCCGGCAAACAAACCAAATGGCGTTGAGCGGATGCAGGCCCGCTGATAGTACCTATAAGCGGAATGATGCACCCTTTCCTCGCCATTTGCAAGACTTTCGCTCAAATCCGACGTTGCAATTTGCAACATTTCCTTAAAAACAGGTTCTTGTTTCTTTTTCTCGAAATCCTGTAAAACAGAATAGGAAAAATAAGGCGTACGAAAAAGAACAGTTTCTAATGATTGATACATGATTTGCTATCAACAAATTAATACGCTATAACACTGATCTGTCTCGTTCCAACAAGGTTGGCCAGGATCACCTGTACCATTAATTGGAATACATTTGGGATTTGTTATGCAATTACAAGAAATGCAAGTGATGTAAGATGGACAATCATATACAGATGGATTATGAATATTCATTTCATCGCAATCCTCATACATAGTACAACAATTATTTATTGTATTACAACCCGCACCGTTTAAGGTTATTGCTGATAAATACCTTCCTCCAACTTGCTGATCCATTTGCTTGTCATTCAAATTTGAAATAGCCTTTCTTTCATAGACGATCTTTTTATATGTTTTATTTTTATCCATTTTGATTGAATTTATTAAATTACTTTTTTTGTTAAGATTGCGGAACAAGTCCGCAATGACACAGATAGCTACGAAGAAAAAACAACATCATAATCTCTGCCTTTTATGCTTAAGAGCAAAAGGCAGAGGATGCATTAATGTATTATAAATGTGAGACATATTGATATTAATTAAGTTAAAAAAATAGATTCATCCCAACTAATTAAATCCGGATTTATGAAAGATAGAAAAACGGATGCGACGCCTGATATTCCGTTAAGCAATCCAGGCGACGTAACTTCCTGTTCCCTTTCCAGCAATAGCGTTCTTTCTATCCAATAATAACAAGCATTTTCAAAGCTATGTTTCCCTGTTTTGCGAAATAGCCTGTAAAATATATATGCTATGCCTGTGGTGCCATGACAAAGTTCGACAATAGGAAGATCGGTTATTCCATTGCTTCGTCTTTGAGCTAATTGTTCCAACATGTTTATGGTATCTATTTGTACCGGTAAATTCGAAGATATGAGGAACAGGATATAAAGAGCGCTCAAGTCTCCGTAGCACCATCCAAGTCGCGACCAATTTTGTTTTCTGTCATGTTGAATGATTTGATTGCAACCTATTGTATTTGGGAAAAATGAAGGTGTTCCTGATAGATTCATATAGTTGATTATGAATGATATATTATCAGAGACCATTTCACTGCACTTTTGAGTCAAAATATGTTTCATATAACATTTGTACAGGAAAATCATGATACCCTGTATTCCATGCGCCAATCCAAAATCAACTTCTTCTTTATGGGTTTTCAGATTTTTCCTACTCCATGTTGTAAAACCATTTATACTAATCCTGTCATGGTACAACCCATCAATTATTCGCCCTACAACTTCCTCATTTTTCCTCTTTAAAAAATAAAATCCCATCCCAACTGCAGCATGAATTGTATCGTATTCTTTTCTTTGGATCATCAACAACAGGTTTTTCAGCAAATATTCATCAATTTCAGAGAGGTAATTATCTATGTTTATTTCAATTAGATCATTTTCTTTTAAATGGATGATCAGCCAAGCATATCCTGCAATTCCATGAGCATAAGAAGATTCTATGTCTTTCAAAAGATTAATTCTTTTGTTAATAGTATCAAGCGTCTGTTCTAATTTATTCAGGAATTTTTCATCAGAAGTATTCCTGTAATATAAAGACAATACTAAACATATTCCTGCTAAACCATCCATTAGACCAATACTGTCAACGGTATCAAGTCTACAGTTTAAGAGATATGCTCCTATTTGTTCTTGCTTTTGCTCAAGATCAAACAGTAGATCCTTGTCGATATGTAATTTTCTTGAATTCATCATGATGTTCATGATAATAAAAATAATTCATCCCACTCCTGTTGATCTTTCTCTAAATAGGACAGAAGCAAAAGTCCGATACCTGATACTCCCGTTAAAAGAGAATAATCGCATTCCCAATCACCTTTAACATGGGTCTTATATCCGACCAAACCGTCTTCAAATCGGGAAAAATTCAATGTCTGAACGATCCAGTACAGAAAGGCTTCCTCAAATTCATTGCGATGCGTTTCAATAAACATTCTGCGATATATCATTGCTATGCCGGCGCTTCCATGACAGATTCCTGCCTCAATAACAATTGTTTCATTGAAAGTCCGACGTTTCGTGGATTGAAGAATAATTTCAAATCCCTTTTCTTTCCAGTCTCTTTTACCAATAGCTATACCAGCCTGCCACAATGCCAATCCTATCCCTAAGTCGCCATAACACCAAGCCATACGGCTTTTGGATATATCTTCCTGCGTGTTTTTTAATATGAAACTCGGGAAGAAAGAACCGAATTGTGCAACATCCTTTTCTTGTGATAAGACATAATTCACAGCACCATGCAACATCTCCCTTATTTTCACGTCATCCATTCCGATGTTTACAACACGGGACAAGAAAATAATGATACTGGAAATACCATGACTCATTGAAAGATTATACCCTAAAAGGTTTTTTTCATGATCTACCACCGATTCCCATTTGAACATTTGGTTTTGAATGTCTTTTTCTGCTGTATGGTGCATAAAATCAATCAGTTCCTGTAAATATTCAGTATTTGTTTTTCTTTTCAGAAAATACAACCCTACGCCTAAAGCGCCGTGCATATAATCGAAGTATTTGTGCCGGATATCATGTCTCATCCTAAAAATGATATAGTAATCCAATGTACTTTGTACTTGACTAACATCCAAATCAATGATTTCCTTTTCTCGTAAAAATTCAAACAGATACAATATCCCTGAAAGCCCAGAACAAAATGTATGTTGTTTTTCTTTTTCAACAAACTGTTGCATCAATTTTTCAGCATAATCTTGCGTAATCGTAAAATGCTTTTCATTTTGGGTATATCTTGCATAATAAAGTAAAAACAGCAAGATACCAAATTCTCCGGAATATAAACCGAAGGATTCTGCCTCCTGTTTGTGAACCTTGTCAAAAATACATTCGGCAATTTGATCCACTTTTAGTTTTATATCTAGATCAATCATAGTAATTTATGAAAAATCGCCAACATACATCTTACATTTTGATGACGGGGCAAATGTAAAAAGAAATTTTATGAAAAAAAATCATTTGCGTAAAGATAGTGAAAAATTTACTCCACCCGTATTTTCTCCACCTGCCTGATGATTTTCCCGTCATTTGTTAATCCTTCAATCACCACTGTATAGGAACTTGCCTCATCCGCCGTGTAAAACTCAAATGATGCCACACCCTCATCATCTGTCTGCACAACCGGCTGCCAGTGGATGGTAGTGCGCAGGTCATTTGTTGTCGCATTGCGCTTTTCCGGCGTATCGTATTTGGGTGCATAAAATTCAACAGGTTGTTGGAAACCTAATGGCAAGAAGGTCTTGGTATGAAACGTTTGGGAGGCTATATGGCTGCTCTGGCTTGTAGCGCCTTTTTTAGTATAGATGGCAATAACTCCGTTAGCGCCACGAGAACCAAAAATAGCGGTATTGACGCCTTTCAATACATCTATTTGTGCGATGTCATTGAGATTGATCACATCTAAAATATTGTTAGGTTGTTTTACTTCTAATTTTTGTTCTGTCCAACCCACGGGTTTTTGCACCATATTGGGTATATTGTCAATTAATATCAATGGATCAGTGTTTTCTAAAAACGTACCCATTCCTCGTATGAGAATTTTTTTATCAGATGATACAGTTACATTCGGTACCTGCCTTAATACATCATATACATTTTTTGCGCCTGTTTTTACAATTTCTTCTGCTGTGATGATATTATCCGGTCTTGAGTAATAATTCGATCTTTGCGGCGGTATCCGTTGCGCCGTAATGGTAACTTCCTCCATTTCGTAGATGCGTTCGTCGCTTTCGGCCACATAGTTTTGTACGGTATTTTCGGCGTATTTGGCCAACGGCATTCTGCCCGTTTCAGATGGAGGAACGGCGGATAAACTTCTTTCCGGAAATGTTTCCCTGTCTAAATTCAACTCCAGGCGTGTCAACCCGCTTTTTGGAGGAACGCTAACCATAAACAATGTGCTGTCGGGCGCTTCGTCTATTGGCAGTTGGAAACAGCCCTGATGATCTGTAAGCACTCTGCTGATGATGCCTCCTGTAAACGATACTGCCGTAACTTCAACGTTTTTGACCGCTCTGCGCCGCTTAACGCTTTGTACTGTTCCGGTAATTTCATGAGCTGATTCAACAGATTTGGCTGGCCGGGAAAAATGCCCCTGCGCCAGTTCCGCAATGCCGTAACGACGCCAGCCCTGCGTGAGCATCAGCAAATCCAAAGCGTAGGCCGAAGTGCGCGTATTTTGAAAATAAAAGGCCGGATTTTCAATATGCCCGCGTAAATCGGATGTAAGCAAAAGTTGCGTCAGAATATTGGACGTGGAATCGGGCGCTACGGATTTATTGGAAGTTACGGCCACTGAAAAGTTTCCGGTAAGTGGATCGCCATCGCTGCCGGTGAGCGTTATCCGGTTTTTTACTAACGAACGGGCAGTATAATTCGCTTTATCCGGCTCTAATGTTACTTCTGCCTGATCATGATGGTTGATGAAAACCAGGCGTTCGCTTACCGGTTTTAAACCTGCGTCGAACAAAATGAAATGCAGCACGCCCGAAGGGATTGGATCGCTGGGAATAACAACATGAGGATTATCCAGATGACGGACAAAATGCACCATCCCGCGGGTATGGGCGTGCAGGTATAATTCACCAGG
>Ga0209737_10002857_pt1 | contig 12058 bp, 11 predicted proteins | sample TergutCu122P3_FD_187284 | JGI IMG/M metagenome (GOLD analysis project Ga0209737, IMG submission 187284) | Cubitermes ugandensis P3 segment gut microbial communities from Kakamega Forest, Kenya - Cu122 P3 (SPAdes) (version 2) | ecosystem: Host-associated > Arthropoda: Insects > Digestive system... | reverse complement strand
ACGATTCGACAAGCATCAGGTTGGGCTAGAAACGTTGCTCCTTTTGGAGTTATCACATGTCCGAAATGTTATCCATCAAGCTTGAGTTATACAATCAATACAACTGAAGGTGCTACAGAGAATCTCACACTTTCAGGTAATGAGAAGATTTGGGCAAGGGCACGACAGTCTACGGTTGGTGTGGGTGCAGGTAATAGACAAGCTTGGACTATTAGTAACGATGCACGTTTCCAATCAGTTACAGATTTTGTGCATAATGATGATACACCGGCTGAACGTATTGTACAAGGTTATAACGTGATGTTATCACCGCTAATAATTGCTCCTGGTGTAGCACCAGGTCCAACTCAAGTAGATGCGAACGGTGCTTTATTGGATCCTGACTGTTCAGTGTTCCCGACTGAAATACCTGGTATCACACCTTGGGGAACAAATGATGTTGTCAGAGGGTTGACACAAACAGAAGGTATCTATAAACCAGATCCAAATTACGCTCGTGTCCAAAGTGTGTCATTTAGTGTTACATTGACACGTAATGATATTAACGCACTTGGATATAAACTTCCGGTTCATAAATCAGTACAGATGCCTATTCAGGTGTCAACTGAAATTACTGTGGTTTCGACAACTGATGATGGTATTGAAGTATCAGCATTCTCATCAGCATGTCAGAATACATCGTCGTTAAAATCAGGTACGATTCGTGTTGCTGTATGTACAGGTGAACCACCGAATCCTCCAACACATCCTGGTGGAATCAGTGAACAGGCTGCTGGCGGTAATGTCAATGGTTATCGGTTCTATACTGGTATGCAAAACAAACTTACATCGGTTAGTTTTGGACAAGGTGGAACTGGTGGTGGTAATGTTCAAGCGACATATTCATACCAGACAAATAATGACTTTACTGTTGTAGGTAAGTCAGATCCAAATAGACGGCAAGGCGGAGCAGCACCGGCGTTTAATGCACTTGGTAAAGTGATAACAGCGGGTGGATGGTGGAACAACAGAGTACGTTGGGTCACAGGATAGTACACGGAAGTGGGGAGCGACGGAGGAGTGAGTGAAAGAGCCTGGTTGTGGTGAGCCGGGCTTTTTTTATATAAGGAATATCTATGCTTATATTACCAGCTTTACAATATGATTATAATGATCTACGACCGTTTCTATCTAAGGAACAGGTATATTATCATTACGAAAAACATCATGCAGGATATTATAATAAAGTCAATACCATATTAAAGGAAAAATCACTACAGAGACAGTCTTTGGAACAGATTATTGTTCTTGACAAAGACGATGATAATCTTTATAATAACGCAGCACAGGCATATAACCATGATTTATACTGGCAATGTATAAGTCCTATTGTTTCCAATATACCACGAGGTAGATTATTAGCAGATTTTGTGAAATATTTTGGTGGATTTGATGGATTTAAGCAGGAATTTATCAAAACTGCCAAAGAACATTTTGGAAGTGGTTGGTGTTGGTTAGTTGTTGGTAGTACTGGGTGTTTACATATATATTCTACAATAAATGCAGATAGTCCGTTGACTATAAGGCATACCCCGTTACTCTGTTGTGATTTATGGGAGCATGCATATTATTTATCATATAAAAATAAGAAAGATTTATATTTACAAGGATTTTTTACTAGAATCAACTGGAATTTCGTAGAACACCGTTACGAAAGGACTATTAACAGTTAGATGATAAGGAGTTTACTATGGGTTATAACGCAATTAAACCAGATGCTGTTACATTCCACCGAGGCGTAATAAGCCGACAAGGAGGACGTGTAGCAAGAGCATTTACGACAGTTAAACAACCTGCTGGAACTGATGATTTTATAAATCCATTTAAGCTGCCAGAAACACCAGATCTACCTAGAGTTTTAAGAACTGTTTTTGTTGAAGGAGGAACTCTAGGAGGTGCTGGAGTTACATATGACGCACCTACATTTACTATTACAGTAGCACCTACTTTGTTAGAAGCAGGTAGTACAAGTAATATAACTGTTACTCCTAATTGGACTAGAAATGACGCAGGAGCACCTACAGCCTATTCCGTATCTTTATTAGGTCAAACGACATTCAATGCTACCAATCCTGTAGCTCATACATTTAATAATGTTCAGTTTACAGATGTTCTCCAGACTATAAATGTAGCTTTACAATATGCTGCTGGAGACATTAAGAAGGATGGAGATGGTAATGATGTACCAGGTAGAGTACCGGCTGGAACATTTAATAGATCTGCTACGTTTCGAGGATTTAGGAGAGCATTTTGGACTTCGTTTTCATCGCAGGTTAGTACACCGACAGATGGTAATGTAATTCGAGGATGGACTGGTGGCGGAGCAGGAGAAGCACAAAGAAATTTTGTTGTACCTGTTGCTGCTAATATGTATGATACTATAATTGCTCTTCCTGCTATATTAGGAAACAATATTAGTGCTATCATTAACGGATTTGAACAAGGTTCAGCATTTACTAGAACTACAGTATCTGTACCTGGTGCTAATAATACCTTACCTACTAATTATAATGTGTGGCACTTAACCTCACTTATTCCAATGCCAGCGTTTAATATCAATGTAACTATAACATAATATGGCAACAACACCACTATTTGCACCGTTTCAAAGAGGATTTTCAGGTCCGCTTGAGAACAATGTTGTGTTTCCAACATTAGCATTAGCTCAAGCGTATGCTAATAGTCCGGTTGCATGGATAGGTCAACCTATTAAAGTTATTACTACTAATCCTACTGATCCTATACAGAATTATGAGATTCAACGGGATAGGACGTTAAAACTGATGGGTTCAGGTGACATATCTCTTGATGAACAAATCATTGTTACAGTAGATATACCAGGTAGTGGTATTCAAGCTGGAGATATTATTCCATTAGGTACGTTTGTAACAGAAGTATTGAAGAGGTTACTAGCTCCAGAAGTTAGACCTAGCATTACTTCTTTTACATCAACACAGGGATTTGGTACAAAAGAAATAGGACAACCTATTTCACAAGTACAAATGTCTGCTGTTGTAGTGAGGGGTACATCCAATATCAGAGCTGCAAGAATTAGAAGATTAGATACTAATGCTATTGTTGGCACAGAAGCTACTAATATTCCTAATGGTGGTACTATTAATGCAACAGATATAGGTATTAATAGTGGCAAAAGAGAATGGAGAGTAGAGGTAGAAGATATTAATGGTATGACTGCAATGCATACAGAATATATTGACTATATTTTTCCTGTACTTATAGGAAGCCGAAATGCAGATACATTGACAGCAGCTGAAACACTTGCACTTGACAGAGTGTTAACTAGAAGAAATAATGTTGAATATGTTCATAATGGAACTAATATGAATATATTTGCACTATTTCCCATAGCGTGGGGAATGCCAATAGACATAAGAGATCAGAGTATGAGTTTACTTACTGCGTATCAACATAGTGTAGTACCAGTAACTATTGGTGGACAAAATACAACATACAATATGTTCAGGACGATTAATCGTCTTTGGATAAGTAATTATAGAGTACATTTTATTTTCGATAATTAGAAAGGAGATATAATATGGGATTTTTATACAAGGGTGGCATACCTTTAACAGCACCGATGGCATTAGCGGCTCCAGTGCCGTTAAACGTATTCGCAATTGTAGAGACTAGAGCAGACTTGAATCTGCCTAATCATCCTACAGCTCCTGGAGTGTTTGAAGAACATCTCAGGTATCCTTTCTGTACAGTTGCAGTATTAGCAGATCGTACTGAATACTGGCTTAAGAACGGACTAACAGACGATGATTGGGAAGTCAAAGGTGCGATGAGTAGTACTATTCTTCCTGTCTGGGCTAACGACACAGATTATGTTGAAGGTCAGATTGTCTGGTTTGATGGTCAGTTATGGCGAGCTAGAACCACTCATAAATCTAACGTCAGTGATGGTTTTATAGATGATGAAGCGAACTGGGAATCTACTTCGGCGGATACTTTTAGTATTGATGCTACTCTTGTTACTCATGGTAATATTCCTGCTGGTACAAAGTTGGAAAACTTGACATTCGCAGATTATGCAGAAATGCAGTTCAATCCTGATATTCCTCCTGCTATTACAAGTTTTACTGCTACGCCAGCATTTGGACTGAAAGAAAGAGGTATAGATATTACCAGTATAGCTCTTGATGCAGCATGGACACCAACAAAGAATACTGTAGACGAGGTACAGATTACGCAAAATGGTACTGCACTTACAGATGGTACATTTACAGGAAATACTAAGTCTACTGTAGGTACTGCTGTTGACGGTTTAAGTAACGTAGCGTTTGAGCTAACAGTTAAAGATACAGAAGGTTTAGAAGCTAAGAGACCAGGTGTTTATACATTTGTGAATCCAATATTTTTCGGAGTTGTTCCTGGAGCAACTGCTATTGGTGATGTTACTGAAGCAATGGTTAAGGCTGGTGAAAAAAGAGTGGTTGTGTACAGAACTAGCCAGTCGAGAGTATTTACTATTAGCTTGGAGAAAGCATTTATTTGGATACCAGAAGGCGTAATTTCAGTCATTATGGATCAAAATGGTTTCCCCAATACAGATTCGTGGGAGTCTGTTGCGTTAACAATGGAAAACGCTGCTAATGAACAAGTTGCAGGTAGATTATATATGATGAGAACTCCAGCAACACAATCTAATTTCCGCTTTGACTTTACATGGGTATAAAAATGATTTCAGATCTTATACAAAATTACGATAAATACCGAGACTTAACCCCCAAGCTAGTTATTCTAGCTATCATATGGGGGATTTCTGAGATTGCGAATAATTTTGCCGGGTTGTCAGAAACAAAAGTCATTTATATTTTGGTTATTTCGGCAATTATTGTTGGAATATGGATATTCATGGAATATATGGGGAAAGCAGATGATGCAGTTTGGGCTGAAGCTAACGAGGCTATAAAAGGTATAGATAAAGCTACTCAGACCAAAATCTACGAAGGTATTCAGGATATAAAGTTTATTGATGAATTCATAGATGATGAAGCAGAGATGATAAGGAGATCCAAAATCAACTCTGTTGCGTTAGCGGCACTTACGCCTAGTATTTATCATAACCAACACTGTAGACGGATAAAAGAACTTGGCGGAAGAGAGAGCTATCTGATGTCTAAAAGAACCGCTGTAACCAGAGCGTTTAATAAGAATCACCAGAGAGCTAAATATATGAAGATGATCTCGAAGCGATTGGCTAAGGGAACATTTGATGATTTGGTCAAGGCTTATATTTATAATCTTTTTGTTCAGGTGGTTGGTCCTGCTCTTTATGAATCTTGTGAGATTAAACTAAGATTCTATAAAGAAATACTAGCAAGAAGGGACATCAGTAGACTATTCAGGAAAACTACAGAGGCTAAGGTGGCTAAAAATGAAGAATACCTGACAATGATACATGATATGTTACATCATTCGTCTATTGTCGAGAATGCAGCACTGCATAGCCAATTAGCAGAGAATATAGGATGTATATCACAAAACGATACGCCAGCACCAAGACGGATAAGACAACCTGATGTTGCATTAAAGAATACAGCCCATGAAGAACTGGAAAGTTCTATTATTCAGACTATTAAGAAGAATGGGTTTAGTGAACCACCGCCGAGACAAGGTAGAGGTAAAGCAGGCAAAAAACAAGTTAAAAAACAATGAGTGGTATTCCATTAACAACTAATTTTAATGATGCACATGATTTACCCCTGAGCAAATTTACTTTGTTTAGGGACTTGGTAGATCTTATGTCTAGTCCTTTTAGGAAATTGGGCGTGTTGGTTTACTTATACGAGACTGACCAGCACGTTTACTGGAATGGCGTAGAATATAAGATATTTTCAGGAATGCCTCTGATGACAATTATTGATGGTGGTCAGGTGGTTTCATTGTTTACTGCCAGTATTGATGGTGGTGAACCAAATACAACACAATTTGATAGTACATTAGATGGCGGACACCCGTAATATAGGATAAATAAATATGGCTACAAGAATATTATTAAGACGTGGAACAACAGCACAGTGGGAAGCTGACAATCCTGTTTTAGGGTCGGGTGAACCTGCGGTTGAGTTTTTAACAGATGGCTCTATACGGCTCAAAATAGGTGATAGCGTTAAAGCTTGGAATGATCTTGGATATAACGGTGCTGAGATTGACTTGAGTGTCATTGAGCAGTTAATCAATGATCTTATTGAAGATCATGATGAGGATGATGATGCTCACGAAGCTATCAGGGAAGCTATAGAAGATATTGTGGCTGCTGGTGGAGGTATAAGCCAGTCTGCTGCTGAAGGATTAATAGATGACCACGATAGTGATCCGGGTGCTCACCCTGATATTCTTAATAAAATAGAGGATGCAAGTGCTGTAAATAGTTTTACTACTGTTCCTGATTATGTAAATATAGTTGATATAAATAGAATTAGTACCAATAATGGTACTTGGACTGTACCAGACGATGGTTTTGTGCAATGCTTGGTACATGCAGCAGTGGGTATCGCTGGACAAGTAATAATCAACGGAGCACAGGTCAGAAACTTTACAACTGCTGAATCAGGTGAATTTGCGGACATCACAGTTCATGCTGTTAAGGCAGGAGATGTTGTACAACTCAGAGGTAATCCGGTTCGTCAAATTGGTTGCTATTTCATTCCTCCAAGACGAGTATGGGTAACTGCTCCTACTGCTGAGTTACATACAAATCTGTTAGGCCCTCCTGATTATACAAAAGGCATCAGGGCACGGCATGGTGATCAAAGATTTCTATATCGAAGTAATGGTGGCGGTGGTCATATGCTTCAATTCTATGAATATGGCTATGTACAGATAACTGTTGATGGTCAAGGTATAGATACTTGTAGCTGTACAAAAGATCCCATTAATGGTATTTGTATGCCAGGTAATGGTTCAAATGTAGATGTGGAATGGGTTCGATGGGTAGAAGATACTAACGAGCCGGAGGGTGGTCATTGGGAAGATGTTAGTGGATGTGAACTGTTTGAAGCAATGTGTGGACAACGTATTTCAATGATGATACCTGTTACACCAAATATGGTTCTGCACCAACGTAATGGACCCGATGGTATATACATGTTCTTTCCACCAAGAAATGTTGGACCAGAATTTGTCGTAGGTGGTGATATAGTTGGTCCTGGGACTGGTGGAGATGTAGATGCTGCTATTATAGCTCACGATAGTGATGCTGCTGCTCACGATGCTAGGTTTACTGCTCAAACTTTGGCACTGTCAAGCCATAATGCTTCTGTTGGTGCTCATGCAGATATTAGAAATAAGATTACTGCATTAAGTGATAGAGTAGATAATCTTGATTTAAGTGGTGGAGATAGTTCATTCCTTGTATTCGAGACTCATAACCTTCAGACTGGAGCTAAGACAATTGTTAATGACGACCATATAATAATTGACTTTGCACAGCATGAGTTTGATGAGAATGAAATGTTCTCGGTTAGTCACGAAGGAGCGATGGTAACGTTCCTTAAAGACCAACCAGGTATTCATACTTTGACTGGTATCGGTAAAGATGGAACACATTGGATATTTAGCTGGAGCGGTACTACCCAGATCAGCATTAGACGAGGACATAACCTCAACGAGAAGTCTAATGTATATCGTAAGAAAGTTGGTTCTGGTGATGTGTTATATCCCGAAATGATGACACATTTCTGTCAAATACAGAAATATAGTCAAGAAGTATTACATGCTAATACCAAATTTGTAGTTGGTGTAAATTGTTCTACTCAAGATAATTTACCGATGGATATACAAGGCACCATGCAGTGGGGGCCATCATGGACATATGCTTCCATGAATATACTGGCTGCACCAATGGTTACTTTTGACCATGATAGAACATTAGCATGGGTTGCGGTAAGTAATCAGGGTGGCACAATTTGGTATTTGTGTATCGTTCCTACCGAACTATTCTTTAATGAGAGTAAATATTCCGAGAGTGATAATCACCAACGTATTGAATGGCTCCATGAACATTATATTTGGTCAATAGATCAAGGTGGCAATCAGAGTCCGCCATGCATATGGATGTCTGCACCTAATGAATGCCATTGGAGATACCATGAGAATTTGACATTGACAGTTCAGGAGTTTCACTTTAACAACTGGGACAATGTTAACAGGGAAGGATTGTTGTCATTTATTGAATGCCATATGCCGACTGTCTATGACTATGAAGAAAATATCATAGACGTTGAATGGTTATACTATAACCGACAAGTAGATCCAGATGGTAAAGACCAAGATCATATTACTGAAACAGAAGTAAACGATTTAGCAAATCAACGGATTGATATTCATAATCAAAGCACTACTGCCCATAGTAATATTAGAGCATTGATTACTGCTCTTGACCAGAAAGTAGAGAACTTACCTACAGGTGGCTTTACGTTACATCAAGGTGCAACCACTCCTGCTTTTAATTTCGGTGATGTAAATGATTGGTATCTGAATACTGCTACAAGAGAGTTATGGCAAAAAACCGGTGCTACCATTTGGACATTAAGAATGCAGTCTGGTTCTACATATTATGGAACAAGTATTACGGCAGGAGGAACAGCAGCAAAGGCAGTAACACTGGCTGCTCCGGTGCCGACAAATAGGCAGGCAGGCGATATTTATGTTGTTAGGATAGGCAATACAAACAGTGCTAATGCTCCTACATTAACTATTGGTAATTTTGCTAATGCTCCGATTAGGTATAACAATAACAATGTACAGTTTGCCCCTCAATGGAATGCTAACCATTTAGGTTTTGGAGACCACATGTTTATGTGGGATGGTGCTGGATACCTCTGGTTAAACTACGATACTATTCGAGCACAAGCAAGGGCAGATGCAGCACATACATTAGCAACTAATGCTGGAGGACCTATTCACTATACAACCACAGCACAAAATACAGGTATTGATTGGATAGGAGGTAGAAGAATCTTCCAAAGAACAATAGGTTTTGGTGCTAATATCGGTGCTACTTGGTTATCAATTAACAGCCTATCATCAGCAATAGATGCCGACTTAGACCAAATTATTTCCGCAGAGTTCCATGAGATGGCAGGGGATACACCTAGCACTCGTATTGGTAGGCTTCGTCGGAATGGAAGTATGCTTCAAGCCAGAATGGTTGATGGTGAGAATTTCAATGCTAATGTTAACAATCGTATAACAGCCAAATATACCAGAGTAATTCCGGTATTAGGAATTGATAATGTACCTGACCATATTACGATACCAGCAGGTGCAAGTAGCACTACGGTAGGATTACCTCATAGTGGTCATATTATACCCAATAATGCCACAAACATAGGGATAACGTGGAGTTTAGTAGATACTGGTTCGGCTGGTGCTACCGTAGATGGTAGTGCTCTTACTGTGCTTCGTCCAGGAACTTGTGTAATTCAAGCAAACATTAACGACGGAACTAGATGGGGTACGGCTTGGGGTCAACAATACTCTGTTACTGTTGTAGGATCACAGACAGAAGAGTTTGGGTGGGAACTAAGTGGTGACACAGCGTATATTAATATTCATCCTGATGGTACTTTAGCAGGACATCCTCATTTTGATATTACATTTGATACTAGCAACTTTGGTACTATAAATGTGGTTGTTTCGGCAAACAGCTCAAATCATATACCGTTGCCATCTCACATGGATCCACATCCATCCGACGAACTTTATATAGCGGCAGGCTCAGATGGAATGGGAGGCTGGGCCATTTACATGAGGTCTGATACTGATAGTTGGTGGCACAGTCTAACCAACTGGGGCGTATACAGAATAACAGTTAATGGTGTTAGTAAAGATGTTTAGTTTAATTTTTAGGAGAATAATATGACAAACGAAGAAAGAGTTACACAAATAGTTGATGATGCTTGGAAACTAACAAGAGATAAAGGAGCGTTCCTTCCTCTTGCTGTCCAGGCTGACCCTAGATGGGTCGAGTTAGTATCGGAGATAGGAGTACATGCGGCTATTGCTGCTATTCCATCTTCAAGAAGGATGAGAGAGCTTAAAGCAGCAGAAGTTAAATCAGCAACTGCAAAAGTAGAGAAGAAAAAATAATGACCATATTACTGGGGAGTAAAAAGAGAATTATCGGAGGTGTTGGTGGTGCAGCCATTGACGATACCGTTACGTCCTATGCTACCACCTGGTCTTCTCAAAGGATAGAAAGGGAACTAGAAGAATTAGAGCCAGATCTATCCAATATAAATACAAAATTAGAAAATAATGCCAGCCTCATAGAGGATAACACTGACAGAATTGAAGCTTTAGAAGCATCCCTAGAAGGTGTTGCTGACATTGTTGATAACGTGGATGATTTACTTAATAAAGCAAAAGATATAACAGGATAAAATATTATGAGCATACCTCCTCCTGGCTTAACGCCCGATGAATTACTGAACTGGCAATTGCGAGATAGGCTTGCTAGTAACCTGAACGTACACCGTATTCCTGCCAATGCTAATGAAACAATGGCTCGATTGGTAGGAAAGGTACAATTAATAGGTAGACCAACGCTAGATCCTCTGAGACATATTGGCTATGGATTTGTGGATATGCACGTAGCAACTACTAATGTTTTGGCAAATACTGCTACTGCTGCGTCTCTTATTCCATTACTAAATAATGATGATATAGGAACACATACATTCACAGCCACTCCGCCTACTCCAGCTGCTGCTGTATTACCAGAGATACAAGGCTTTGACAGACTGGATTTGGTTAGAGGATATACTCTTGTAGGATGGGAAAGTTTTACTGCTACGTTTGGAACACAGGTAACACAGGCAACAGTTGCTGCTAATGCTCTAGGTACTGTTATATTTACAAACTTTGATACTCCTAGTCTGACTTGGACTGTTGATAATGTAAGGGTTGAAAGTAGATTTGCTGCGGCAGTTCATAACTCTATACACGCACATGCTTCTGTTACGACGGCTGGTGTTCTTAGTATATTTGTGAGAAGATCACCAACCAGTAATGTTACATATCACTGGCGAGGCTTGATGATGACTGCTGGAGCAGCTGTGGCCAACCTAACAGCAGCTCAAAATGCAACATCTGGTAATGCGTTGGCAAGATTAAGAGTAGCTTTATTTGGATAATGAGTTTACGTGATAAGGTCTTACAATTAGAAGAAACACTAATCGAGTTAATCGAACGACAGAACGAAGTTCGAGATACTGCGATAGTTAACCTACGTAGTAAGGGAGTATGGGGTGATGCATCTTATACGTTATTGGAGCTTGCTGAGGCTATTGAAAAAATCAGAATAGGTGGTGTAGGTAGCGATGGTAGTCATTTATTGGTAGCTACAATAGAAAGCAACATTACAATGACGGATGTTGCTATGCCATTTGAGGGTGAACCAGAACCACCTGAACCAGACTGGATATTGAAGAGCAAGATTGTTACTACAACCACAACTCATTCGATACCAATTAGTGATACTTATGATGATTCAAGAGTTGACAGGATAATAACAGGTAGTACAATAAAAACTATCGGGAAGGCACGACCTTACGAAGAGGAAGAAGAAGTCCCAAGAGAAATATTATTAAGGTCAGATTGGAAGATAACAGACAAACTATCTGCCAATGCCTTAGAATATACTCACGGAGAATCAAGGGCAGATCGGAGACAAGTTGGCAGCACAATAGAAACTAAACATAAATCATACGCTTGGACGTTTAAGCAGGACTTACCTCCTGATGATATAGTGTCGGTATCTAGTGAAGTATCGGTTGAAAGTAGTAATGCAAAGGCAATACGAGCATTTGACATTACACCATATGATGGTTCATACGTTGCCAGAATTAAAACAAGTGGTAGTACAATTATTCAGTCGGGTAAAGTCACAGCAACATTAACATTAGCGGAGTAAATAATATGAAAGGTATAATTCACGTAACCCTTAGAGATAAGGAAACAGGGGAGGTTATTCGACGAGGTAGCCACA
>Ga0209737_10002856_pt1 | contig 12058 bp, 4 predicted proteins | sample TergutCu122P3_FD_187284 | JGI IMG/M metagenome (GOLD analysis project Ga0209737, IMG submission 187284) | Cubitermes ugandensis P3 segment gut microbial communities from Kakamega Forest, Kenya - Cu122 P3 (SPAdes) (version 2) | ecosystem: Host-associated > Arthropoda: Insects > Digestive system >... | reverse complement strand
CCGTCAGACTTCCAGCTGATAAGGAACGAAGGTGCTTAATACAAGACAAGAGAAGGGTATAAGCAGGTCTATTTATCGCAGTTGCTTTGATCCCGGCACGCAAGGCGCTTGCGTCCCCCTACCCCCGCGTTCGGTGAAGTTCGTCAGCATACGAACAAAGACTCTTTGTCAGCACTCATTTGCCTTGAAATATGCCACGAACTCCTTCTAAATCTTTGCCAACACAATTTTATAGGAGTTTATATTTAAGGGGTTGTACGTGCAAAAAAAAAAGGGGGGGGGGGAGGCGCGTTGCATGAAGACCTGCTTAACGTTTCGCTGCTTTGGTTACTTGCATTACTATCGCGAATCAGAACTGATCGTTAGTAATATTGCTTCATTCCTTCATGTGAGCTACGTGATGCATAATTAATGAAAATAAATATGCGCAATGATACTATTTAATATCTATTGATTACATTTAGGAATATTATACTTGTTCCATAGATTGCTTATGAAAAAGACCTACAAATTTGTAAAATACATTGTTCGTTAATCAGCAATTACAAACTATTTAGACGGGGTGAATATTGGAGGTTATGTTGTCGCGTCCGGCGATTTTAATTACGCGAAGCGACAATTTAATTTTGACTAATGTGTAAGACGTAAGGTGTGAGTGTGTCGTGCTATGTTTCTTTGTTACAAGTCACCGGAAATATCACCCACACCCACCCCACATCCGCTTCTTAGGGACACTTCTCACGTACCCCTTTTGTTTCATACTCACCCCAAAGGGTTGCATGATTTAGATGTCCTGTTGCGACAGCGAACGCCACGCTTACAGCTACTAGAACTTATGACCATATTTGGTAACGCTTGGGTTACTGACAACGGCCCGTGACGTCACTCGACCCCAAAATTTGATGCTCTGTAATCAGGAGGTTGGGAAGCCTCGGGGGACAATCTCGGTCGTCACTTGCTGCAGGAATCGCTGTCCCATTGCTTCTCAAAACTTCTTTGTGTGTCAGAAGTCTCTCTACGAATAGAACTTACACATTTGCTAAGGAGTGCACTGCTTCAATTATCACCACAACGCACTACATCGGTAATTTTTGTATTCTCCTATCATTGTACTACAATAAACCTGCATATTCTGGCCCCAAGGAGTTGTGATTGGAGTCTTGAATATAAATTCGTAAGTGTCCAGCACGAGCCTGAACCAGCATCCGTCTGGAACCAGCCGCTCGGTCAACACCGGCGTACCTGAACTCGATCATCTTACTCCGGATACAACAATGTGCGACCGACGAATTTAACAAATTAATTGCAGATATAGCTATAAATATACGGTATGCAAAACAATATAACTGACCCTAGTGATGTTAATAATATTACATAATATATGCACAGTTGTGAAAAATGACAGTGGCACCTTACCCTGGGAACAGCCCAGCTACAAAGATTCGGTCGCGTCTCACTGTTACGTTGTATAGGTCATTCCCCCATATTTTCTAGTGCCGTGTAACCTTTATAGTTGATGCATCAATTTTTCAATGACTGTTGTATGTGGTGAGTTGTAAGATGTGTTAAAAATCAGGCACCATAAATTGGACTGGAAATCATAAATTACCCTGAAATGTCTCTAGTACGAAGAATGTGATATGCAACAACCGGTGTGTTGGACACAGCGAATACACTGTTGCCTAATGCGAGGGAGCTGCTGACATTTGAGATCTTGTGTTTGGCGATTATAGTCTGAAAGAGCTGTGGCTGATAAATGATTACTTTTCCATGCTTCGACAGTTACAAAGGATGTATGTCTGGTAATGGTTAGAGGCGAAAGAGTCTATTAAATGAACTTCATGTAGGTTGCACAGAATGCTGATATTGTCGGGTACTTTTGTTTCGTGTCATGTGTCGGTATTTAATACGAAACCGACAGAAACTGCAACTGGGTTTACGTTTGAGTATGTTATGGATTTCATAAGACCGTCTTTCGAGCTCTGAGGCTAAACTTTGCATGCAGTACGAATAATTTAAAACCGTCTGATTTATGTTGCTGTTGCTTTTTCTTGTCTACGCACGTTCAAAGTAAAATACAGAATTCTAAGGACTTGCATAGAGTTTTTTTTCTGTTAAAAGCTATTTTTTCGTGGAGAGTACAGACGTGGTGGGGCTAATGTACGTTGAGCATTGGAAGTGAATGGATACCATTGACGTCACACATTAATTTAAATAATACTTTGCGGAACTTATTTTTGAGTTTTGTGTACCTACTTTTAGTGAGCCAAAACAAAGAATACATCACGTGTATTTACTTTTTGTACGTACTGTACGGTATGAAGTAATTTTACTGACTGGCGTTTAAACATATTGAGTTGTTATTGAGGAGACCAGGAAGCTTATTCGGAACTGATAAATTATCCTCTTTCTCTTCTGTCAACAAGACAGACTGCAACGCATACCTGCTGAGAAGATGAACATTTGCTTTATCTGGCTTCTTGTATGACAGATTTCTAACGCAGTTGAATTGTGATATTTCACGTATTTCACAAACGGTCAGTCTGTTTTGGAGGCGTGCATGAAGTTGAACCACGATCCGTTGATTTTCCAGCCCTGATGTATACCGACTATGTAAATTAGCCGTTAAAATTGTCCCATTTAAATAAAAATGGAACATGCTTCAAAATCAAATTTCATGAAAGTCCGGGTAAAGGCTTTGAGGTGTTATATGCGGACAGACAGACGGACCGTGCGATTTTGATAGGCCCTCGTCGCAGATGCACAATGTGCTTAAAAGGAAAGTTGTGATAGAGGTGTGTGACAGAGAGACCGACGAATATGTAATGTCTTTTGTGCTTCCACGCCAGCTGCTAAACCATGCTAGTTGTTGCAGGCTTTGGGAAAGAACGGCCGCGCTATCCTGTGCGGTATAATGAAGGTGGCACCCGTATTCGTCAGCACTACACCTCACCGGTCACGCTTCACTGTTGGGGGGCGGACGTTGTGCAGGCGGTTGGAGATCTTTGTCGGGGACACATAACGAGAAACAAACCTGTGATGAACATATAGGTGGTACAGACACATAGAGCGGATGGTTCAATGATTAGTAATTTATTGTATAGCCGTTCCTGAGTGGTGAACTTCAGATCAGTAGTCTGACGTTTTTTGAGCGGATTATTTTTGCTGAAATATTAAACTTGTACCCCGTGTACTGTTGACTGCTGGGAGCGCAAGATTTCAGACCTCGAACCAAGCGTATTTGGTGTATGAGTGAACTGCACTTAAGACTAATAATGTTTTCTAGGGGTTTTTTCTTTCCTGTTACTTTAATATCAGTAACTTCTTGCACACTATGATCGCCTTCTTATACAAGTAAATTAAATAATCGAATGTGCGACTTTTTAGGCACGTTCGCAAAATTGCGAAAAACGGCTATTAACTTCGTTATGTCTGTTTGTCTGTCCATCTATCCGTCTTCGTGGAACAACTTGGCTGCCACTGAGCGATTTTTATGAATTTTGATTTTTGAGTTTTTTCGAAAATCTGTCGAGAAAATTCAAGTTTCGTGAAAATCTGCCAAGAATGACGGTTACTTTACATGAAGACCAATACGCATTTTGTATCATGTCTCGCTCAGTTATTTTAATAATGAGAAAAGTTTCAGGCACAAGCTGCAGAGAAAATCAAAACACACTTATTATGTTCAAATTTTTTTTTTCTCGAAAATCGCGTCTTTATGAAATGAAGTGGAAAAATATTGTAGACCCGGACAGGTCATAGATGACAAAACTGTGTCAGTGTTTTTGTCCCTACAGTTTCCGTTTACATTTTAAGAAAAAATATTCTTTACTTCAAATGAATGCTTTCATATATTGTGCAAACGAATTATTGAATTTTCCTTATTGACACACTGCGCTCCAATCTGGAACATCCACGAAGCTACATAATTACATTCGTACGCCAATATACAAATTGTTAAATAATACAGGTTAGCCTTTATCTCACGCGTGACCTAAGCTCTAGCTTATGCTGAAGTTAATAATGGAATTAAACTTCGAAGACGGAGATTTTTGGAAAATGGACAAGTTATTGTAATGCAGTTCTTGAATTTACATAGTGATATACACCTACATTTTGTAGTTAATCGGCTTGTTGTTCGATTTTCTCGTATATACTTCGAGCACATGCATGGAATGTAGTAGCTAGTGTAATTCACCACAACATATCCCGCACTGCGAGATTACGTTATAAGCTGTGGGCCTATAAAGGGAAGTTGCAGCAGCGAAAATGAGCCGCATATATGGTACAGTGGCTTCGGAATTAATGCAGTTAGCTTGATTGCCTTTTTGGACAAATGTCTGCTCTGTAGAATCATTAGAAGTATTAGAGCGACTAAGCCGCTGATGTTGCGTACGAAATTTGTATTAGAGACGGTTTACATACAAGACAGTTCAGGCTCCAAGTTCCTAACTACAGTTTTACCAACTTGTATTGAGTGATATAAAGATTAACAGAACAATTACACACAGGACAGTCATTCCTGAGGAGCTAGTGGTAACACATGTTCAGTAATTCACACATATTATAAGATGTAAACCAACGACATAAGAACTGAAATTTTTGTGCACAAGAGCCGCTACCGGATTGATTCTTGAGCTACGTGGCATATAAATTCAGTTGTCACTGTTACGCCCTATTTATCTAAGATTCATTTTAATATTATTGCGTAATATAAATGTAGGCCGTCAGCATTATTTTTTTTTTTCAGATTTTGTGACCAAAACTTTGTACGTATTTTCCTTGCCACATCCATGTAATTCTTCTAGATTTCATCACATTAATAATATCCGGTGAAAAGTACAAATTATGAAGTCCTCACTATGATGTTTTCTCAGGCTTCATGTTGCTTACTTTCGAAATTTCTTACATTTCGGATATTGGTATTCTCTAAACGTGGCTACGTGGTACTGGGCCGCAGTGTTACTTCATCATTCCGTTGGTGATCTTCTGTCTTTTGACACCTTTCAGTCTAGTAGGTGGACAAAGCTTTTCGGAGGAATATAGCCCTTCCATATACAGGATACAGAGAGGCAGTGTGCTTATCCGAATCGTTGGTATCCGCCTACCAAACTGTACGGTTTTACAACCAAGAAGATCTCAATTTGAGTCTTTTTCAGTGCAGCTCAAACGTCAAATTATATACATACATACATACACATTTACACACATACACATACATGCATGCATTATATTACATTACCTACGTACAAACATATAGGCGTACATAAATACATACAATTTTTTTCCATGGCGCAGAAGCCCCAAGTGGGCCATGGCTTCTCATTATCGAGGGTTCACGACTCCACTCAGTGATACAAACTCGATATGACTCCTCTGGGGGAAGGATCAGCCCGACGCAGAGACCTCTATATTCACAAGAGGCAGACATCCACACGCCCTACGGGATTCGAACCCATAATCCCAGCAAATGAGAGGCCGTAGACCCACGCCTTAGACCACGCGGCCACTGGGATCGACTAAATACATACATACAGGCATACGTACATACAGCCTTACTTTACATGTATACGTTACACACCTACAGAGACACATACACACACAAAGGAAGTGCAAATATCGGTGGCCAGGTGGCAAGGGCTCTCCTAATATTTGTGATTCCTCCATATGAACTCGCTTCCTATCACCATACTGGCGCCTAGAACTGTGAGATGTCTGAAATATTATTGGAAAATTTGTAAACCCTCGTGTTTTCGTAGTTTTATCGCATTTAAATTGCTTTTAAAATGTGAAAATATGTGAAACCTTAAATGTTTATCAGATTTTGGGCAGGATTGGTTCAAGGCGTGTGTTCAACATTACATTCGGAGTTCCACAGACTTATAAATTCTGTTTGAATGGGAAAGTACTTGCCTGAGATGGAGAGAATGAATTCCTGCTGGCCTGACTATTTATAGGAAGAATCATGAAAATCATTTAATTAATTATCGAGGAATGTCGCTCTTAATAGCGATGAACCATAGGTCAACATAGTTCTGTACCAAATTCAGCGCTATACTTCGAATAGTTATGCCTCACGTATTAGATAAATATTAGAGGAGGCGAGAGTATAAATGCACAGTGTACAGCAACACTTACAGGCCTAAGAATAGCCTGTAACATATTGATTTAATAAGCACTTTCAAACTTGCAGTTTAATTGGTATACGCGCAAATCTTAGTACATTAAATAAGGCCAAAACTGATTTCCTCTTAACTTATTACAGTCCTTATTCACTAATTACCAAAACACACGGTGATTTTTAGCCATTTTTAGCAAATCATAGCTTCGTTAAATGAACAAAAAGTGAATAAATAAATTTACAAATAAACAAACTTATTATACATGCCCGATATTTGGTGCGGTAGAAGGTTTGAAGAAAGTTGGCCCCTTGCTTTTGTAGAGTGAAATATGAATTATGGTTACAATTTAGTGCTCGGTAGAAATGTTTCGGGGATGTATGATGGTCAGTGAGTGACTTACAACTTAATATTTTTAACAGGTTTTTGATTTTTTAAAGAGTCATTGGTCTCTGATTTCCATTTAATTCTGAACTCTAATTTCCTTTAAATAAGCTCGAAATATTCTTATCTAATGTAATTCTGCAGGAGGTTAAACTTCTAGGCCTAACTGTTCTTTCCCCCACTTTTAAGTGTTAAAGTTCTGTTATGGTATCCTTGCAAGTTTCACCTACGCATCTTTAGTTTCTGGTTACAGCCATAAGCGGATTGCGCTAATCTACTGGGACCAGCTGTTGAGATGCTGCTTTACCATCTCGATATCTGGATGAAGACCTAGAAACGTGCTGCTATTACAGCTAGCATAAACACGGCAGCCAGCGGTTATGCCGGTTTATTGTCCAATCAGCGTCAAAACTTACAGCTGGAGTGTATGTGTGAAGGAAATGATTAATGGGACTGGTAGGAGAATTGTTGGCACTCAAGTACGTACATAGTGCAGTCGTTGAAGGACATCATTTGCCGTTTTCTTGGCAAATTTTTCTCTTGTTTAAGGAGGTTAAATTTGCGATATTACGACAAAACGCAGCGTAATATTGTCCTTTCTTAAGCATAAATTTTTAAAGTTACCTTTTCCATTCAGGATTACGGATGTTGTATCCATTTTTCAGGAAAGCTATCGTCGAAGCCCGAGGTCATTTTCGGAACGTAACGCGATGGTCATTTTTCCATTATGAGATCCGCCCTTCTCTCCAACGAGAGGAACACCCCATGTCGGTGGTCTTCAATTAATTACCTATTACGTTTGTTATTTGGATACTGCATTCTCCATCGACAACCTGAGATCGTGCCGTGCTGTTGTGACGGTTCTTGGGGTAAGAGTGGGAAAATGTATTTAAAGTTTTCTCTAAATTGTTCTCAGTCTGTCAGCTGCGTTGGTGATGACGGGGACAGAACGAGTCCCAGAACCGTTGGCTTTCTACCTTCATTGACACTACTGTTAGCCCGAGAATAATTTGGGGTGTTCTTTCGCACGAAAGCCTCAAATGTTGTATGTTTTGAAGTTTTCTTATTTTATGAGATTTGTTCAGCTTCAAAATTATGTGTTTCGAGGGAAATTATGGTATCATTTCGAGAACGATTAGGGAACAGAATAATATGCGGCTTTATGTTTGATTTCTGGACAATGTGTCTTGCGTGTTGGTTTATGTTGTTTGCAATTTATGAGTTTGTTTTTCTTTCCAAGTTTTTCATTTCTGTTCTGCCACGGACAGCAGTGTCCTTATCAGTGGTGTGTTATTTAGCATCTGTGACAAGGCGTTTTTTCCATTAATGTTTGCAATTATCCTTTTGCTACACGGCTAAGTGATTTTGTTAGGAATAAATGATATATTCGTATGACGAAATTGTGAGAATATTGTCATGAGACACCGAAGGTTCATCTTACGTGGGTGGTCATCTTAAAATTTTCTAAACACGTTTTACTGTTGTTTGGAAAGCGGAAAACAACTGAAGCATTTCACTTGTTGGAATTCAACCAAATCCTAATTTTCAACACGTAATAAAACATTCGTAATATATTCACTGGTTAACTAACCGATTTACATATCTCCAGTTTGAGAACACAAAAGCCGAAACCGATAGCTAGGCGTTCAGATGATCCGATTGCAAGCCAGAGGAACTTAGTCCACATTGTGAATACAGATTTTTACAGGATCAGCAGACAGGAAGTTCCATAGTATTACATAAGAAAGGACTGGATATGGTTTTGAATACATACCAAGAAACCTGGTTTACAGTTTGCGACTCGCCGTGCCTTATAGGCAACTTGCCCAATATTACTCTGCTGCGTTGAGTGTGAATTCCGTCTGCAGGCGCTATCGGAGGCTGGCGTAGTTGTGAAGCAACTTGGAGGCGTGAATGTGCACACAGTACGTAGGTCTATGGCAGGTAAAGCAAGTGAAGCAATAGTTATTACAGCAGAGGGGTTTAGAAGTTTTGAAGACCCGTTTTGCTGTCACAGCTACGGGTGTTTTCAAACACGTTGACCCTCTAAATGTGACATGGTGGCATCAATATTGCACAGTGCCAATTGCTTTTTGGTCTCCATGACGTAAACTGTGTGATAAAAACACAGGCTTGACTTGTTGACTGAGCTGCTGGTATTAGTTCCTTGTTTGTTTTTATGCTGTTTTTCTGAGTGATCATATTCTGACCTCCGGCTAATGGGCATGCCAAACTCAACGCAAAAACTGTTTATGTACCATCGTAGTTCCTGATTCGGTCAAGATTACCCAGTTTGGAGACTTAAAAATAACTACCAATCGCCGTTGTCAATGCGTTAAACACTGGGTCTTTTTTGCTGTAAATGTATGTTATTAAAAACTTGCTTGACTGGTCTACAGTCCGTCTCTTGTGCTAGAGAGGGACACCAGATGAGCCTCGCTTAAAAGGGCATTCGCAACTGGTAGTCAACAGGAGGGAGGTTTTCTTTGCTTCCAGTACTGATGGTAATCCTAAACAGTTGCTGGCAATTGAAAGACAGTAATACATTTATTTGTTTCAATCGAACACAACAATATTTTATTATTTATCTTACTGGCGACAAGTTTCGGTCATTAGACCATCATCAGGCCATCTTTACATAAAATTTAAAAGTCACTAATTTCTACGCTAGACGCACACACGCATACGCCGAACCATCCCAATACATCGAAAAAACTCACGGCTATCTTATCATAAAAGCTACAGTTTACACTGAAGATACAATTGATATCAGTCGTCATCAGGAGAAGCGGAACAGTTATAAATACGATCTACCAGCACCAGCCAGTACTCGGCGTATACGAAATAGAAATACGAACTCTGTGCCTAGCAGCATACGTGTATACCATAATTTGTGACTAAAGGCAATATATATATAATTTTAACACAGTCAAGACTAAGTGTTATATTATTGTGTTTCGATTTTAACTCCAATTTCATTTCATCTCTTCACACAACTCTTATTATATCACAGACAATACAACTCAAGATTTTAACACTAGTTTAAGTTTTATGGGATCCCATACGACACTGAATTTAATGTGCACTACATGTAACCTGTTTTAAATTTTATGTAAAGATGGCCTGATGGTATAATGACCGAAACATGTCGCCAATAAGTTAATAATAAAATATTTTTTGTGTTTGACTGAAACAAATATATTTATTATTGTATTTCAATTCTATAACGCAACGGCATGTACTCTATAAAAAATGCTGGCAATCTTTTGTATCATTTATGCATCAAAACGCTCTTCATGTTTACAAGTGGTGTAGTTTAAATCGAATTGCGCAGATGTCAATGGTTTTTCTTGTCTGTGTTGTGAGTCGTGATAAGTGACATGTCTTGGCAGCAACCTTGTCATGCAACTTATGAAACAGACGTTTAAATATTACGATTACAGCTGCTCGTTTCCTGGTGTCAGTCTTCCGAACTCCCTGTCTGCATATCCTACTGTAACACCTCCTTCACTCTTCACGTTTTGAGCCCTTTCCAGACCCCACCGTTCATTCCTTCTTCCAACATCAAGGATGATGAATGACTTGAAATGTCAGAGTTGCCTACGAGGATATAACAAGAAAGAAACTTGAATGGCGGAAGGAGGTCTTGTATATAAATTACCGCACTCTCAAACTTTTCATTTTAAAGCTTTTTAAACACATATTTTGGGATGGATGGAGATACTTTACACATTTAAAACTTTGTTCTTTTCCTCTGGGTTGTAACTGGAGCCTATAACTCTTGTAGCCATAAATCAGAGCGTGTATTCGTCTGTCTGTAACCGTGCATCTCATTCTTTATCTTTCATTGTAGAAGCTAGGAGAATAAACTGTCTTGTACCGGTTAGTGGAATGAATTATATGAGTCTTGGTAGTTAGTGAATATGAGGAGACAGTGAAAATATCATTCTTAATAATTCTGAGCTGCGCGCTTGCGTTTCTTGATTTCTATTTTATGTCTTCTGCTACTAAGGGGCACAGCATTTCTAAACCTCTGTGTCGTGCAGTTTCTGTGTTTTCTTATGTAGGCTGTGTAGGGCAGTCAGGATTTTAGAATTCTTTACCTTATCTTCTCTACGCATGTATATTGCCACTAAACGATTTTTAAACTCCTTTAACAGACAATTCGCGTGAATATTAAAGTATTTCTATGCCGTGGGACGTCTTTTTGTCTCTTTTCCATAGAAATGGGTGTTCTGTCTCGTCATTTTATATCTTAGACATCTTAGATAATGATTCATGAAGCAGGTAAAGGAATACCTGGAAGTCAGAAATTGTCACGGATGTTTAAACAACAGTGAAATTATGTTTTCAAATAACGGGATAGTGACGTCTAATCACAGGGAAGATAGAGTCGGCTGTAGCGTGATAAGTGTGTCAGTTTCCACAGACAGAAAGCAGAACACGTGGCGAGTGTATGTTATCAGTTTTGAGTCGGTCTGAATTAAATGCCTTGGAAACATTTTGAGAAAGATTCTCATGTATGAGGCGAGGCAGTGTGTTACAATTGATGTCGAAAATCATGCGAAATAAATTCAACCAAACAAGAAAAGTTACTCTGTGTATGTATCAGGATACAGTAATCTTGAAGAAAATGTTAAACACAGTATTCATTTCAATAATTTCAAGTAGGGGTGTATTTTATTCTATCCTTTTTGTTGCAATTAGTACAGTTTTTAATAGACTTGTAGTAGTTATACGTGTAGTTGAATAAGTAAAATAACTTTCCCTCTAGCAATTAATGGGTACGTTAGAACTGAGGATAAACTGTGGAAGATATTTAAATTCCGCACCTACAGTAACCAAGATCGTGTGGATGGATTTATCTCACGGGAAGGAATCGCTGTTGTTCAGACTGGGTGTCAGGAACATATTTTCACCGGAATTTGAGCACCGTGTTATATCCAGTTAGAGTGGTCATGTCAACTCTTGACATCTGGAGTAATTCAGAAATGTCATACTCAACTTCGGCGCGTTGTAGGCGAAGAACACTCGAGTCAAAAATAGACGCCGTCGTTGTATAATGTGCCTGTTAATAGGCGGTGTGAATTATTTGTGTGCCCGGCTGAGGATGTTCTGGCTCCGTGTTACATGTCCGTAGCTGCCGGCATGGTGGTGTGTGGGGGGGATTGTTCTCCATTGTAGGACTGTAGTCGAGAGTTGGAGAGAGAGGAGGGGAGCTCGATTTATAGTTTTACTCTAAAAACGTTTAAATTGCGAGTGAAACGGGGTATGAGTTAGTAGGGGAATGTTGGTAGCTTGAATATCGGAGCTTCTGTCCTCGTTTGTTTTGGTGTAATGAGTCTGTAATTTAGCCTTTGTAGCTGTGAGGTACAAGCTTTTGCGACAACTGACAGCAGTACAGATTTCTGTTTGTGTGGGTCGGGCGTGTACTCACAGTTATGACGGAGATATTAGTCCTGTAAGGAACTCTGATATTCAGCTACAATCCACAGGTTACTCAAGACATAAATACTGAGTTCTGTATATGCTGTTTTGTTGTCAGAGATAAGGAT
>Ga0209737_10002855_pt1 | contig 12059 bp, 9 predicted proteins | sample TergutCu122P3_FD_187284 | JGI IMG/M metagenome (GOLD analysis project Ga0209737, IMG submission 187284) | Cubitermes ugandensis P3 segment gut microbial communities from Kakamega Forest, Kenya - Cu122 P3 (SPAdes) (version 2) | ecosystem: Host-associated > Arthropoda: Insects > Digestive system >... | reverse complement strand
CCCTGGATTATCTGATGATGACGCACGGATGGCGCAGATACAATGTTCCGGAGGTTGTGAAAGGGAACATAGCATATCCGCAGATACTTTATCAAACAGCACAGGAAATATCAGGTAATGTGAAAAGTCTGCTTCTTAACAACCCTGTTGCCGGCAGCGAAATAAGCCTTGTTACTAAAGGAGAAGCCCGGCTGACATCAACTGACAGGAACGGATCATTTACGTTTGAGGATTTAGTCTTTCCCGACAGTACTGCCTTCTTTATTCAGGCATTTAACGGTAAAGGAAACAGAAATATAAAACTTGAGATCAATGAACCATCGTATCCTAAGCCGGTAAAAGCGCCGCAAACACCTGCGCCTTTGCTTCTTCCGTCAACAAATAAAGAAACTGCACTGGAACCTGAAGAGGAAACAAAAGCAGCATCCGAAGATTTTTTGAAAAAAGCGGAACAGCGTGCAATGTATGATGATGACATCCGGCTGATTCATATCGAAGAAGTAGTAATATCAGCGCCAAGAAAAACAATCAAAAGAGATGATCCAAGACAACTGTTTTATGCGAATCAAAGTTCTGATGCGACCTTAGGAAGAGAGGTTTTTGAAAAAATTCATTTTCAATATAATGCTGACTATCTTAATTTAGCAACAGGTATTAGAATATTACCAAATGGCGCTATTAGAATCAGAGATGCAAAAAGAAATCCGCTTGTATTTATTGATGGAGTTGAGCAGGATTGGCCTGATACATTATCACATCCAAGTCTATCCCCTTTAGAACGTGTTTCAAGCAATATGATTGAGAGCATTGATATTTTCAAAGGCTTTGGAGCATCGATGTTTGGTATGCGTGGAGCCAATGGCGTCATCAGCATCACTACCAAAAGAGGAGAAGGCAGACCCCCGACTGATAAAACCTACCATGCTGTTTATGCTCCATTGGGTTATCAAAAACCGGTAGAATTTTACTCCCCAAAATACGAAACGCAGGAAGCAAAATGGTCTGCTATTCCTGATTACCGCACTACCATTTTCTGGAAACCCGATATAGTTATTTCTGATGATGAGGAGGCAAGTTTTGAGTTTTATACCTCTGATTTTAAAACAACGTATTCTGTGGTGATTGAGGGAATAACAGCCGATGGGAGAATTGTGAGGCAGGTGGAAAAAATACGGGTGGAGTAAGTTATTTGCGAAGGTAAATACACCCTTTGCGAAAAAAAAATGATATTCCCTTCACGGAACTACTCCATTTAGGGAAAAATTTCTATCTTTGCGAAGGATTTTTTCTAAATTAATCATTATGTACCCCTGTGTACGTGTTGCATGGGGGTGGTTTTTTTAGGGAGAAGGGCTTAAACGTATATTGTGTAAATAGCAATAAAGTATAACATAAAAAAAATTAGCATGAACACATTTAATAAAATGAAAATCATCTTGTTGATTCTCTTCTTGTATCTCTTTTGTTTAAGCTTATCTTTCGCTCAAACAAAACAGGAATCATCCTTCGATCTTCACAAGATAGAGGAAAACTTCACCACCCAATTGGAAGTCTTCCCCCATGAAAAACTTCACCTGCACACCGACCGCGATTTTTACGTACCCGGCGAAAAAATATGGTTCAAGGCTTACGTTGTGGATGCGCATACGCACCTTTTTCCTACTTACAGCCAGTATGTGTATGTGGAACTCATAAGTCCGGTGGATACGCTGGTAAAGAGAGTGCTGATCAGGCAAACAGACAATATGTTTCACGGTCATCTGCCGCTTACTGATAAAATTCCCGAAGGCAATTATACACTCCGCGCCTATACGCGATATATGGAAAACCTGGGGGATGATTATTTCTTCAAGAAAAATATCAGGATTGGAAATTTGAACCGGGAAAATGGGGAAAATGGGGAAAACAGGGAAAACAGGAGAAGCAGGGAAAATCAAACAAATCAAATAAATCACACAAATCATAGTCCAGATATCGATGTTACATTTTATCCAGAAGGCGGAAATTTGCTGGAAGGCGTTTTTTGTAAAGTTGCCTTCAAGGCAATGAATAAAAATGGCTATCCTGAAATTATCACCGGCAAACTGATAGATGAAACCGGCGAAGAACTTGGTTCAGTAGAAACTTATTATGCCGGTATGGGTGTAATTGGTGTAACACCGGAAACAGGAAAAAAAATCTACTTGAATTGCCGGAACGTAACCGGTCTTGAGAAGCAATTCGAACTCCCTCAACCCAACCCTGTTGCCCATTCATTAACGGCGTCACAGCGAGGCGAAAGAATTTTGATCAGTGTGCAACAATCTACTCTTGCACCTGCTATACCCTGTTATCTCCTTGCCCACTGCAGGGGAAGGGTACTGTATTTTTCGGAATGGAACAAAAATCAGGGGTTCATCTCATTTCCGATGAATCAACTTCCTGCCGGCGTGATTCAGTTTGTTTTATTCGACGGGCAAATGAATCCATTGAGCGAACGGTTAGTATTCAACAAAAACGATGACGCCACCGCAAAACTCGCATTTCAAACTGACAAAGAAGTTTATGAAAAACGCGAAAAAGTGATTGTGGCTCTTTCTCCCTCCCTGTGGGGGAGGGCCGGGGTGGGGCTGTCGGTTGCTGTTACTGATGATAAGGATATAGCGGTTGATGCTTCCACCACCATCCTGTCTACTTTATTGCTCTCTTCTGAATTGAAAGGATATATCGAAAATCCGGCATATTATTTATTGGACAATAACGAATCGGCAACCGCATTGGACTATCTGATGATGACGCATGGATGGCGAAGATACAATATACCGGAAGTAGTGAAAGGTAAAATAAAACATCCCCATATTCCATTTCAAACGGATCAGCGAATAACCGGCAAAGTGACCAGTCTCTTATCTTCCAAGCCTGTAGCCGACAGTGAAATAATGCTCATGACAAAAGATGAAGGCATAAAACTAACCACTTCAGATAAGAAGGGATTATTTGTTTTTCAGGATTTCGGTATCCCCGACAGTTCCAGTTATTTGATTCAGGCTTTGAACAGACGGGGAAACAATATCAATCTTCGACTTGAAGTGGATCAGGAATCGTTTCCTGAATTGTCTTATGCTGTACAAAGCCGTCTACTCGAAAAAAAGACAGCAGTAGTAGAAACCATAATTGAATCGGATGCCGGCGCTTTTTTGGAAAAGGCTGAACAGCGTGCGATGTATGATGATGATATACGGTTAATTCATCTCGAAGAAGTGGTAATATCTGCACAAAGATTGAAATACAAGAGAAATGAACCCAGGCTGCAGTTCTGGGCGAACCATTCTTCAGATCATACTATTCGAAGAGATGAAATTGATAAACATAATCTTCATTATGCTGCTGAATATCTTGCAATGCTTGCACCGGGAGCAGTTTTACTTCCTCGTGACGAACGTGGTAACCCTCCCAAAATCAAATTCAGAGGAGGTATCCCACTTATGATTGTTGACGGAGTTGAGCGAGATTCGGGTTGGAGTATATCCCCGCTTGAGATTGAAAGTATTGATTTTATAAAATTTGGCGCTGTGTTTGGTCAGCGCGGAATGAATGGAGCCATCAGTATTACTACCAGAAGAGGTGAAGGCAAACCTCCAACTGAAAAATCGAACCATGCTGTTTACACTCCATTAGGTTATCAGCAACCGGTTGAATTTTATTCGCCCAGGTATGATACACAGGAGGCAAAATGGTCTGCCCTGCCTGATTACCGCACTACCATTTTCTGGAAACCCGATATAGTTATTTCTGAAGATGGTAAATCAGCCAGTTTTGAGTTTTATACCTCTGATTTCTCGACGACTTATTCGGTGGTGATGGAGGGATTAACTAATGATGGGAGAATTGTGCGTCAGGTGGAAAAAATAAGCGTTGAATAATAAACTGTCGTTGTCAGGCTAAACGCCCATGGCCGCGCGCACTACCGTACAAATATTCATTTCTATTTCCCTGCATCAGCAACCAAACCGCGCATGTATTCCAAAGCCAGTTTGGTTTGTTCGTCAATCATTTTGAGCGTACCCGGATTTCCGTTTTTATCAATCGCACAGTGGCAAAATTCCCAGTTCAGGTATCCGTTATACCCGATGCGCGCCAATTCTTTTACCAAAAATCCATAATTGTAGATTTTGGGGTATCCAAATGAGGGAATCACATCAATTTTCCCATTCGGCATTCTTTCAAATTCGCCGTTATAGTGAAAAAGAACGTCTAAATGTCCAATGGTATTAACGGCGGTGGTGATGTTTTCCTTATTGTCCTCGACAGGCGGCAGGTCGAAACAGATTTTTAGATGAGGTGAATCAACCGCACGGATTACTTTATAACACTCCTGCCATGTACTAACTAACGGCGCATGATTCTGCAAGGCAAGAACTACCCCGTAATCACCTGCAATTTTGGCTGCTTCCTTAAAACAGTCGACCATGTAATTCCAGCGAATCAGTCTGGGAATGCCCGGCCAACTGGCATCCCACTGTTTGCGCGGCTCATCATAATTCGCCCAGCCATCTCTGAACGTTATACCCGGCCATGCAGCAAATACACGTAATACTTTGCAACCCAGGTCGGCGGCTAATTTAATCTGTTCTTTTACCATCAATAGTTGCGCTTCGCGTTCTTCGGGAAGCGGACTGGCAAAATTATTGTTTGCCGCCAAAGCCGGAAGTTCCAGCCCCAACTCGCCGGCACGGTTTACTACTGCTTTCCGGGTGTCCTGATTCCAGTCCATCGGGTTGGCGTGTGGCCGTTTGGCGTCAAATTCAACACCGTCGAATCCAAAGTCTTTTGCTCTCTGAAGCACTTCCTGCCAGGTCAGCGGACGGTCTTTGTACCAACAACCAAGATAAGTAATTGAATACAAACCGACTTTCATTTTGGCTGGAGGAAAATTTGACGTTCCTGCCAAAGGATTAGTTTTTCCCTGTTCCATCTCATTTGCTTTCACCTGCTGCGACAACAGCGGTAAACCTGCACCGGCAACTACTCCGGCGCTCACAGTTTTTGAAATAAAATCTCTTCTTTTCATGAAATTTATTTTTATTGTTGTTTGAAAATTTTCGGACAAACGTACATGAAAAATCTGCTTTTTCCAAATGTGTCGAAAAATAATATTCGTTACAGCATTCCCTTGGTACTGGGCAAATCGAAATGGTAAATATCGCGCCGTATCGCCATTTTCATTGCGCGGGCAAATGCTTTGAACGTGCCTTCAATTTTGTGATGTTCGTTTATGCCTTCTGCTTTGATATTGAGATTAATTCTGGCGGCGGCGCTCAACGATTTGAAGAAATGAAAGAACATTTCTGTGGGCATATCCCCCACCTTTTCGCGCCGGTATTCTGCTTCCCACACTAACCAGGGGCGTCCGCCGAAATCGAGCGCAACGCTGCACAGGCAATCGTCCATTGGCAGGCAGAAACCATAACGCTCGATACCGCGCTTGTCGCCCAAAGCGGCAAACAGGGCTTCGCCAAGAGCGATAGCCGTGTCTTCGATGGTGTGGTGTTCATCTACATGCAAATCGCCTTTTACATGAATGGTCAGGTCAATCCCCGAATGTTTTCCAATTTGTTCAAGCAGATGGTCAAAGAAACCTATTCCGGTACTGACATCGCAATTGCTGTTCCCGTCGAGATTCAATGACACATCAATATTTGTTTCTTTTGTTTTGCGCTGTACGGTGGCTGTACGTCCTCCAGCATACAGCAACTCGCTGATACGGTCCCAGTCAGTAGTTACCAATATGCATATTTCTTTCAGATCAGGCCGGTTGTCGAGCAAATGAGGATCATTAATAAATATACCCTTGCATCCGAGGTTTTTGGCCAACTCCATGTCAGTTAAACGGTCGCCGATCATAAAAGAGTTTTCCAAGTCATAATCGCCCGAAAGGTATTTTCCGAACATCCCTGTTCCCGGTTTACGTGTGGGTGCATTGTCAGTTTCAAACGTGCGGTCAATAAGTATGTCGTCGAAAAGGATGCCTTCATTGGCGAAACATTGCAGCATTTTGTTGTGCATCGGCCAAAACGATTCCTCCGGAAAAAAATCCGTACCTAATCCGTCCTGATTGGTGGCGATGACAAATTCAAAGTCGAGATTGCGACGAATGAAGTACAGGTTGCGAAACACCATTGGAAAAAACTCTAATTTTTCTAAACTGTCTTGCCCCAAAGAATCCACAATCAATGTCCCGTCGCGGTCTATAAATAAGACTTTTTTCATTCCGGGAAAAATTTATAAAATAAATTCCATATACTATACAATATGTCAAAATAACTTTCGTTATTAATAAAAATGTCAAACTTTAAATCGCCTATGGCTGAAAATTTTACGCTCCTGTTGTTGACGCAACATTATCCGGTTTCCCAACAGTTTCAGGTAATATCTTTCGATGACGTGTCTATTGACGCAGAAGTTGCGGATTATCTGAAATCCGCCGAACAACAGGCAAGTTGGCACGTACTGGATAGAATCAAAACTTATGCGTCGTCGTTTCATTAAAAAAAACTAACCTGCTGGGTTTTTCAAACCCGGTAGGTTTTTTTATTTACAAGAAGACCTACCGGGTCTGGAAGACCCGGCAGGTCAGTGATATTTCATTAAGCCTTTCCAGCGCTGCCCAGCACTTCGGTGATCTTGTGCATGTACAGTTTTTTCAGTGAATCGCGGGCAGGTCCCAAATATTTACGCGGGTCAAATTCTGCGGGTTTGTTGGCAAAAACTTCGCGAACGGCGGCTGTCATCGCCAGACGCCCGTCGCTGTCGATATTGATTTTGCAGACGGCGGATGCAGCAGCCCTGCGCAGTTGTTCTTCAGGAATACCGATGGCATCCTTCAGACCGCCTCCATATTTGTTGATCGTAGCAACCAGATCCTGCGGAACCGATGATGCGCCATGCAACACGATAGAGAATCCGGGAATGCGTTTTTCAATTTCTTCGAGAATGTCGAAACGCAAAGGCGGAGGAACGAGGATACCTTCATCGTTGCGGGTGCATTGTTCAGGTTTGAACTTATTGGCGCCATGCGATGTTCCGATGGAAATGGCCAGCGAATCAACGCCTGTCTTCTGCACAAAATCCTCAACCTGATCGGGTTCGGTATAGGTGTGGTGCTCTGCCTGAACATCGTCTTCAATACCGGCCAGCACACCCAATTCACCTTCAACAGTTACATCGTATTTGTGGGCGTATTCCACTACCTGGCAGGTCACTTCTACGTTTTTTTCGTAAGGATGGTGCGAACCATCAATCATCACCGATGAGAAACCGAAGTCGATACACGATTTGCAAAGTTCGAACGTATCGCCGTGGTCCAGATGAAGCACAATGGGAATGGCATATCCCAATTCTTTAGCGTATTCAACCGCACCCTGGGCCATATAACGGAGGAGGGTCTGGTTGGCGTATTTGCGGGCGCCACTCGAAACTTGCAGTATCACAGGGGATTTCTGTTCGACACATGCCGCAATAATCGCCTGCAACTGCTCCATATTGTTAAAATTGAATGCCGGAATGGCATATTTCCCTTCAAAAGCCCTGTCGAAAATTTCTTTTGAATTCACCAAACCTAAATCTTTGTAAGAAACCATATTACTATTTTTATAAGATGATAAAGAATTACTAATAAAATTTTTACAAAGTTACCATTTTTTTTGGAAAATGAAAATATTTTGTTTTTTAGGGTGCAAGAATTTTCCTCCTTATATCAGCCGCATTATCCAAAATTTTTTCTTTGGATACTCCGGCAGATTCATACATGGCGAAAATATTTCTGATAGGGGTTTCCGGAGGAATTGCATGTGAAGCCGCCAATATATACCCGCCGCCGTCCGCAGTCATTCCGTCAATCAGCAGTTCTGTTTCCTTTCTGACTTCAGTTACAGACCCGTTGGGAAGAAGATGCTGTGTATCAATTCCTCCCAAAAATGTCAACTCTTTTCCAAATTCTTTTTTGAGTTCCAATGGATTCATTCCCGGACAGTTAGCCTGTACTGGATTCAAAATATGAACGCCTATTTCAATCAAATCGGGTATGATAGGGCGCACCACTCCACAACTATGAAAAGCAAGCCAAAGACCTTTCTTTTTCCCTACATCCAAAATATTTTTCAAATGTGGTTTCACACGGCTGCGCCACATACCGGGGTCCAAAATCATCGCTTGTTGTCCTCCCACATCATCACCCGTCCACAACATGTCGAGGTCAAACCGGTTGACGGCCTCCTGCGATATGGCGACGGCAAAATCGGATGATTTTTCCAAAAGCCTGTCCATCAATTCGGGGTTGACCAAAAAATCGAGAATTGCATTTTGCATGTTCCTCAACCGGCAAATGAACTCAAAAAGACACGGCGACACATCGCAACCGATAAAATACTCATTCTTCAAGGCAACAACAGGATTCATGCTTTGAAGCAGTTCCGGAATATGGTCGTATGGTAATTTGTAACCGGATATTTCCTCATCAGTAGCAACCGCCAAAGGATAATGTGCGATTTGGTTAAAAGGCCCTACTTTTACCCATTTGATACCCCACTGGTCAGTATGACTTTCACCATCATATTGATGAACAACACCTTCCATAGCATAATTGTTGCATACCCACGCTTGACGTATGTCGTCTTCCATTGCAAAAGAAATATACTTTGGAGGAATTTCAAGTTCTTTTGCCATAATTTCAACTGTTTGAGGATGATACCACATCCATACCGGAACTCGGTCGGGTTTTTGCCGGTTCAGTGAGGCATAAACACGTTCTTTTGAAGTCATATTTACATGTTTTATAAAATGTTATGAAAAATTTTCAACTGACAAACTTATCAAATATTATGGGTATTCCAAATAAGTTTTATCTTTGCGCATGTTTTTTAAGCGTTGAGGGCAAGCAGCAAACAAACCAGTCAGTTTAAAATCAAAAAAGTATATCATGAACCAACCCAAAATTTCAATGTCAAAAGTCGGCAATTATTTGCGAGAAATCTCTGTAGTCGTGATTGGCGTTGCGATTACATTATCCTTAACTTTTTGGATTAGTAACAGCAACGAAAGAAAAAATCTGTCGCTTTATTTGAATGCCTTAAAACTGGAGTTGGAAGGAAATGCAGAAAATTTTGACTGGTATGCAAAATGGTTGCAGAAATCAGTCAGATACTCCAAATATATATGGTCGCATGATGAAAAATCATTAAATAAGGATACAATCAATTATTACAGGCATTCCGAGGACGGTTTTGGTTGGGGCAGTATTCAGTCACTAACCGTCTATGAAAAAAATGCGTTCGAAATGTTTAAAACTTCCGGAGCCATGCGTCAGGTGAATGATAAGGAACTATTGATGGCTATTTGGCGTGTATATAGTAAAATGGAAAATGTACAACTTTTTCTTGATATCTGTTATCAAATGAAAAGAGACGAAGTGATGAAAGAAATACAATTTCAAGCGATTGGAAAAACTTCTGACGTGCCAATACAAAGTTTTTTTAGTATCGGAATTCCTAATGAAATGCAAATCGAGTGTAAGAAAGCATCAAAAATGATAAAAGAAGTTATTATAAAGTTGGACGAATCGAAAATGATTAAATAATGAAATACGAATAATAATTTATACAAATTAATATCCGAGTAAAAATGAAAAATTATTTTACAAAAAAAGCGTTAATAATCAGCATTATGACTGTTTTCCCAATCTCGCTTTTAGCGAAAACAGAAGGCAAGAAAGTGAAGATTTTTACAAGTTCGGCAAATGAAAAGCAGATGCTTGTAGAGCAGCCGGAGGTTGTTTTTCAACAGGATTTGGTGATTGATTTCGGCAAGAGCGGCATCGGATATAATTTTTGCCGTACGCACATCAATGCCTGCGATTTTTCGATTGATGAATACACCTATGTTGAAGATGGCGACGTTGAGTTAAAGACTTTCAATATCGACAGGGAAAGGAAATACAATATACCGATGAGTCGGGCAGCGCTCAAAGTGAATCCCAATTTGTGGCTGTTTGCTTCGCCATGGTCGCCGCCGGCATGGATGAAAGACAACAAAAGGGTCGTAAGAGGAGGCCGTCTGTTGGATGAATACTATCCAACCTGGGCAAAATATTTTTCGTTTTATCTGAAAGAATTTAAAAAAGAGGGCATTGATTTCTTTGCTGTTACCATTCAAAATGAGCCTAAAGCCGTGCAAGGATGGGAAAGTTGCATCTGGACAGGAAAGGAAGAAGGTATATTTGCCACAAATTTTCTTCGTCATAATTTTACAGCTGCTGCCGTGGCGTGGAACATGATGGTTGATTCCAAAACCGGCGGGCCGTTTCACAACACACCGGCTGGCGGATCTTCTGCACCGGTTTGGGTGGATGCAGACAAAAAGGAATTTATTCTCGAACCTCTTTTTTATACCGACGGGCATTTCAGCAAATTCATCAAGCGCGGCGCGGTGCGAATCGGCAACAGTGTATACAACGATGCTGTTAAAGTGGCTGCCTTCAGCAATCCCGACGGCGAAATTGTAGTTGTTGTTCTCAATACCACCAACAAAGACGCTATGCCGAAACTTCGCCTGAACAACTGCACGGCGGAATTTAAAATGCCTGCTAAATCGTTGCAAACGTTGATAATTCCTGCTAATTAGCATGACCCGTAAGGAAATCATTAAAAGTTTATCCCTTTCCGACCACAGGTCATTATCAGCCCTTTATGCTGAAGCCAATGCGGTAAAGACCTCCACCATTGGAAATAAGGTCTATTTGCGCGGGTTGATAGAGTTTTCGAATATCTGTAGCAAAAATTGTTATTATTGTGGCATTCGTCGTGCAAATCATGCAGTAAACCGTTATGAACTGTCTGATGAAGAGGTTTTTGCGGCTGTAGATTTTGCATGGAAAAACCGCTATGGCTCGGTAGTATTGCAGTCGGGCGAACAGCAATCGGCGCGTTTTGCAAATCGCATTACCCGTTTATTACATGAAATAAAGGCATTTACCAGCAACGAAGTCGGGATAACCCTTTCGTGCGGAGAACAAACCGCCGAAACTTACAGGGAATGGTTCAAAGCAGGCGCGCACCGCTATTTACTGCGTATCGAAACATCCAACAGAGAACTATATACCAAACTGCACCCGGACAACGTTAAGCATTCTTTTGATGCACGTCTGTCTGCTATCCACCGATTGCGCTCCGAGGGATATCAGGCAGGAACCGGAGTGATGATAGGATTGCCTTTCCAGACGATTGAACATTTAGCCGATGATTTGCTGTTTTTTCAAACGATGAATGTGGACATGGTGGGGATGGGGCCATATTTGGAACACAGCCAAACGCCTTTGTATCAGTATCGCCATCTTTTGTTACCACCGGAAAAACGATTGGAATTAGCGCTGAAAATGGTGGCTACCCTGCGTTTGCTCATGCCCGATATCAATATTGCGGCCACCACCGCTTTACAGGTTTTGCATCCCGAAGGCCGCGAAATGGCAGTATTTGCCGGCGCCAATATCATCATGCCCAATATGACCCTGCCCGAACACCGTCCCGACTACCTGATTTACGAGCAGAAACCGGGCGTCAACGATGATGCCGCCGTAAGTAAATCGAAATTGGAAGAGAACCTGCAAAATGCTGGTATTAACATTGGTTATGGCGAGTGGGGCGACTCGAAACACTTTTGCAGTGAAGCGTGAAACTATTCTTCCTTTAACTCCCGTATTTCATCCAAACTTTTGAGGATAGAATCGATGCTTTTATTGTACCATTTGTACGACCAATAACAAACCAATCCGCCCACAATAAACACACAAGTCATGAAAGTCCATACGGAAAATTTTGCCTTCATGACAGCATGCATGGATATTCCAAGCATCACAAGGACCGGTCCCACAAAATAATATAAAAGTTTCTTTTCCTGGCTTAATTGAATTCTATATCGGTTCATAGATAAAATGTTGTTACCTACATTTTTTGAGAAATCGAACTTCATCAACCCATGAATTTTGAAAACACCCCAAAAAGGGTAAACAAAACAGATTGCTAAAGTAA
>Ga0209737_10002852_pt1 | contig 12064 bp, 12 predicted proteins | sample TergutCu122P3_FD_187284 | JGI IMG/M metagenome (GOLD analysis project Ga0209737, IMG submission 187284) | Cubitermes ugandensis P3 segment gut microbial communities from Kakamega Forest, Kenya - Cu122 P3 (SPAdes) (version 2) | ecosystem: Host-associated > Arthropoda: Insects > Digestive system... | reverse complement strand
TTTCTTATTCATACAAAAGATGATACGAAAGTAATTATGCGTTACGGATTAAGAAGTGCAGGGAAAATGAAGACCAAGAAGTTGAATATTGCCACAGCGGTTAAATATGTTCAATTGCCTGTTCCGAAATTGCCCAAAGGAAAAAAATATGACTTTTTTGATGTAACCGTTTCGGAAGGTGAAACCGAATATAAATTTGTATTTGGGAGGGAATAAACAATTACTCAAAAACCGAACAATCCCCTTTGCCTTCACGCACAATTTCTATAGTTCCCGAGGTGCAATCCACCACCGTTGAGGGAGTATTATCGCCGTAGCCGCCATCCACTACCATATCCACCACATCGCAGTATTTCTCGTAAATCAGTTCGGGGTCTGTAATATATTCCACAATTTCATCCTCATCTTTGATGGAAGTAGAAAACACGGGGTGCCCCAGTTCCTGCACGATAGCACGGATAATGTTGTTGTCGGGGACGCGAATACCCACCGTTTTTTTGTTTCCGTGAATCATTTTCGGCACTTGATTGTTAGCATTTAAGATGAAAGTATAAGGACCGGGCAGGGCGCGTTTCATTGCTTTAAAGATGTGGTTTTCTATTGGGGTAGTAAAATCGGCGAGATGGCTAAAATCGTGGCAAATGAAGGAAAGGGCGTTTTTTTTCTTGGGTTCTCCCAAAATGGAGATAATTGTTTCCACTGCTTTGGGTTTATAAATATCGCAACCCATACCGTAGATGGTGTCGGTAGGGAAGATGACAATACCGCCGTTGCGCAAACAATCCGCCACCTGCTGGACGGCTTTTGGGTTTGGATTTTGCGGGTAAATCTTTATAAACATAGCATTTACAATAAAAAAGGGCAAGCTACTTCTATCGCATCGCTACAACCGATGTACCCTTGCTACATTCCTGTCCTGGGGGAGTTAAAAGGGAGCAGATCGTAGGAGACTTACCCGCGGCAAAAATATAATTTTTTGGGAAAGTTCGGTGGAATAGTTAAAATCAACTTACTACCTCTTTCTGCTGTTCTTCCAAAAGAACATCCAATTGTTTGCGGTAGGTGTTAAACGCTTCGCTCTCAAAAAGCGAGAAGTTCATCTGAATACACAAGTTAATCACTTTTCTGAAAAAGGCACTCACTTCGTTGAAATGGGTAAAGGAAAATTCGATATTACAGATGCCGAGAACTAAATCCAATACATATTGCTGGCGCGGAATAGGAACAAGCGCGTCTATTTTATCCAATGCATCCTGCTGTAAAATGGCAAAATCAATGAGTTCCGACTTCCAGAAGGTTTGGTGGTAGTCAATCGGCACGCCGTCATCCCCCAAAATGTTAATCTGCTCGGCAACCTCCTTTCCCTTTACCATACGTGATTTAACCTCATATACTTTTTCAATCCAGTTGGGGCAGATATATTTGGCAACATATTCTTGAAATTCAGGGTATTCCAAGTATTTGGAGTAAGATTCCAGTACATTAATGGCGGGGTAACGTTTTTTGTCTGCGCGCTCCTGTTCTAAGGCGTAGAAACAGCGCGCCACTTTTTTGGTGTTTTCCGTAACAGGCTCTTTCATATTGCCTCCGGCGGGGGAAACGGTGCCGATAAAGGTAGTGGAGCCGGTTTGTCCGTTGTTGAGAATCACATATCCGGCGCGTGCGTAGAAGTTGGCAATAATTGCCGACAAATCCATCGGAAAGGCATCCGGTCCAGGTAACTCTTCCAAGCGGTTCGACATTTCGCGCAACGCCTGTGCCCAGCGGGAAGTGGAGTCTGCCATTAACAAAACCTTTAATCCCATACTTCTAAAGTACTCCGAGATGGTCATTGCCGTATAAACCGATGCCTCTCTCGATGCCACAGGCATATTTGAAGTGTTGGCAATAATAATCGTTCTTTCCGACAGCTTTCCACCTGTGTGGGGGTCAATAAGATTGGGGTATTCGGAAAATATTTCCACCACTTCGTTTGCCCGCTCTCCGCAGGCAGAGATTATTACAATATCCACATTTACCTGCTTGGCAATGGCGTGCTGAAGTACGGTTTTTCCAGTACCAAACGGACCGGGAATAAAACCGGTGCCCCCCTCCACAATGGGGTTGGCAATATCAATAGGGCGAAGTCCGGTTTCAAGCAATTTGAAAGGGCGAGGTTTCTCTTTATAAGCGGTAATCGCCTTTTTTACAGGCCATCTCTGCACCATATTTACCTTGTGTTCTTTCCCATCAGTATCTGTTAATATTGCAACCGTGTGCAAAATATTATACATCCCTTTTGTCACAAGCTCTTTCACTACATAATTCCCATCAAAAGTGAAAGGAACCATAATTTTAAGTTTTTGTTGGTTTTCAATGACTTCTCCCAACCAATCGCCTGCTTGAACCGGTGTATTTGGGGTAACCAAAGGGGTAAATTCCCATAATTTATCGTTGTCTAAAGGGTAGGTATATTCCCCGCGATTGAGGAAAATACCCTGCATTTTATCCAAGTCGTTTTGTAAACCATCGTAGTTTCGGGAGAGCATACCTGGACCGAGAGTAACTTCCAGCATGTGATTTGCAAATTCCACAGGGTCTCCTGCTTTAAGAGAGCGCGTGTTTTCAAAAACCTGAATAAAGACATTTTTCCCCACAACTTTAATCACTTCTGCAATAAGACGTGTTTGATTATGAATAATATAGCATATTTCGTTTTGAGAAACAGGACCATCCACTTCTACAGTTACTAAGTTTGATACAATGCCGGTTACGAATCCTTTTGTTGCCATAAATAATGCGTGTTAATTATTTTTTGAGTAGTTTGACACTACTTTTTAAGTCGTGCACAATATTTCTAAATATTTCATTTCCTTTTTCATGGTTTAACATTTTCCATCGTTCAATAATTCGTAATTTAAAAAGGTAAGCCATAATTTTTTCAACGTCAAAATAGTGAAAAAACGTATATTCATCGAGCCATTTCCATAGAAAAAGGTCAATTTCATGTTCTTTATCCAACAGGTCAGGAATCTCATCAATTTCGCGCATTTGTTCGTAATAATCAATACATTCTGCGATACCTGCAGGATGTTGTGCGGTGCGTAAAAAATTAGCCACATCATTATTACCTACTATAAAATGGTCATATTCAATTCCAATTCGTCTTGCCGACAAAGTGGTAAGAATATTCCGAATATTCATATTCAGTTCCGACCACTGCTTTAAAAACTTGTTTCTCGTTTTTGTGAGCAGAAAATTATAGTAATGCCCTGAAAGGTGGTCTTCCCAAAACTCTTTGGGGTCTTTTTCAAAATAAAAATAGTCGTGAATAAACAAACGCAGGTACTCGGGGTACTTGTTGTTCCATTTATCATCTTCATTTTTAACATTTTCCACCATACCAATAATCTCCTCTAAGGTGTAGTTCGCCTTATCGTTAAAAACCATCTCCTCTTCGCCGTATTTCAGGTACGACATCAGGTTGTCGTTATCACATTTCAGATACAGTTTACGCATTACCCTTTTATCTTTCCAAGACAGAATTTTGAACAGTTCCTCTTTAAATTCATGAGTTGAGAACACTTTTTTTTGCTCGTTAAAACTAAGTTCGGGCAATCCGGAAATAAAAGCGTAATAATTCATAAGTGTTTAGAACAACAGGTCAACAAGTTGTGGGCGTAGAAAATCTTTAAACAGTTCAATAAACTCATCTTCGCCGAAAGTAATTTTATAGGAACCGTCGGCGGGGGAGATGGTAAAAGAGTGTTTTTTACCGTTTACCTCTTCAATTTTCAGTCCGTTGTTCAACATCTCTTTTGCGTTGAGGATAAAAAACTCTTTCAAACGGTCGGAGTTCACTAAGTTAATGGTTAGTTTTTCTTTTTTATGCCATTCTGAAACCAAATGCAGAATAAGTTCAGACATAAAATCGGTTTTTTCGAAAGCAGCACTTACTGTGTATTCCGCTAATTTATTGGTTAGCAGATTTATAACTTCTGTTCTCAGTGCTTCCACAGTTTGTTTGGCATACAATTTTAGTTCCGATTCCGTATTCTTTTTCAACTCTTCCGCTTGTTTTGTTGCCTGATAAACAATCTCTTTGGCTTCTTCTTGCGCCTCTCGAAGAATCTCATTTTTGCGGTTTTGCGCTTCGTCAATCAGTTTTTGCGCTTCCAATTCTCCTTTCTCAACGCCTTCCAGATAAAGTTTTTCAGTAAGTTCCTGAATTTTTGATTCCATAATCCAACATTATTTATGAATAAATATTTTCGGGTACAAAAATATATAAATTGCTTAGCATAGACTATGCATGCGATGACTTATAGTCTTGAATAATTTTTCACATGCTTTTTAGAAAGAGAGTAGAAACTATTCATTTTCTCACGGGTTTTGATTAAAACAAATTCAATCAATCCATTACATTCTAATAGTTCTTCCGCAGTATGTACAATGTCATCAAACATACATTTTGGATTATTCTCTTTCTTAATTCTACATTCGTATATTTTGTAAACTAAACGATACTCCGGCTTATGTCCAAAAGGAAATTTATAAAATCCCTGAAAATTTCCTTTCAACATTTCACCTTGCAATGTTCCGGCTTGAATTCTATCTGCAATATCCAAAACATAATCTTGAATATCGGATTTCAATTTTTTAAAATCGCGTTCAAAACAACTCCGATAAGCAACTTTATAAGCCATTGTTCTAAATTATTTCTCGTAAAGAATTGCCGGATTTTACTCGTTGGGTTTTCATCGCATCAAAGATTGCACATTCCAATTCTTTTTCTCTATCCATAAAACTAACAAAATCACGATGCCCTTCAATTCCCCTTAGAAAATTCAAAAGTGCTTTTCCATTTGCTTTTTTTTCATTTATTGCAAGATATACCATAACTCTATCATTTTAATGATTTGGGTGCAAAGATACTACATTTTTTAATTCTAAATTTTCTAAATTTCCTTTTTTTTATTTTTCGGTTCAACTTATTTACTGGGGGCGGCGATAAAACCGAAGTTACATATCTCACTCTCAACTCGCTATTGCCTTACGATTTGTCTACTCACACCGTCAATTACTACAATTAAAATTTCAACACCGCATTTGAGGCATACAGTTTTGAATCTAAGGAATCTAACGTAAAGGCAAACAGTTTCATTTTGGCAACGGGAAACTTATTCATAGCTGTTTCGGCAAGAAAACGGCTCCAATATTCCGGTTTTGCGGCGTGAATAACCAATTCGAAATCATTCTTGGTGGGGAGAATATTTTTTGCATATTTTAACATCAAATCTTTTTCAAAATCTATGGATGCTGTTGAATTTGAAAGAGATGAGTAATAAGTATATTTTTGTTCACGACTGTTAAAATAGTTATTAAAATTTTGATTTACAGATACATACCCCGATAAAAACATTTCCAAACCTGAAAATCTGATTTGATAGGCGCTCCAAGGGGTGTGAGAAAAAAAATCACTTAACTGCGGTTGGGTTTCTTCATTGAAAAAGTGTTTACAATTAGAAAAATAGCGGTTGTTATTAAGAATAATCCAGTTTTGTTTTTGATTTTTTTCTATCAGTTCCAACAAGTCCACAAAAGATTTATCTGTGGTTAAATTTTTCGGGTTTTTTAGTTGAGTGATAGATTTTTTTAGCAGTTCAATATTTTCAGAGGCAAGAAAAAAACCTTGATAAAATGTAAATACAAAGCGTTTTAGATGTGTGCCGTACGTATAAATTTTGCAACGTTCAAAAATAGTGCAGTTTTTTTCATCTATTTGAAGTTTCGACAGCAGAGGTTTAAACGCCTGGTTGTTAATATTGCAAACAAAGAGGATAGATAATCGTTCGCCGTATTGATGTCCGGTAAAAACCATCTGATTATATTTACCCGGCAGTTGATCCACAAAAAACTGACAACCCGGGTAGGCATCCAGTTCAAATAAGGGTGTAATATAACTGTGAATATTTTTAACAGTTTTTAAGAATGTTTCATTGTCATTAATTTGAAACAGAAAAGTGGCATCTGTGGGAATTGTTTCAATAAGTTTGGCATTTGCCTGCCGAAAAAAATAATAATAGAGATATACCCCGCCACCAAAAAGTAGTAGCAAGGAGAACGTAATGATTGTAAATAATTTGCGGGGAAATTTCATTTAAAGATTTAAAATTTAAAAATTTGATAATTCAAAAATTCTTTTAATTCTTAATTTTTAATTTTTAATTGTCAACAGTTTCTTCCTCTTTGGACTCATCAATGGTAATCAAATCATTACTTACCAAGATGTTGTACCACTGGTATGCTTTTTTGATATTGGAAATAAACACTTTTTCTTCATCATAATTGGGCAGAACTTCTTTAAAATAGGTTTTCATTTGAGGTTCTGTCCAGGATTTATAATCAAGGAGTTGTTTTTCCTGTTTTAGATAAATTGCTTCGAATAGTTTGCCCAATTCTAAGGGTTCATCGTAAGTATAGATGGATATATTTTCCAGTATCGACACACCTTCGCTTTGAAATGCGGGAAATCTCTTTCCATCTTCTAAAGATTCTACGATAAAGTTGTTTTTTCCTTGCGAAATTAATTTAAAGAGTCCGTTTTTTCCGCTGATTGATAAAATTTTGCTTAAGTCCATTGTTGAATTATTAATAAGTTTTTTAGAAGCGCAAAAATAGAAGAAATCTTAAATATTCAAATCCCTTTTTTTAGTATCTGTCAACAGAAATTTTATGTTATTTCGCACCTTAAAACTATATCACAGTAAATTATGGACGAGCATCCCTTTCCAAACCAACCCACCGAAGCAGAATCCCAAAAATACCACACCGAAGTAGGTCATTTTCAAATCAATCACGAGGGGGAAAAAATTTGCGGAGATGTATTTTTGTCGAAAAGAATACCGGAAGAAAACCGCGTGTTGTGCGTTTTGTCGGATGGTATGGGGCACGGAGTCAGGGCAAATGTGCTGGCTACCCTTACCGCTACTATTTCCCTCAACTTCTCCTTGGAGCACAAAGATGCCAACGCGTTGGCGGGCATTATTATGAAAGCACTGCCCGTGTGCAGCGACAGAAAAATCAGTTATGCCACCTTTACGATTGTAGATGTTTCAATGGTGGATGACAAAGTTTCCATATTGGAATATGATAACCCCCAAACATTCATTCTGAGAGGAAACAAAATTTATGAACCCGAATGGATGCACGTGAAATATGAGGGTGGCGCGAAAGATAAAAGAATAATGGACCTGAAAAAATGTACTTTTACCCCTCAACTTGAAGACCGGATTGTTTTTTGCTCTGACGGAATTACGCAATCGGGTTTGGGAAAAGGTTTTACAATGGGCTGGGGGAGAAACAGCCTGATTATGTTTGTTCGCGAACTCATTGAAACCACCCCTGATATTAACGCTGCCGAACTTGCAGAGAGAGTAGTTAAACACGCCGCTTCCAACGACTTATATACCCCCAAAGACGACCTTACCTGTGGGGTTGTCTATTTCAGAGAGCCCAGAAAAGCGATATTGTGTACAGGTCCCCCTTACAATCAGGAAAAAGATGCCGAATTTGCCAATATTCTGAGAAACTTTAAGGGAAAGAAGATTGTGAGCGGTGCCACCACTACCGAAATTATTTCCAGAGAACTGAAACGTCCGGTGGTTGACGAAGAGAAGTTTGACCCCACCTTGCCCCCAAGTTCAAAAATGGAGGGGGTTGATTTGGTAACCGAAGGCGTACTCACATTAAGTAAAGTTACTCATCTGTTAAATAATATTACCCTCAATTCAAATATTCAGTTTGGAAAAGGACCTGCCGACCGAATGTGTAAAATGTTGTTAGATACGGATGAAATTTATGTATTGGTGGGCACAAAGATTAACGAAGACCACCATAACCCGAATTTGCCCGTGGAAATCGAAATTCGTAAACACCTCATTCAAAGACTGACAAAAGTGCTGGCGGAAAAATTTATGAAAGTAGTAATAACTGAATATATGTAATTATGGAAAATATCATCCAATTAAATAAAAGCAAATGCAAAGCCTGCTACTCTTGTGTGCGGGCCTGCCCCGTGAAAGCGATTCACGTGCACGAGAAAAGCGTTTTTCCGTTTATTGAAGAAAGAAAATGTATTCATTGCGGAAACTGTATCGATACGTGCGCTTACGGTGCCATCAGTTGTTTCGATTCCAAAAAGAGCGTGATGCAACTGCTCAATGCCAAGGAAAAAGTGGTGGCTATTTGCGCGCCCTCTATTGCGGGAGAGTTTGACGATATTACCGATTACCGCAAGTTTGTGAAAATGATTCGGATGCTCGGCTTCTCTTACGTTACCGAAATGGCATTTGGCGTTGATATTGTTGCCGAACTGTTTAGAAAGTTCACGCACGAAGATTTTAACGGAAAATACTATATGACAAGCTGTTGTCCGGCAATCGTGAACTTGATTGAAAAACTTCATCCCGAACTTTTGGGAAATCTTACCCCCTTTGTCTCGCCGATTGTTGCTTGCGCTATTGTTTCCAGAAAACTGTACGGCAAAGATTTAAAAGTAGTTCATATTACCCCCTGCGTTGCCGCTAAAAAGAATGTGGATAGACATACCGGAATATCCAAAATCGATGGGGTATTGACTTTCAGGGAATTACGTCAACTTTTTGCCGAATATAATATCAACGAAACTTTTAGTGAATATTCCGATTTTGATGAACCATTGGGGTATAAGGGAAGTATGTATCCCTTTGCACAAGGTTTTTTAGAAGCCGCAAATATTGATTTGAACTTGATGAAAGAGAACACTATAACGGTGGAGGGGCGAACTTCGGTGCAGGCAGTGAAACAGTTTTGGGAACATTACAATATCATCAAACATAATTTCAATATCTTCTTCTGTGAGGGGTGCATTATGGGACCCGGAACATCCGAGGGGGGAGAGAAATTTAAGCGTTATGCGTTGGTTAAAGATTACAATAGCAGGCGATTGGCAAGTTTGGATATTGCCAAATGGCAAAAATATATGGACGACCACTCCCAATACAAAGAGTTGCAGGCTACTTTTACCGATAGAAAATATGAAATTCCTCAGCCAGATGAGTTGGAATTGAAAATTGCCCTGAATAGAATTACCAAAAGAAATAACAATACTGAAGTAAATTGCGGTTCGTGTGGTTTTGATACTTGTAAGAACTTGGCTCGTGCCATTGCCCAAAAAATTGCTATCCCCGAAATGTGCGTTACCGATGCACAAATTGGAAACAGAGAATCCTCTCACGTTTCAAAAATGGTTTCCGAAGAGTTGGATATGATAAAAACGGAACTGAAAACTACGAAATCTGCTTTAGATGAGACCAGAGAGATGTTGTTTGCCAAAAACGAAGCGTTATCCATTTTTATCCGTGCTTTGAACGTGGGAGTTGTCTTTTGTGATGAAAACCTGAAAGTGGTAGAATCCAATCTTGCTTTTATCGAAATTTTGGGAGAGGAAATTAAAGATATTCACGATGTTATTCCCTATCTTATTGGTGCTGATTTGAAAAAACTTATACCCTCTACCATTACCACGCAAATACAGTTCATATTAAATCATGACGAAACCGAAATTAATAAAGATGTTGAGATTGATGATAAATTAATCAATGTTTCTATTTTTCAACTTACGCAGAAGAAGTTGGTGGGGGCGGTTTTCCGTAATCTTCATTCCAAAGAGGAGCGTCCGGAGGAGATAATTCACAGGGTAAACGAAGTAATTGAAGAGAATTTACGTCAGGTGCAACAAATTGGGTTCATTTTGGGCGAAGGTGCTGCCAAAACCGAAAAGATGTTGAATTCGATTATTAAATCGTACGAATAAATTCAAAATCCCATCTTTTATTTGAAATATTTTAATGATATTTGCAAACTTTTTTTTGACCGAAAAACAATACATTAACAAAATAATAATCAATTAATTAACGTAAGTATGGAAAACATTGCGAAACAATTAAACGCTATCGGAATTACCAATCCGAAACAAATTTATTACAATTTATCTTATGATGAGTTGTATAAACATGAAACGAACCCCGAATTGACCGGCTATGAACGTGCCTACCACACAAAATCGGGTGCTTTAACGGTGGATACCGGAATCTTTACCGGTCGCTCCCCAAAAGATAAATATGTAGTGGTGGATGACGAAACCCAAAACAACGTTTGGTGGCACGACCCCGTGAAAAAATCGCCGGACAACAAACCGCTTACCGTTGAACAGTGGAAAGAATTAAAGAAACTGAGTCAGGGTCAGTTGAGCAACAAAAATATTTATGTAATGGATTTGTTTGCAGGCGTTAACCCCGACACTAGAATGAAAGTGCGTTTTGTAACCGAAGTGGCATGGCAGGCACATTTTGTGAAAAATATGTTCATTCGCCCCACAGAGAAAGAATTGGAAAACTTTACCCCCGATTTCGTAGTTTTTAACAGTTGTAAAATTACCAACCCAAATTGGAAAGAGTGGGGATTGAACAGCGAAGTATTTATCGCGTTCAATCTTACCGAAAAAATGGCGCTTATCGGCGGATCATGGTACGGCGGCGAAATGAAGAAAGGTATCTTCTCGGTTATGAATTACTTCCTCCCATTGAAAGGAATTGCTTCGATGCACTGCTCAGCCAATCAGGGAAAAGATGGCGATACGGCGATTTTCTTTGGATTGTCAGGAACAGGAAAAACAACCCTTTCTGCCGACCCGAACCGCGCACTTATCGGCGATGATGAGCACGGCTGGGACAACAACGGTATCTTCAATTTTGAGGGCGGTTGTTATGCAAAATGTATCAACCTCAGCGAAGAAAACGAGCCCGATATTTTCCGCGCCATCAAAAGAGATGCGCTGTTGGAGAATTTGGTAATTGACGAAGAAGGAAACATAGATTTCAACTCGCAGGCAAAAACCGAAAACACCCGCGTGTCTTATCCTATTTATCACATTGACAATATTGTAAAACCGGAATCAAAAGGAACGCACCCCAGCAAAGTTATTTTCCTAACTGCAGATGCTTTTGGCGTATTGCCCCCGGTTTCTATTCTATCAAAAGACCAGGCAATGTACTATTTCTTAAGCGGATATACGGCAAAATTAGCAGGTACAGAGCGCGGAATTAAAGAGCCAACTCCCACATTTTCATCCTGCTTCGGAGCAGCGTTCTTAATGTTGCACCCCACAAAATATGCGGAAGTATTTGCCAAAAAAATTGAAGAGCACAACTCTACCTGTTATTTGGTAAATACTGGCTGGATTGGCGGCGGTTTTAACACAGGCGGAAAACGAATTTCCATAAAAGATACCAGAACTATTATTTCTGCCATTTTAAACGGCGAACTGATTCACTGCGAAAAAGAACAGGTAAAACCGTTTATGTTGAATATTCCAAAAGCAATTAAAGGTGTGGAAAGCAGCGTGTTAAATCCCGAAAACAGTTGGAAAGATAAAGACGCCTTTAAAGAAAACGTGAACAAAGTTGCAGAATTTTTTGTGAAAAACTTTGAAAAATTTACCGACACCGACGAAGGAAAGAGACTGAGGGAGTTTGGCCCCAAATTGTAATGAACACTTGCAAAGACGCGGCACACCGCGTCTTTTTTTTTACGTTTTTTACTTTTATTGAAGATAAATAATACTTTTGCGGCGAACAGAAAAATATACCATTTATGTCAAATAAAACTTATAAACTACCTGAAGATAAGCCGATCACAGCTAACGAGTCTGCAATTGCTTATCAAACCAGAACTGTCGAAACTTCTTTTTCTGATAAATGGAATCCCAATGTTCCCTTTAATGGGACTCAGGAGGAATGGTGGGAACATTTTCATACCATTGAAAAAGGAAAATTTACACCATTAGAAGAAGCTAATAAAGAATTTGAAGAATGGAGAAAAGAATTTTTAGCAAAACGGTTGAAATAAGTGATGAATTCAAAGCAAATCGTAGAAAAATTTACGATTATACATTTGATACTTTCGGTTTTCTACAAGCTGAAAGGTATCTTCAAAAGATTTTAGATTTATTAGAAACACTTTCTTCATATTATACTTTTTATCC
>Ga0209737_10002851_pt1 | contig 12067 bp, 13 predicted proteins | sample TergutCu122P3_FD_187284 | JGI IMG/M metagenome (GOLD analysis project Ga0209737, IMG submission 187284) | Cubitermes ugandensis P3 segment gut microbial communities from Kakamega Forest, Kenya - Cu122 P3 (SPAdes) (version 2) | ecosystem: Host-associated > Arthropoda: Insects > Digestive system... | reverse complement strand
GCAGTTTGCGTGGGTATGGATGATGAAAGTTTTACTAATATTAATAAAAAAATCGTTAAATGGCTTTCCGGCACAGCATTCGTCCAAGATGAGGGACGTGAATGTTTGGCAACAGTGATGTTCCCGCACAATGATGTGAGATGTGGGTTAGGGTATCATCAATTGCTTAGATACGTGCCAATTACTCTTGCTACGTCGAATTGGCAATGCGTTTATTCACTGGCAACTGATGAATATATTCAAGGCATAGAACAAGGTGTAACCTGGCAGGGTTTTGAACCTCATAAAATTGCTCCGACGGGTTGTCCGGATTATACCTTCGTAGCCGTGGATGGACGTAATGGCATTCTTGTCAGCAAACGTGCAAACGACTGGGACGGGGTCAATCTTCATCTTGATATGATGGAACTCAAACCCAATCATTACTGCTCCATCGAAGTACGGGGTAAAATCATCCACAAAAAGAAGATAAGCACTGTAGGAAGCATCGAACTTACCCAGTTGCCCGGTTACGAAAATATGGCATGGCATACAGTAGCAGATGGGGATGAGTTTACATTTAAATATATGTTTCCGATTATTAAGGACATGGAAATTCCCCGGGCGCGGATTTCATCAAGCCATAGTGCGCGCAAACTTTCATTTTTAATTGAGCATATTGAAATAAAAGTGAATCCTTTTACCGCAGAACCGAATTATGTTAAAGAAGACCAGATAATGTACGATGTCGCGGAGATGGAAGCGTTTGACATGGTGTATGATGGTACTTACTTTGCTTTAATTCACGGTAAAACACCAAAACAGCAGACTATAATTAAAGTTCCGGCAGGTCTATATTATCGCATCAATGTCCCTGCAAAGTGTACCGACATAGCAGCATTCCGCAATGAGATACACGAAAAACATATATCATATTGGTTAAGTTACGGTGCAGGGCATGAACTGACAGGAGAAATAGAAGTAGTTCATAATAACACATTGCTTATAAGTGCGAAACGTTTGGAATCGACAGAGGAGGAAAATTAATGCAAATTTCAAAGCGTCGAAAAAGTATCATCCAAGCGATGGAAAAATACGGGTTTAACTACGATGTTATTAGTAAGCTTGAGGAGATTGAAAATACGGTCAAAACGTCTTCGGCAAGAAAAAGAAAATTTGCCAAAAAAATGGACGAACTTCTTACCGAAGAACAACGCCTTTTGCTTTGGGAATATGGCGGAATGTGTACAGGAGGGGACACAGGTGCACAAGCCAAAAAATTTGCAAAAGAGCTTACAGGTTCTCTTGCAGAAAAGGTGGCAAGTTTGAATGAAAGCGGACAATTTTATAAGGTAGAATTAAATGATGATGGAACAATTGCAGCTTTTTGCGGTTGTCACTGCTTGCAATACAGAATTGATAAACCCGACAAGGAAGATGTAAAGTTAAGAGAGGAAATACCTTCTGCTTATGGTTGCGCAGCTGGTGCCGCTTTTCACAATATCAAACTGGCATTGGGTATTAATGCAAGGATTAAATCGATTGATTATCCAAAAGAAGGCGACGGCAGGAAATTTATGCCGTTTGTGATTGAAGTACTTGATTAAACATAAGGAGCGAAACCAAATGAATTATGTAAACCCACCCCAAGAATCACCCCCCAACATCAGCCACAAAACATTTTTTAGCCATACAATGAACCATGAAATCGGTTATAACATCTATCTGCCACCCGATTACGAAGAAAGCGGTTTGAAATACCCGGTTGAGTTTTATATTCACGGCTGGAAAGGTAATGAATCATCTGATATATGGACATTAGCAGAGGTTTGTAGAAACAGGCAGGCCATTACTGTTTTTATCAATGCTAGTGTATCTGTGAAAGATGATTATTTCGATGCTGTATGGGAACTTGAATCAATATTTATCAAAGAGTTAATTCCTTATATTGATGTAAACTATAAAACAAGCATAATCCGCGAAGACAAAATGATATCCGGTATGTCGATGGGTGGTATGCTTGCGTTTTATTTCGCTGTTAAATATCCCGATTTATTTAGCTCTGTTACCCCATACGCCGGGACATATCACCATCAATATCATAAGGATTATAATGGAGTGGGCGAATCTCCTGAGAAGGCCGTCGAGTTATACGAAGAAATGATGAAGGAAGAGCGGTATTTTGAAGAAAACAATATTTTATCTTTGGTTCGGCAAAACGCGGATAAAATACGCGGAAATTTACATATTGACATTCGTATAGGAACAGATGATATATTGTTTTGTGATAACGAAATTATGCACTTATATTTGAACTCATTAAATATTCCGCATGAATATAGGAAATATATCGGGGCTGGACATGAGTTGGAAAAAATACTATAGCACTTAGGAGTTATGATATTTATGGAATGGAAGGATAAATACCCGATAAATCAAAAACCTGTATAAAATGAATTACTGGATTTTTTTCAACCTCATATCCTGGAAAAATACAAGGAGCTGTCAATGAAGAAAAACATAATCATTTTCGGTGCTGGAAGAGCAGGCAAGACTACACTGGCAAAAAAACTAAATCAGGAATTGAATTACAGTGTTATCGGTACTGACGATATAACCAGCATACTTCAAAAATCTTTTCCCGAATTAAAGTTAGATGTCTCAAACGACTGGGAAAAGACCATGGCAAATTTTGCCCCATTAATTGCCCATTTTATCGGCACTCTCGATTATCGTTCCAAATGTTTTAATGGAACAAATTTTGTAATTGAAGGCTGGCACTATGATTTTGAAAAAATGTTACCGATTCTTAAAATGTATGAAATAGAAGAGTTGAGCGATTATTTTTTACTCATTGGTTTGGTTTACCCTAATAAAACACCCGAAGAGTATTTTAACGACCGGAAAAAATATGATTCAACAGATGATTGGACATATAATCTTTGCGATGAGGAATTAAAAGGTTTGAGTATTGATGCGGTGGAATACAATCGAAAGATTCTTGATAAATATTCAATTTATAATCCCAGAATCTATGATGTTTCCCAAGACCGTGAGCAAGTGCTTGATAAAATTGTAAGTGATATCGCGAGTCTTTGAGAAGTCGAATGATTGTATGTAAAATTGGAGTTTGCCATGCTAGAAGTTATATTTTATGAAACCAATGAAATTGATGATTCTTTAATAGACTTTGCTGTTATTGCCGCCCGATATGAAGGAAAGTGGATATGGGTAAAGAACAAGGTGCGGAAGACTTGGGAGATACCGGGAGGACGCAGAGAAGAAGGTGAGCCTATTTTTGAAACGGCAAAGCGGGAATTATATGAAGAAACCGGAGCAATAGAATATGGGATAAAACCTGTTTGTATTTATTCTGTACTAAAACATACCTATTGTGATAATGCAAAACATGATTTAGAATTGGAATCCTACGGGATGCTATATTTTGCTGATGTAACCAAACTAGGAGCTTTACCGGACAAAGAAATCGAAATGATAGACTTTTTCGATGAAGCTCCTTCCAAACTTTCATTTCCTTTGATTCAACCGTTACTGTTAGAACGAGTAATTGTACAAACAAAAAGGAGTGTTCATGACTCTAAAAAATATTAAAATGATAGTAACGGATTTAGATAAATCACTGTTACGAAATGATAAAACTATATCCGAATACACAAAATCTATCCTAAATAGGTGCCATGAAAAAGGTATTTTTATAGTATTTGCTACTGCCAGACCTGAACGGGCAACAAGGCAATGGCAGATAGATAGTATGTCTTGCTATGTTATAGCAAATAACGGCGCAACCATTACACACGGCGGGAAAGAAGTTCAGGATATTTTAATAGATGAAATAACTAAACACAGTATAATTAAGCAATTTTTAGAGAATGAAGACATAAAAGGAATTTGTGTAGAAACAGGCAGTATTTTATATACTGATGATAAAAGCTATTCAACGTGGGGCGAAATTTATCCGGCAGATACTGGATGGAATCCTGTTTTTCATAATTTTCGTAAACCTATTGAAGAAAGTGTATGTAAATTATCGGTTGAATGCGCTATTCCAGAGGTTGTTCTAAAAATCCTACACGATTATCCTGAATTGCGTGTTTTCCCGAATAACGGTGAACTTTGGTATCAGATAACTCACAAATCCGCATCAAAATATAATGCGATTACACATCTTGCTAAACTTACTGATATAGCATTACATGATATAATTGCTTTCGGAGACGATTATAACGATGTGGAAATGCTTGAAAAATGCGGTGTGGGGGTGGCTGTAGAAAATGCTGTTTTTGAAGCAAAAAAGGCAGCTGATTATACTTGTGATACTAACGATAATGATGGTGTGGCTAAGTGGATAGAACAACGCATATTATAAACATTATTTCAAGAAAGGACGGTTATGACTATGAAAAAATTAGAGTTTAAATTCCCATTTTATCGGTTCTGTGGTCTTGATTTTTGCAACTGTTACGCAAGTGTATATTTATATTTACAAGGTACGGCGACAAAAAATGCAAATTATTATTGTCAAGCAATGAGTGGAAAAGGTTGTAACGAGTGCTGGAATTGCAGCGATAGCCTACAAGAAAAATCGGAAATATTGAACAATCTGTTTGGGATGATTACAAAAGGTCAATGGGTTGCGCGCCAAAGTTGGTCAGGTGAACAAACAAATATCCGAAAATGGTTTGCTGATGAGTACGAAAATTCTGTTGATAAAACAGCCGATTTCTTAGCTGGATTTACAGGTTGGGATTACAAAAAGATAACCGATAAATTCAATAAGCACATTGCTTCATCCGTTGATAAAGGAAAACCTATAATCGCAAAGATAAAAAGTGGGGACGATTTCAGGGTCATAATTGGTTATGATGGTGATAAGTTAATAGACCCGGATTATCGACCGATTGATAATCCCCCATCAAAACCCACTTCTTATGAAGATATTGAATTTATTTATATTTTTGACAAAAAAATACCACAAAAGTATACATTCCTTGATGTATTTAAAATCATGGCAAAAGCCATGGAGTCCGATTTTACTGAAAAAATATGGGATGATTTTCTTGAAAATTTTGATTTCGAAGGTGGAAATCTTGGGGATTTAAACTCTTCTGTAATCAAAGACCGATATAAAAGGCTTCGCGATGTAGCCGGTTGGATACCAAATATCGGACATGGGTTGGGGGTAACATTCGGTGATACGGATTTATTAAGCGAGCTCGGTTTAGATATTGGGCAATTTGGGGAATTGATAGATACAATCCGTAATCAAGGGCATTTGTTGCATAATCGTGGTTATATGATAGAAGCGATATGTAACAGCGCAATCGCACTTAATGTCAGCGATGATGAGAAATGGCCATGGGATAACCACGGACTGATTACTGCCACTCATTTAATAATGGAATTGATTGTCGGATGTGATAATCAAATACTGACGGCGATAAAAGAAGCAATCCGAAAATAGAGGATATTCCAGCATATTATAGTTTAATGAAATAGCTTTTTAAAATTTTATGGGAGGTAAAAGGAGCATTTGTGGACATAGCAAAAATCTTAGATTTAAAAAATGATGGCTTGAACATGGCGGTGGACGGTCAATTTTTATATGTCCGTTGTAAACGGACAATGTATAAATATGATTTGACTGACATGAATTTAATTTCACAAAACATCATTTTCAAGAAAGACGGCAAAGCGCGTAATTTTACAATTTGTGAAAAATATATTTTCCTTACTGATTTTTGCGATTTATATATTCTAGATAAAATCAATTTGCAAGTAATTGATAAAATTAGGATTGGCGAAGATTTAACATCTGATTTGGGTGTTGTCAGATTTGATGAGCGGAAGGCATACATCAATATACGCAATGGAAAAATGGCGGTAATGGACATTGAAACGCGAAATTTTATTAAATTCGATATAAGCGACTCAAGTTCATGGGAACATATTGTCGTCGGAAATCATATATACACAGGCACGGTCAAGGGTGATTTAATTGAAACAGATAAAAATAGTATGCAGTCAGTTCGCAAAATAGGGTTGTGCAAAAAGAATATTTACAGCATTGTTCATCAAGATGGAATTTTATATACAGTATCACAGGATATGACGATGAAAACGGTCGATATTGAAACATTTGAAATTATTGGTGCGGCTAAGAAAGCGGTAAAAGGCATGACAAAAGCGCTCGGCATATACAAAGATTTACTCGTAGTTGCATACGACGGCATATCTTTATGGGATAAGCAAACACTGGAATTGCATAATCGGTTTAATTTTCCAACAGGGCATTTTAATAAAGGAGTAATTCTGTATGATGATGTACTAATCGGAAGTGATTTTCAAAGTATATATTATACTTGGTTAAAATAATAAAATAAATATAGAAGGAGGAATATTTTTTAGGTGTTGACTCTGCCGTTGGGGAAGCCTGTACAATGAAAATAAAACGATTGGAGGCAGCATTATGGACAACTTGATAAAAATAAAAGAGGTATCAACAAGGTATTCCATATCGGCAAGAACACTACGTTATTATGAGGACATGGGTTTACTCACCAGCACACGAAGCGATGATTACGCTTATAGGTTGTATGATGATATAGCCGTGCAAAGACTTGAGAAGATTTTGATTTTGCGAAAACTGAATATCAGCATCAAAGATATTAGGCGGATTTTTAACACATCAGGCTCGGAAGTTGTATTGGAAGTACTTGGTAAAAAAGTCGATGCCATTGATGAAGAAGTTTCTTTATTACATGAATTAAAGGAAATTGTATTGGACTTCATCCGGCATATTGAACAGGCAGACTTCAACAAAGAGTCTGACGTGAAGTTATTATATGAGAAAGCAAAAGAAATCGAAACACAGCTTATCAATGTGGATTATAGTGGCAATACAGCGAATGTAAATCGTCTGCTGGAAGTAACAAGTAAATTGGCAACAACACCGGATATTATTCCAAAGCATTCTTATTGCTACTTGATATTTAATTTAAAAGATAAAAAAAGTGTCATAGAAGCCTGTGAAATGTATTGTGACGCATTCGGCGCGGAAAAAACATCCGAAGACACATCTGCAAGTGATTGGATTGACGAATGGATTGGCATAAATATCAAGATTTTTAATTTCGGGATATTTATACAATCGGTTGATATGCCTGACAGCAGAGGCAACTGTTGTATTAGTTTTGCAAATGAGCGGGATTTTCGGAAAGCTTACGATTTATTATCAAGGGAAGCGGAAGAGTGCAACCTACACTTGGATTGGCATTGGACACCTTTAGCCGCAACATTGCATGATAAGTTTGGTGTTTTTTGGTTATTTTGTGTTTAAACAAGGGTAATTTCTTCATAATCCTAGACCATTTTGTTGGCGTCAACAAATTGATTGATAATAAAAGACCGTCCCCATTATCCAAATATTATATATTAGCTTTGGAATCTTATAATAAATAGTGATAGAATACGCTGTATGAGTAGACAGCAAAAGTCTATTCGAAATTCCATAATAGAAATACGAACATACACTCGAAAACAGTCAAATAAGGGGGCACGCATATTGACAAATGAAAATAACAGTTTTAAGGTAAATCTAGGATGATATTTAAAGATAGAGGAACCGGTTATTATACCATAATTTCAGATAAAGTCGATAAAGCTGGCAATCCATATATTGTTGGAGTAGAATTAGGTCTACATAAGGACTGGAAGCATGTAAATCGTATTACTTCACTATATGGGCGAGAAAATGCTTTCGAATCGTTTATTGCGAAAAATGGGTAATTCTGTTGAAGGATATGTTCCTAGAAATATAAAAAATGGAAGTTTGATTGCAATAAATAGCAAAAAAGCCGTTGATTTCTTTCACTCTACCGGGCTACAATTGCCTGAGGGGAAAGGAATCACGACTTTAAATGATAACATAATAGATTTAAGTAAGTAAGTCAAGTACTAAAAAAGCTCCAACTTTTACGTCCTGCCGGGCAATAATTGCCTGAGGGTAGATAAGTTATGAGCTTTGAGGATAGTTTAACGGATATTACCAAATAAGTCAAGTAAAAATTGAAAAAAGTCTGCGATTCTTCAAAGTCTGCGATTTCCTCCACCCTGCCGGGCTACAATTGCCTGAGGGGGAAGAAATCGTGACCTTTTGAAATAGTATACTGGATATTTACAAGCATTTCAAGTACCAACATAAAACCCCTCAAATGCATACGAGGGTATCAATCATGACACCACCGCTTTTATCAAAGTTAATGTAAACTTTCCTTTTCAATGTAAAAACCTCTTCTTTTTTAAAATCCTTATTTTACACTATTTACAGCACTATTATTACACATTTACTAATTTTTTCATATAGACAAAAGTTAGGAATATATGGATTATCCGGAGTATTTTATCAAATTATACAATATGAAAAAATGGCAAAATTTGGTCATAAAATTAATTTCCTCTTGACACCAACGGAGATACAGCCTATAATTAAATCGAACATACATTCGGGCAAGATTTCATCAAGTCATAGTGCGCGCAAACTTCGGTATCACCCAGTCCGCAAATCATAATATAGTGTTAGATAATAAAGCCAGTATATTAAGGAGCAATTTATGAATTACATGTATCAAATAAAAAATATTGCAATCGAGCAAGCTGATAAAATATTACCCGTCCCCAATAACTACCCCTTAAAAAGCGGGATTGATGATGAACTAAGAACGGGATTTTCTCATTTTTTTGCTCTCGCCAAAACAATATATTATGATATCTCGGAAAACCCGGAATGTTATGGTTTTACACCTACCGATTCTATAAACTCCTTGCAACAGCAAATGAGCATTCTTTATGTGCTTGCGCGTTCGGGCAAGATAGAAGACAAAAAAATAGTAATCAATATTTCATTATTTAAAGACAGTATAAAAAAAGCAAAAGCAAAAAAATATAACCTTATATTCGACAACCTCACTAAGCTTGGCATTAAATTTGACGGATACACAGGGCAAAATTTCAAAAAAGACCAAAATTCATTTTCGGTTTCATTTCCTTCAAATCCCCAAATAATAAAAGCATTAAAAATATATGCCGATTGCTGCACCGCTTGTGTTGAAGAACATCAAAAAGAAATTTACGGCGCGCCTTTTTATAACCCATATAAACTATTTTGCAATTTCGATTACAAATATACGGCAGATTTTTCAAAACTTCTTCAAATAACATGGGTACACGATCATGTTTATTTTTGGAATGAAAACGATAAAAATTTTTTCATGGCATTTTATGAGCAAGCCATCAAAAATCCAAAGATAAGGTATGATGTAAAATTTTACAAAGGCAGCAAGCTGATAGCAGACATATGTCATTCAAATAGAAGCAGACAAAATATATTTGGGCTTCGGCTTTATCTGCCGCCCAAAGGTAATGGAGACAGGTTTAACCAGCTTCCGCAACATATTATCGAATATATGAAAAATCATAAATGCTCAGATTGCGACTCATTCGCCGGATTAAAAGCAAGTAATGGCGGAAAATGTACGAATACCGTAGAATGGGTACATGAGGGTGAAGAATTGAAATGTTGTGCCTACCATTGTTTTGATTTTATCAATCCCAAAATCGAGGACATTCCGGTATATTGTAGTTTACAGAAATAGTTTTAATTAAATCATTCCAATAAAGGGCATTGACAGTCAAGAAATCTGATTTCATGTGTGTTATGCTGAGGGTGCTGGGGGTCAAATCTCATCCAAAAAGGAGATTAATATGCACGCATGGGAAGCGATTCAAAAAACATTGGATATCATTGAAATTCGTATCGGGGAAGACATTTCTACCGAAGAACTTGCTAATGAAGCCGCATTATCGATATTTTATTATCAAAGATTATTTACCCGTTTAGTAAAAAAGCCGGTCCATGAATATATAAAACTACGTCGTCTGGCAAAAGCATGTGAAACTTTGAAGAATGAAAATAAACGAATCCTTGATATTGCATTGCAATATGGTTTTGGCAGTCATGAGGTTTTTTCAAGGGCATTTAAGGATACTTACGGAATTACCCCATCTGAATATCGGGACGGCGAAATATATCTGAATAACTTTGATAAACCGGATTTATTGCTTAATTATGTAATGATTGATGTAGGTGTGCCACTTATCAGTGATGGGTTGGTTCTGGAAATTAATAAGCTTACATTGGAACAAGCGGTTAATTTCATGGGAATTCAATGTTATACCAAAATTGATGGGAAGTTTCCCAATGGTGAGGTTACCGGTGTCGATGATCTTGGAAAATTGTGGCAGCAATTTCAACAAATCAGCAATACAATCCCGTCTGTATCAAATGGACGAAAAATCGGTGTGGTTTATCAAGGTGGAGCACCCCAAGGTCATTTTACTTATTTTGTCGGTGCTGAAACAGAAAACTTGGATGATTACGAAAATTTTAAACTCTGGACATTACCGGAAGGTGAATATTTGGTTGTTGGATTTGAAGCAGAAACTTTTGAGGAGCTCGTTTCCACTGCTCTTAATAAAGCATTAAGGTACAGTCTTTCATGGCAGAAGAAAAAGGGTCTTAGATTTGCGGATTTCGGAGCGGAAATATACTATGATGAAACCAGTCAAGGGGTCGCATATATGGAAATGTGGTCACTGTGGTTGGAGGAGGAAAAAAATGGATAAATACTATGTTCAAACTATCGCCCGTAATTATTTGAAAAATATATTGGATGTACCTTCAACATTAAATGTACATGAAAGGTTTTTGTGCAGTTTGGATGATGTGCAGTTCAAGGAAGGGTTTTCAACACTGGTTACACTAATTGAACAGCTATATAATGATATTATTAGCGACCCTGCTGATTTTGGGATGTTATTAAAGGAAAATAATGAAGAAGACGCAAAAAATACAGATTACACAAACAGTAATGCAAGTTTTCTCCGTATGCCTAACTTGTTGGCCGTTATTGGAGCATTTTCTACCTTAGAATCTGATATGTTTTTTAATATTGACGGTGGTATTCTTAATACTGAAGCGAAAAAACTAAAGATTAGTGCAGTACCATTTTTATTGAATAAGCTGAAAAATTATGGTTTTGAAATAAGTGATTTTGGTAAGTCATTGAAAACAGGAGAAATAATATCGATTTCATATCCGGATAATCGCTTTTTGTTAGTTGCCCTTAAAGCAATATCGGAAGCTCATGTTGAGCTTAATAAGGGTGATATTAAAAATCCGAAACATAGTTATTTTTACATGATGCATTCAGGACTTTTGGAAAATGAAATTGTTAAGGAACCAAAACTCACCATTGATAATTTTTTGCATACTCTTTCTCCTGGGCAGTATAAGCAGGCGATGTTATTGCATGAGGTAGCTGTTGATGTAGCAAAGCAAAAAATCAGGATGGGTGGTTTCATGCGAAATGATTGGGCATGTACCTATACTGATAATAAAAGCAAGAAAGTCTTGATGACGCTTCATGTAAATCAATCAAGTTTTTCGGCTAAGTTAAATCTCCAATATATCGGTCAATATATATCTTTGGTTAATGAAATGCCGGATGATATCAAAGATGCGATTATCGGTACTGGCTGGGATTGCGGAAGTTGTAATCCCAAGTGTTCCGGTGGGTTTGCGTTTGAGTTAAACGGTAAAGCGTATAATAAATGCCATTGCGGTTCCTTCATGTTTAATGATATAAATGATGAAAATATTGTATTCTGTAAGCAGTTGTTGATAAAAGAAATAGAATTACGGAATCACTAAAAAACTAGGTGTTGACAAAGAAGCGGAAGATTGCCATCTTCACACGGATTGGCATTGGACACCATTAGCCGCTACCTTGCATGATAAATTCGGTGTTTTTTGGTTGTTTTGTGTGCAGTAGCTTATATGGAAAAATCTGATAAAATTTTCAAATTCCTTCTTGACATCGGCGAATATACGTTCTATAATTGAACTTGACTTTGACAGAACATATGTTTTAAACAGCCCTGCAACCGTTGATACTGGCGGTGTGCAGGGCTGAAATAATTATATTTAGTTATTGCGATATTTATCCCTTTT